>OGNZ01000726.1_pt1 | contig 19623 bp, 28 predicted proteins | sample 1573601 | NCBI WGS metagenome assembly OGNZ01 (sample SAMEA2582009, study PRJEB24529) | metagenome | biome: Human gut stool | place: China | collected 2011
AACTTGATAGAGCCTCTTGCGGCTGACTAAAAGATCCTTGGGCAGAGGAAAACCAAGTAAAAAACCTCCCCTTGCAGATATGGTGTAATGGTATCACAGTAGCTTGCTAAGCTATCCAGCAGAAATGCTGTCAAGGTTCGAGTCCTTGTATCTGCGTTTATACGAGTGGGAACGCATATCATTGTTCGCAGGGGGATATGCATAATTGTGAGTTGAGATACCTGTTTTAGCAATTAACCATGCTATATTTGCCATGTGTCCGGTTGGTCGAGGGTGCTGTCTTGAAAACAGTCTGGATGTAAAAGTCTCTGGGGTTCAAATCCCTAACATGGCGTGCGTTGCTGAAGGATGCGACCAGTGGTTATTATTGAGAAGTGAAAATACTAGTAAGTAGCTTTGTTGAGATAATGACAAATCCTCTTGTTTTGGAAAGCAATGAAAAAGTTTGACCGTTTCAAGTTTCAAAAAATCGTGAAAACTTTATATACGTCTGTCTGTTGGTCAGAAAGAGGTCTCCAAAACCTCTAACGAAAGTTCGATGCTTTCCGGGCGTGTTTATCCTTATCTCCACTTAGTCTGGCACTACTGCAATAGTTCCGGTCGATGGGAGATGTATGGATAGTCAGTGACAAGTAGGCGGTGCACATTTGGTTATGGCAAGAGCAAGCCATAAAAGGTTTTACGGTGCGATTACCATGTATAGCTTCAGTGGTAGAGCAGCAACCGCATAGGTTGTGTGTCGTAGGTTCGATTCCTACTGCATGGGTTATGGAGGATATGAGGTGCGAATATGAAAAAGTCACGTTCTAAAATCATTATAAAGACAAGAAAAGGCGGTTGCAACAAGATATACGCAAACGGAAAGTGGCAGAAAAAAGTATACAACATAAATTTCCATGCGGACTGCATCGGGAATTTTATAAATACGATATGCACTTTTGATAAATACAAAGCGGACAAGAACGGCTCTATTTTGTATGACAAGGAAACGTTGGAAACAATGGTAGAACATTGTGAAGCGAGGATTTAATCATGTGTGAATTTTGCGAAGATATAGCAATGAACAATGATGAATATATGAAAAAAAGATACACTGGTGGAGATTTTATTTGCAAAGATGAAAATGTATTTGGAGTGTTGATCGACACAGGAGACAGTGGTTGCCTTGGATATATAAAAATCAATTATTGCCCGATGTGTGGTAGAAAGCTGGTGTAAGAATGAAGCCATTAGAAGAAATATTTTTCAGAGCTTGTGTGAATGAGCAGAAAAGAAAATTACATTCTAGCGATCGGGAATTGAGCATAAGAACTATTGGTAATATTTTTGAAAGGCTTGGATTTTCGTACAAGCAGTTAATGTATTATGTCAGCAAGTGGTCTGACAAGGGATTTTATAATTATGGAGTGACGCTTGACTTAGGCTGGTTTGAATTTGATAAGCTGACCGGAGAATATAAGCAGATTTATGATTATATGACAAGTACGGACGGATGGAAAGATGGAGAACTTGCAAATTATATTGTCAGTAATTCGTTTAATCGGGAAAGGCTAACAAATTTTGCATTGAAAAAGCATCTTGGAATTGAAAAAGATGAGGACTTCTTCAATCCATACAAAGAGGGGTAACTAATGAAACATATCAAAGAATGGCACACTTGCGATAGGTGCGGTGAAAAAATAAAGAATACACTTATCAGAAAAGGGAAAGCGAAAATTAAGTCAAAAATCCAAAAAGGTTACCATATTGATAGTTTGCTTGACAATTTTGGAATTATTTTGTACACAGAATAAGCAGAAATTGACTTATGCCCTAAGTGCCGGAAAGAGTTTGAGAGGTTTATGAGAAATGATTAAAATATTTAAAATGCCTAAAAATGTGATAATTCCAAAAGTTAGAGTTGAAAAAGCTGGGGAAGAAGTAATGACGGTTGCGTTTGATTTAGCATTAGGAACTGATGATGTTCCAATAGCAATGGTATTTGAGAATCATAACGGACAAACTTATATCAGAAAACTTATCAAAGATGATGAAGCGTTGGAACTGCATAAGTTGTTGACAGAATAGGAGTTTTGAAATGAGCATGGCGGAAGTGATTAAATCAATAGAGTGTGGAGCGTTTAGAGAGATACAGCCACATAAAATAGGTGGTAGAAACGGTGAGTCTATAGATTGTTCCACTTTAGAAGATGAATCTGTTATTGTGGCAGATAATGAAGCAGACAGGCAAGCGTTGAAAGATTGCTTTAAGGGGTGAGATTATGAAAATAACAGAAATGAATAACTGTATTGAAGAAATGCGTAAATGTTACAAGTTCAACGATGATGAAACAGAGATACGGCTTGGAAATCCCCAAAGTGGTTCTCCTCAGTATGTAGGAATATGCACAAAAGACGAAAACGGAACACGAATTGAAATGACAAGACATGCAGACGAATTAGAATAAACAAAATCACCGGCTAACAAACGGAGTTAGTCGCTAACCTAGAAAAATTATAGGCAGAATCCTATAAGGCACTTCTGCCACAAGCGGAGGTGCTTTTCTTTTGGCGAGTCAGAGCCTTATATTGGCAGTAAACAGCTATGACAATTACATACAGCGCAAGGGAATTGATGAACAGGTCATTGATGCGTACATAGAAGCCTGTAGAGTGGCTATAAACGGTGAAAAGGATATAACTTATGGCTTACAGATAACAAACCGTTCTAAAGGCATTGTAGAGCGTTTCTGTATGGAAAGAACCGGAGGAACCATATGGGATTTGGAAAAGTATTCCTTTGCAAACAAGACGCACTATTCTCTGACAGATAAATTATACGATGTTCTTTTACTAGAAGCACAAAATAAGGTTGTGGACAGTGCATACCGATACTTGGAAAAGAAAAGAGAACCTAGAGAGCGGTTCTACATGCCACGTAGAAAGCAATTTCTTAAAATCGGTCTAATGGATGCCATTCAAGGCATGATTGATGATAAATACGACATTCTCTGCGTGTCACTTATCCCTGGTGCCGGAAAAACTACGGTCGAAAAAATGCTGAATGCATTGGTAGCAGGATGGTTTCCGAGAGATTTCAACCTTTTTTACTCCCACAGTGGAGATATTACACGTATGTACTATGACGGTGTGTACGATATTTGCACAAATTCTGACGAGTACACTTGGAATGAGATTTTTCCTAATCTTTCCGTAACTAGCACAAACGCAAAAATGGAACAGTTCAACATTGGAAAATATAAACCATTTCCATCCGTTCAGTGCACATCTGTAGGAAGTAAAAATGCTGGTAAAGTGCGTGCATCTAAGTTTTTGTTCGTAGATGACATGATCGGTGGCATCGAAGAAGCTATGAATCCTATAATTTTGGATAAACTGTGGGACAAGTATGCGGTAGATGCAAGACAAAGAAAGACACAAGATACTGACGGAAAGAATTGCAAAGAGATCCATATTGCTACCAGGTGGAGCGTAAACGATGTAATCGGTCGAATCCAAAATATGTATGAAGGGAATCCGAGAGTAAAAGTAATTGCAGTTCCGGATATTGACCCCAAAACAGGATTAAGCAATTTTGACTACGAATTTTCCGGATTTACGGTTGCTTTTTTTGAAGATCAACAATTACTTATGGATGAAATCTCTTATAGGTGTCTTTACAAGCAGGAGCCTATTGAACGTGAGGGATTGTTATTCCCGGAAGAAAAAATCAGACGTTATCTTAATCTGCCACATGGAGAACCGGAAATTATTACCGGGCAATGCGATACCAAGGGAAAAGGAACCGACTTTTTTGTTCTTCCGGTATTACAAAAGTACGGAGAAGATTATTACTGCGTTGATTGTGTGTGTGACAATACAGCAGATTATGAAATGCAGTATGAAAATGCGGCAAATGTACTCGTTAATAATAAAGTGCAAGAGTGCGAATTTGAACGTAATGCTGGTGGTGACCGTGTGGCAATGGAAGTAAATAAGCGTGTAGAGAGTAAAGGATGGATATGCAACATCACAGACACACCGACTGAGACAAACAAAGAAGCAAGAATCTTCCAGTGTTCTAACTGGATATTACAACACGTTATTTTCAAGGATCCGTCTCGTTACAAACCGAATGAACCATACGGAGTAATGATGTCACTGCTGAAAAGATATTCTGTATCCGGAAAAAAACAGTTAGATGATGTGCCTGATGTATTTTCAAACTTTGCATTGCGAATTACAAACGGAAACAGGGTAGCAAAAGTAGAAGCAATTCAAAACCCATTCTCTTTCGGACGGAGGTATTGATATGACAACCAAAGAATATTTAGGGCAGATAAGCCGCCTTAATCGGATGATAAATAATAAACTCACGGAAATCGCACAACTCAAAGATATGGCGGTAAGCATATCTGCTCCGCAAAGCGGTGAAAGGGTACAGACTACACCGAATTTTGACAAAATTGGAACAAGATATGCCAAAATTGATGAAATGGAACGTAAAATAGATGGCATGGTGGACGAACTTGTCGATAAAAAAGAGAAAATTATACAGCAAATAGACAGCATGGAAGATGAGAACACATACAATATTCTGTTCGCAAGGTACATCGAAAAGAAAACTTTTGAAGTGATTGCAACAGAAATGAAATATTCATGGAGACAGGTTGTCAGACTTCACGGAACTGCATTGAAACAGTTTGAAAAGAAATACGGAGAAGGGTATTTGAATGAACAATGTCATTGAATGTCATATATAAAAAATGGTAATGTTAAACTGACGAAAATATTTAAGATGCTTTCTAATCCTCCTAAAAGGCAAACAGCCGGGAATACCGTCTACGTTATGTGGGCGGTATTTTTGTGTGCAGAAAAGAGGTATTTATGATTTTTAACCAAAAAATTAGAGTGTACTGTCCGGGATGCGGACGGTTGGTCGGTGAATGTAGTGCAAAATCGCATATCGACAAGACATATAAGTGCCGAAATTGCGATAAGATGGTTGTTTATCATACGGAGACCGGAGAACGTGAGATCAAGAAACTTCCCAAAAGAGATCAGAGCAGCGGAATGACATTTATGTAGGTGAAAATATGAACACTATGAAATTTCAAGACCTTGTAAAGGGTTGTCACGGTAGAAAAATTGCATATACGGATGTGGAGCAGATAACCGAAGACAACATTGTAAAGGTTATTTGTGATTGCATCGGTGTTTTTAATTACAATAAGTCAGTTATCAAGTACTTGTGGGAGTACTACAAAGGAGATCAGCCGGTACTATACAGAACAAAGCTGTCAAATGAGGATATAACAAACAAAATCGTTGAGAATCATGCTTATGAGTGGGTACAGTTCAAGGTCGGTCAGACTTACGGCGAGCCTATTCAGTTTGTTAGCAGAAAAGATGATGAAGCTGTAAATAAAGCAGTAGATGAACTAAACGATTATTTAGCGGATGCAAATAAGCACGAGAAAGACATAAAAGCTGGTGAATGGCAGTCAGCAACCGGAACATCATTCAAAGCTATTCAGATAGTAAATGGTGAAGTACCTATCCGTGTGGTTGCACCTAATCCTCTGAACACGTTTGTTATTTACAACCGTAGTTCCGAAGAACCGATTTTAGCAGTCCAAGAATTAAAGGACGAAAACGGAGAATGGTATAAACTTTGCTACACAGAAACGCATGAATGCAAAGTAAAGAACAGTTCCGTTATTGCTGATTCATGGAAGTTACATGGTTTTGGCGGCATTCCTATCGTGGAATTTCCAAACAACCATGAACGTTTATCTGATATTGAACTTGTTATAGATCTGCTGGATGCAATAAATAATACGCAGTCTAATAGAATGGACGGCATAGAGCAGTTTATTCAGGCATGGTACAAATTTGTAAACTGTGAAGTTGATGAAGAACAGTTCAAAAAAATGAAAATGAACCATGCATTGGTTGTAAAGTCCATTAACAAGGATAACAAGTCTGATGTTGATGTAATGTCGCAGGAACTTGACCAAACGCAGACACAGGTATCTAAAGACGATTTAACAGACAGCGCACTTTCAATTTTGGGAATACCAAACAAACAAGGAAACACTGGCGGTGATACGCAGGGTGCGGTCGAGCTGAGGAACGGATGGGATTTCTCAAAATCAAGAGCAAGGCTTAAAGATCCGGTTGTTAAGACAGCAGAGAAGAGACTGGCCAAGGTTGCGCTGAATGTTATCCGCATTAAGAAAGAGGATTTGAAAATCAGTCTTAGAGATTTTGATGTGCAGATCAACCACAGTCCACAAGACAATATGTATACCAAGTCACAAACATTGCTGCAGCTTTTGCAGTGCGGTATTCATCCTCTTATTGCAATCAAAACGGTTGGACTTTGGGGAGATTGCGAAAAGACTTTCAACCTTTCCAAGCCTTACCTTGATGCTTTATGGAAAACTGCTGACATTATCAACATGGAAGAGCAGATGGCAAAAGCACAGGAAATAGTAAAACAAATGCAAAATAAGACAGTTGCCTAGAAATAGGTAGCTGTTTTTATTTTATAAAAATTCGCAAAGCCGTGAGCGTACAAATCGGCAATGTCACTCGGTGTCGTTGCACCGTAAAAAAACGTAGGACATAACGGAGGTAATTTATGAAGAGAGAAGATTTAGCGGCAATGGGATTAACTGATGAACAGATTGAAAAGGTTATTGCCGAAAACGGCAAGGATGTTCAGGCAGCAAACGCAAAAGCAAACAAAAACAGTGAAGAGTTGACAAGACTGCGTGAGTTGGAAAAGGAATACACAGCCATGAAAGATAAGGATTTATCCGATTCGGAAAGACTGCAAAAAGACCTTGATTCTGCAAATGCAAAAATCGCAGAACTTGAAAAGACACAAGCTATTGCGAATCAGAGAAGCAATGCGGCATCCAAGTTTAACATTTCTGCTGAACAGGCATCACAGGTTATCAAGGATGACGGCAGTTTTGACTACGAAGTACTCGGAAAAATTATCTCTGATAAAGAGACTGCTGCGGCACAGGCTAAAGAGCAGGAAATCGCAAACGGAACCACAAATCCGGGCGGTGGTAGTGCTGGCGGTGGCGGTAAAGAAAAAACAGCGGACGTAGAAAACGCTGAAAAAATCAGCTTTGGAAGCAATTCAGCAAGCGAAGAAGCAAAAAACCATTATGTTTTATAGGAGGTAAAAAGAATGGGTAAGCCTATTACTAGAGACTTTACACAAAGTAAAGGTATTTTGAAGTTTTTCCCTTATGAGGGAGCAGCCTGCATCGTAGAACAGAGCGGTGTGAGTGCAGGAACTGACGGAAGAAAAGTTGTACCTGCTGGTACACCGTATCCGTCTAATGACGCAAAGTGCGTAGGTTATCTGCTTGAAGATGTAGATGTAACTATGGGTGATGCACCTGGCACTTATGTATACCAAGGAACTATTGATTGGGAGAAGGTAAAGTCCTTAGCCATCGCAGATGCGGCAAGAAAAGTAACACCGAGAGTAACTTTTTACGGTGCTGAACCTATTGTAGAAGCGTAAATAACAGGAGGTATTAACTATGGCATTACCATTAAGCGAAGCATTTACAGCGAGAAGTCTCGGTGTAATGTGGAATAACTATGAAAAAACTTTAGGTTCTGCGCCTTACCTTGGCAGACAGAAATTTGGCACAAGAAAGCAGGACAGTCTCGACCTTAGATTCATTAAGGGAAAGAGTGGTCTTCCTGTTTCTCTGAAAGCATCTAATTTTGATGCACAGGCAGAGTTAAGAGATGTTGGAGGATTCTCCGACATTCAAAACGAAATGCCTTTTTACCGTGAATCCTACATGGTAACTGAAAAAGAAGAACAAGAATACGCAAATTACCAGAATGCAGAGAATGCTTCCCTTGCAAATAATGTTCTTCGTGAAATCAGTAAAAAGCCCATGATGCTAATTGAAGGAGCAAGAGTTGTTCCGGAGAGACAAATCTGGCAGTTGCTTGCACCGGCAGACGGCATTCCCCGTGTACAAGTCACTATCGGTGGTAAGAGCTTTTATGTTGATTACACTTCCGATGCAGGAGTTGAGCATAAGAAAGACCATTTCGTAGAAATTTCCGGAGAGAGTGATAAGTGGAACGTTTCGGCAACCGCAACACCGCTGGATGATCTGATTGAAACCAGAAGAAACTTCGCAAAGAAGACTGGTTATTCCCTGACAAGATTTACCATGAACACCGAGACGTGGGAAATGGTTCTGAAAGCAGAGGACACCAAGAAGCAGGTTCTAGGAATCACTGCTTACAATGGTGGAATCCGTTTACAGCAGTCTCAGGTTACTGAATATCTGCGTGGATACGGAATTGAGATTGAGGTGTATGACAAGTTGTACATTGATCCTGCAGACGGTCAGACAAAGTACTTCGTACCTACTGGTGTTGTATCCGCTCAATGCGCTGGCGTATATCTTGGTGATTATGTCTTTGGCAGAACTCCGGAAGAGAGAAGCGGAAGTATTACTGATGGAAACCTGTCTATTGTTGAGACTGGTATTTCCGTGTACACATACGCTACTAATCATCCTATCAATACTCATTGCGTAGTATCCATGATTGGTCTGCCTACGTTTGAGGGAATGGACAGTGTGGTAGTAATGAAAGTTGCGTAGGAGGTCTGATATGATCGCAAGATATATGACCAAAATTGGCGGCAAGTGGTTTTCTCCGGGAAATGAAATCCCGGAGGAAACTGTCACAGAAGTAAAAAATGAAATCCTGGAAGAAACCGCATACACTAAGACGGAAATCAACCGTATGTCTACGGCAGACTTGCAGAAGTTAGCCGCAGAACACGGTGTTGCCGGTGCGGAAGAAATCAGCGGCGAGGAATTGAAAAAGATTCTGATTGAAAAGTTTGGATTGTAGAGGTAAATCATGGCAGATTACACAACCTTAGAGCAAGTAAAAATCAGATTGAAACAATTTCATATTGATGAAAAAACTTCTAAGGTTGTGTTTGATGTCCTTGAAGATAATCCTCTGATTGATCAACTTATCAGTCAAGCGAAAGCTGACATTGTGGCAAAAAGAATGTACCCGGACAGCTACACGGAACAAAAAATTGCAGAGGACTTGAAGCGGTTTGAGAGCGTGATTGTGAACGTGGTTGTGTATGACCATTCACAGGCTGGAGAAAACTTCATGGCAAATTACTCTGAAAACGGTGTGTCGAGAACATGGAGAGACCGTGACAGTCTGTTCGTAGGTGTATTCCCATTTGCCAAAGTGCTGTAAAAGAAGATTGTGCGTGACCATTTTGTTGACACTAACAAAATCGTTGCAGGCGGCACACTTTAAGGGTGGTGGGCGGTGTGCCAACAATAAGTAACAGGAGATATGAAATGAAAGATTTTTTATTACAGACATACACTATTGTATTGCCTATTTTATTAGGATATATTGTCTGGCTCCTTAAACAACAAAAGAATGACAGGGATGCAAACAGTAAGGGAACAATGCTTCTTTTGCGTGTTCAACTTATTGAGTATCACGATAAGTACATGAAGTTGGGAGAAATTCCTAGTTATGCGTATGAGAATTTTGTAGAGATGTACAATGCGTATCATGCGTTAGGCGGAAATGGAATGGCTACCAAAATGTACGAGGAAATCAAAGAAATCAGATTGAAGAATGGAGGTAAAGAATAATGGATTTTTCACAAGTAGGAACTTGCGTTGCAATCGTAGTTATCTGCTATCTTGCCGGTATTGGAGCGAAGCTTATTCCGGTTATTAAGGATAATTACATTCCGGTTGTTGTCGGCATTGTAGGTGGCATTCTCGGAGTAGTAGGAATGTATGTTATTCCGGATTTCCCGGCAAATGATGTGCTGAATGCGATTGCGGTCGGCATTGTTTCCGGTTTGGCAAGCACAGGAGTAAATCAGATTTACAAACAGGTGAAGAAAGATGCTTGAAGCAAATAAGCAAAAAATGAAGTATTCCAAACAGGGTGAGAAAGTCACAATCTACGACCGTGACGAAAATGGAAACATTAAGTACATCGAGGTTGACGGTGAAAAGATTCCAGTAGTTTTGAGAGAAGCTATCGAATTTTATGACCCTGTTCCTTTTTCTGCCAATATCAGCAATAAACTGTCGGAAGTACTGGTAAAGGAATTTGGTATTGATGATTCCAGTTCGTATTGTCAGATTGTGACCGACAAAGGCTATTTGCCGATTAAGTCAGGGGATGTTATCTGGAAGAAGTCGGAAGTAGGTCGTGACGATGACGGACTTGTTGACAGCAAGACTGCGGACTATGTTGTCAAAGGCGTTGCAGATGAAGGGCTGACAGCAGATTTATTTTTACTGCAAAAGACGGTGAAGTGATATGGGAAAGACAATCAACATCAATCTGTTTGACCCAAAATCCATACAAGCGGCTGTAAAGGCTCTTAAAGACTATGAAAATAGCTTAGAGTATAAATGTAGGCTACTGGCTGAAACACTGGCAGAAAAGGGTGTAGAGATTGCTAGAGTGCAGATTGCTGACCTTGATGCTATCTTTACGTCGGAACTTTTGCAAAGCATTAATGCGGAATACGTTGGCTCCGTAAATGGTGGCGGTGTTTGGGCGGTGGTTGCCGGTACAGACCATGCGGCTTTCGTAGAGTTTGGTACTGGTATTGTCGGTAAGCAGTCACCATATCCTTATCAATTACCGGAAGGTGTAACATGGCAATATGCAAGTGGGAAAACCATACGTCAACTTGCAGACGGAAGATACGGCTGGTTTTATCCGGCAGATGACGGCAAGTGGTATTTCACCGAAGGGATGCCTTCAAGACCATTTATGTACCTGACTGCAATAGAAATTCGTGAAATTGTATTACAGACAGCAAAGGTGGTGTTTGGAAATGGCGGTTAATGAATATCAATGGGTATCAGACTTTAAAGTCAAGATTGCATCATACTTGAAAATGAAAATACCGCAGAGTCATCCTAAAGCGTATGTAACGGACAAAAGCAAGGACTTATCAGAACCCACATTCCCCACAGTTTACTTTCATGCTATGCCGTTCACAGAGACAGTACAAGACCTTGAAGGACGGTCTATCAACGGAATCACAGCATCGTACCAGGTGGATGTGATAACCAACAAGAGTCAGGAAGAAGCTGAAGCTATCATGGCTACGGTTGCCGGACTTTTCAAACGTCTGCGATTTCAGATAACTTCTATGCCGGAGTTTAATAATACTTCGCAGAACACATACAGAAGCACAGCACGGTTCAGACGAATTGTTGGTGCTGACGATACATTGTAACTATTAGAGCCAAACGGCTCTATTTTTTTATGCAAAATTAAGGAGGTATTTATCATGGCAGCAGCCGGAATTTCTACTTTAGGAATTACTTTCGGATATGGTACAGAGACAACAGCCGGAACAAAACCTACGAGTTTTAAACAACTTACAAGAATAAATGCTATCGGTGGCATCAACATTGAACCGGAGCAGATTGATGCTTCCGCACTGGAAGATGCGATCACTAGATATGTAAAAGGTCGTGCAGATACTGGTGGATCTTTTGGAGTCACAGTCAACTTTACATCAGATACCGTGGATGAATGGACTACACTTATCACAGCCTACAAGGCTCTTACTGGTGGAAAGAGAATGTGGTTTGAAACTGTCATTCCCGGAGAAGAGAAATCTTTCTTCGTTGTTGCACAGCCGCCTGAGCAGATTCCACAGCCAGAGATCGGACAGAATGAACTTCTGACGATTGAAATGAATCTTACCATTGAGGAATACAAGGGATTGGACGCTACCGTTGAACTAACAACGGGGGAATAGCAAGTCAGTCAGAAACAAATAACACTGCCGTGGCTGACTTTGATGAAGCGGTAGACGAACCATTGATTTAAGCAAAAGAGAGCCGTCTTCGGGCGGCTCCTTTCCAACAAAATGTTGGGGAAAGGATATGTTTTTATGAAGAAGATTTTAGTTAATGATGTTGAATATACTTTAGAGTTTGGGTTCGGTGCTGTGGAGTGCAAGGATTTGATTCAAAAGATGTTTCTTATGCTTTCCGGTGGCTATGTAGCTAAAAAAGCAAAAAATGTACAGAAGCCCACACCAGAAGAAATTGTAGATGGTAGCGGATATATGCTTGCAGAATTTCCTCATGTATGCAAAACGGCTTTTTATGCTGGTCTTATCGAAAACCACGAAGGTATTACACCGGATGAATCCAATGCTTTAATGAAAGAATACATGAAAGCAAACGGTCTTTCTTTTGTGAAGCTGTATGGAGAACTGACAGACTGTATGAAAGAAGACGGTTTTTTCGAACTGTCGGGTCTGACGGAAATGATGACGCAGACCAAGGAAGAAATGGAGAAAGAGGACAGCAAGGTAACGAAGATGCCACAGGATCACAAGAAGAAATCGACTGGCACAAAATAATATGGGAAGAATATTTTCCATTTGCTTTTTCCATGGGGATCTCGATAGAAGAGTTCAAACATCTGAATCCTAAAAAATTAGAGTGGTGCTACAAAGGATATAAACTAAAAAAAGAGGAAGAAGATAGGAACTCATGGCAACGTTGGGGAAATTACGGAATATCTGCATTAATCTTTGCTGTAGACCATTGCTTAAACGGCAGAAAAGCACAATCGAAGTATATAGACAAGCCTATTATGGAGCGTGTTGAAACTGCTAGCAACGAAAAGGAATTGAAAAAACAAAGAAAGGCATTTCTTGCAGGACTTATGGCAATGCAGGCTAATTTTGAATTATCACATCCAAAAAAGGAGAAATAAACATGAGTTTAACAGGAATTGATGTGTCCTCATATCAGGGGACGATTAACTGGTGGGCGGTAAAACAGAACGGTATTGATTTTGCTATTTTGAAAATCATCCGCAAGGATTTGAACCCGGACAAGGAGTTTGAAGAGAACTGGAAAAATTGTGAAGCATACGGAATGAAAGTGCAAGGCGTGTATAACTACAGCTATGCTACCACTGTATCAAAGGCACAATTTGCTGCTGAGAGAGTGCTTATTATTCTTGGAAACCGTAAGCCTATGGTTTGGATGGATGTTGAAGATGCCGTGATGAAGAATCTCGGTAAGAATCTGATTCCAATTATCAATGCTTACGGCAAGGTTATCACAGACGCAGGATTGCCATTTGGTGTATACACTGGGGAAAGTTTTTATAAGACATACATTAAGCCTTATGGCGGTGTGAGTTATCCTATGTGGATCGCACGGTACGGCAAGAATAACGGCAAGTGCGATGTGAAATATCAACCGCAAGTACCGAACATGGTAGGCTGGCAGTATACTTCTAAAGGTCGTGTAGGCGGCATTGTAGGAAACGTGGACATGAATGTATGGTACAAGGAATTAGAAGCCGTACAGGGCAATACGAAAGCGTACAGCAACCCTTACGCAGAACCGACAAGACTGTTGAAGAAAACAGTTCCTTGCATGAGAGGTGATGATGTGCGGTGGTTGCAATTTTCACTTATTCATCATGGTTGCTTATCTGCGGTGAATGCAAAGGGAAAGAGCAACATTGACGGAATTTTAGGTAAAGACACAGCAACGGCAATCGGAGTATTCCAAAAGAAAGTCGGAATCAAGGTTGATTACAAGTGCGGTGCGGTTACGAGAGAATATCTTAAGAAATAATTTTAGGAACGGTAGGTGTCAAAGCTTACCGCTCTTTTCTTGGAAGTGGTTGACACTTCCTTTTTTTTATTGCGGTAAAGGCGGTGCGGTATGGCAGATATTGATATTGATAATCTTCAAATAAAAATAAGTGCGGATGCGAACAAAGCCAGTAGTGCACTGAATAAACTTGCAAACAGCCTTACGAATTTTCAGAGAAGCTTGTCCATTGATACGTCCAAACTGACAAGTATTTCCAACAGCATACAGAGTATTGCAAATGCCGCAAATTCCATGAATACGAGTGGAATTAAGAATATCTCCACACTGACAAATTCTATTAACAGAATGGGGAAAATAGATACAAGCGGATTAAGCAGAATTTCATCCGCACTGAAGACTTTTTCTGCTGATATGGCAGGAACCAAAGTAGATGGAGTAGGGGATATTGCAAGCATAGCATCGTCAATTTCAAGACTTGGCGGTGTGGCATCCGGCAGAGCGATTACGAACATTCCTTTACTGGCAAAGAATTTGAAGCAGTTATTCACCACTCTGTCTACCACACCAAACGTAAGCGAGAACATTATCCGCATGACAAACGCACTGGCAGGACTGGCATCTACTGGTGCGGCATCAGGTCGGGCTGCAAACTCTTTAGGCAGAAATCTGAACACTTATACGGCAAGTGCAAAAAGAGCCACGAAGAGCACATTCAGCCTTGCAGCGGCTTTCGGAAAATTCTACGCAACGTATTTCCTTGTTATCCGTGGAATTAAAAGCCTGTGGAAATCCATAGAGGGAACTACGGACTATATTGAAGCATTTAACTACTACACGGTAGCATTTAATAAAGTCGGCAAGGAATGGGGCAAGGACTTTGAAAAATACGGTTACGACAATGCAAAAGATTATGCGCAGAGTTTCGGAAATCGTGTAAATGAACTTCTTGGCAAAATGTCCGGTCTGAAAGTAGATGTAGACGGTGGATTGATTTCTGAAAGCGGAATGAAGAACCTGGGACTGAATTTACAGGAGATTACGCAGTACGCTTCACAACTTGCATCTATCACCAACTCTTTAGGGCAGACCGGAGAAGTTACTACGGCAATTTCAAAGTCCATGACAATGCTTGCCGGAGATATTTCTTCATTGTTTAACGTAGATTTCAGCACGGTTGCAACTAACTTGCAGTCTGGTTTAATCGGTCAGTCAAGAGCATTGTATAAGTATGGTATTGATATCACAAATGCCACATTGCAGACTTATGCTTACAAATACGGAATTGAAAAAGCTGTCTCCGAAATGTCACAGGCAGAGAAACAGCAGTTGCGCTTGCTGGCAATCTTAGATCAGTCCAAAGTGTCATGGGGAGATTTGGCTAACACAATCAATTCACCCAGCAACATGATTCGCCAGTTCACAAACAACGTGAAAGAAGCTGGCATGGTTCTAGGTCAGTTATTTATTCCAGTATTGCAGAAAGTACTTCCTGTTATCAACGGTGTCGTAATTGCGATTAAGAGACTGCTTGTCAGTGTGGCAAATTTACTGGGAATCAAGATTGACTTTTCGTCATTCGGTCAAGGTGTATCCGGGTACAATGAGGATTTGGAAGATACGGCAGATGCACTGGATAAAGTGGGAACAAGCGCAAAAAATGCTCAAAGCGGAATCAGAGCATTTGATAAATTGAATGTTATTTCTACACCAAAATCTAGTGGAACTGGAAGTGGTGCTGGTGGAGCAGGAATTGACCTTACCAAAGAAATCATGGATGCTACTGCGGAATACGAAAAAGTATGGCAGGAAGCGTTTGATAAGATGCAGAATACAGCTATGGGCTGGGCTGATAAGATAGAAAAACTTCTTGAACCTGTGAAAAAGTTGTTCAAGGATTTGTTCAATGGTGATTTCTTTGAAGCAGGACAAGATTTGTCCGGCATTGTAACAGGAATATTTAACTGGATGTCCGATGCTATTGCATCTGTAGACTGGTACCAAATAGGTCAAAACATAGGACAGTTCCTTGCCGGTATTGATTGGACTGCTGTATTTACATCTGCAGGAAACTTTATAGGACAAGCAATTACAGCGGCAATCGACCTGTGGAAAGGAAGTTTTGATGCCGCACCTATTGAAACCACGATTCTGACGGCAATAGGTCTTTTGAAATTCACTGGTTTGGGAGATATCCTGTGGAAAGCAATCAAAGATTCTATTGTCTTGTCAATGGGCGGTAAGGCAGGAGCCGGAATCGGAGAAACAATTCTCGGAAGTCTATTAGGAACTGGAGCGGCAACAGGAGCAGAGGGAGCGGCAGCGGCTGGAGCAACCGGATTGTTTGGTGGTATAAGTGCAGGGGCAGTAGCGGCAACAGCGGCTATCACAGCAGTTGTAGCAGGACTTGCTCTTGTATATGCAACAAATGAGGATGTTAGAAAGAGTTTCAAGGAATCAATTTCAGCCATTGCGGATAATCTCACTCCTGCAATGGAGTTTTTAACAACAACGGTTATACCAGATTTACAGAATGCATGGACAGGGCTTGTAGATGTGCTTACTCCGATAGGAGAATTTTTGAAGACTGCATTCACAAGCATATGGCAGGATATGCTAAATCCGGCATTAAAATATGTCGGCGAAGAAGTGCTTCCGAAATTGCAAAGTGCTTTTGAAAATCTTTGGAATGGAGTGCTTGTTCCACTCGGAACATTCCTTGGAAATATCTTAAATCCTGCAATTCAGATTGTTGCAGACATACTTACAATGCTTTGGCAAAATGTAGTAGTTCCTTTGGCACAAGCATTAGGAAGTGTTTTAGGAGCTGCATTTGATGCAATAGTCGATACCATGAATTTTGTGGTAGAACAAGTAAAACCAGTAATAGAAGTATTCAACTTCTTATGGGACAATGTTTTATCTCCCATAGTCACTCATTTGTGGGAAGATTTAAAGCCTGCTTTTGAAACTGTTTTTAACGCAATAGGTAATATTATCAAAAACCTTGGAACAGCATTAAAAGGATTAATAAATTTTGTTTCTGGTGTGTTCACTGGAAACTGGAGAAAAGCATGGGACGGAATAAAAGATATTTTCAAAGGAGTGTTTAATGGACTTGTATCCATAGCAGAAGGATGCGTAAATCTGATTATTGATGGAATAAATGCTTTTATTGATGGTTTTGGCTTGGTTAGCGGTATATCGGAAGCTATAGGAATAAGCTTCAAGCCAGTACAAATACCTAAAATAAGTATTCCTAGATTTGAAACTGGCGGTTACGTTCCAAGCCGATACACGATGTTCATGGCAGGAGAGAACGGCGTACCGGAGATTGCCGGGACAGTAGGCGGCAAGACAGCGGTTGCCGGTGGAGTTGAAATCACTGGAATCAAAGACGCTATCAATTCCACGGCACAACAGGAAATTGCACTTCTGAAACAGAATAATCAGCTACTGCAAGGAATCCTTGAAAAAGAGTTTGGAATAACAACAGATCAAATTGGAATTGCCGCAAGGCAATACGGTCAAGAGCAATTTAACCAAAAACACAAGAATGTATATGTATTTTAACACAGACAGCACTCTGAATGGGTGCTGTCTATTTTTATGCAATAAGGCGGTGAGCGTATGTCAGCATATCAAGGATGGCTTTTAAAAATTGGAGATTACGTTATTGACCAGTCAAGATTTATAGCCGCTGAAAGTTATCAGCCAGCTGTAAATATGCAAGATGTAGACCCGTGGACTGATGCAAATGGATACGTACATAGAAATGCTGTGGAGCTAAAAGCATTAAGTGTTGATTTTTCCACGCCTGCGATGCTGACAGATGACGATTTGCAAGAGTTACTGTCCGGGATACGAAGCAACTTTATTGATGCAACGGAACAAGGATGCAATATCACGGCATACATTCCATCTTTAGGTCAATATGTCACACAATATGGATATATGGCTGATATAAAGCCTACAATCTACGGAACTTATGACGGAGAGATTAAATACAATCAGATAGAATTTTCATTTGTCGGAGGTGTAGCGAATGAGTAACTATACCTATGCGGATTTGTTTGATAAAAGCGCATCCAAAAAGGAAATCACGATTGAAACAGAGGACAAGTCTGTAAAAATCACCAACAGCGAAATCCATTTTGAACAGTTTGAATTAAAAGAAATACTATGTGATGATGATTACCTTACATTTGGACAGTGCAATGCATCACAGTTAAAATTCAAAATTTCAAACGTGTTCACAAGCATGATTGGGAAACAGATAAATGTTTCTGCTGTGATTAATGGACATACTGACACACCGTTTATTTTCGGCAAATACCGTGTCATTTCCGATAAACCAACAGATGATAAGCGTTACAGGAATGTGACGGCATATGACGCCATATACGATATTGGAGAATCAGAAGTATCTTCCTGGTATAACGGATTGAAGTTTCCTCTGACCTTAAAGCAGTTCAGAGACAGTTTTTTTTCATATTTTGGTGTTGAGCAAGTAGCACTCACATTACCTAATGAAAGCATGGAAGTTGCAGAAACAATCAAACCAAGTGAACTGTCTGGCCAGACGGTCATGGAAGCAATCTGCTCGATAAATGGATGTTTTGGCCACATTAACCATGATGGAAAATTTGAATATGTTTTCCTTAAAGAAATAATATCAGGTTTATATCCACAAAAAGGATTATATCCACAGAAAGGATTATACCCTAGAAAAGGTTCTGAAAAAGAAAAGGTTACTGGTGGAAAATACAAATTAGTTAAATATGAAGATTTTGTCTGCCAAAAAGTTACAAAAGTGCAGATAAGACAATCAGAAAATGATATTGGTGCAGTTTACCCGGATACAGAGATTACCGAGAACGACAACAGTTATATTTTGCAAGATAATTTCCTTGTTTATGGAATGGGGGCAGATGCCCTAGAAACGGTTGCAAGAAATCTGTATGAGGTTATTAAAGTTGTAAAATATAGACCTTATAACTGTGAAAAAATAGGAAATCCTTGTTTGAGCCTTGGAGAAGCAGTCAATGTATATACGGCTAAAGAAATCATAGAAAGCTATGTGTTGAGTAGAACATACAAAGGAATCCAACAACCGATAGACACCATATCAGCAAGCGGAAAATCTCCAAAGTACAGTGAACAAGTAAATGGAATTAACAAAAGTATAATTCAACTCCGTGGAAAGACTAATGAACTAGAACGGAATGTCGAAGAGACCCGGTCCGAAATCAAGGATGTAGAGAATGGACTGGATACAAAGATTACACAGACAGCTGGAAAGATTGAACTTGAATCAACTCGTGCGCAAGGGGTAGAAACAGATCTGGCTGCGGCAATTTCTGTTCAAGCCGACCAAATCAAGTTGAAAGTTTCCAAAGGTGATGTCAGTTCGCAGTTGAGCGTTGAGAGTGGACAGGTAAGTATTTCTGGAAACCGTTTTGTATTGGAAGCAGATAACTGTAGCATATCAGCAGATGGAACTATAACAGCTAAAAATGCAGTAATGACTGGTAGTTTTAAGTCTATAGGGGAAGACGGGAGTTACACAGAAGTATCATCAGGTGAAATTAAATTTTATAACGAACTATTGCAAAGCACAGGATCTATAAAAGGATTGGGACAATATCTTACTATTGATGCTTCAATGGTAAGTGTAAGCGGAATTTTAGTGGTAGGAAATGGAGCAACATATGATTCACAATATGTAAAAAACATATCAACAACTTCTCAAATATTAGGCAGTAAGACAGTACTGACAAGTGCCACATTAAGTGTCACAAAAAATTATATAAATGGAACCGTATCAGATGTATCTTTGGTAACACAAACAGCCAATGTTGCTGATTATCCTGGACATAATGTTAATTTTATTACAGGAGTTTCATCACTTGTAGGTTTGCTAACTGCAACATCTGGAATTGTCACACTTATGACGTAGGAGATT
>OGNZ01000737.1_pt1 | contig 19237 bp, 10 predicted proteins | sample 1573601 | NCBI WGS metagenome assembly OGNZ01 (sample SAMEA2582009, study PRJEB24529) | metagenome | biome: Human gut stool | place: China | collected 2011
GTAGAGCACTCGGCTGTTAACCGAGTTGTTGTAGGTTCGAGCCCTACTCGGGGAGTTTTTTAGTATAATATATGGTGACATAGCCAAGTGGTAAGGCCCCGGTCTGCAACACCGTCATCGCCGGTTCAAATCCGGCTGTCACCTCTCTCAAAAGGACTACATCAGTTTATGATGTGGTCTTTCTTTTATATAATTTGTAAATAAAATATATTGTGAATTTTATGTAATATTCGTAATATATATTGCAAAGATTTCATTATTTTTAAATTTTCTACATTACTTTTCAGGATGCTACACTAAATTAATAAAGAGAAATATAAGCCTGATAAACAGAATTATATTTCTCTTTTTTAACAACTCTTATCCTTTTTTGAATAGTTGTAGTAGTATTATTATTCCTCTTCAGGATATTTCATACCCCATTCGGTTCTTATATCAGACATGATTTTCATAACATCATATGTATACTGACTGTGAATGAGGTTTTCTATTTCATCGGATGATGCAGAGTTTATGGCTTTTTCCATATCACATACTTCGTAATAAAGTGCATCTGATGTATCACCTGCATCAATTACTTCTTTATGACCATTCTCTGTGTATGTAATAGTTGCCTGCATTCCTCTTGGATACTCAAAGATTTCTACATATGCTTTGTCAAAAGATAGTGTAGCGCGTTTTGGCTGCTTGGAATGTAGAGATAATGTGACTGTTGCCATCTCGGCAGCATCATTCATAAGCAGAATGCCTGCCTGTTCATCAACACCGGTCGGAGCATATCTAACCTGTGACAATACATGCGACGGTGTTTCCTTGAAGAACCAGCGGATGAGAGAAAGTGAGTAAACACCAATATCAAGCAGTGCTCCTCCTGCAAGCTTACGGCTGAAAAACCTATTTGTCATATTGTAATCTTTGTAGCTTCCAAAGTTGACCTGAATTAAATTGAGTCTGCCGAGTTGTCCACTTGAAATTATTTTATTTAACTTTTTATAAACAGGCATATGATATATAGTCATGGCTTCAGCAAGAATTACGTTATTTGCTTTGGCCAATGAGATTGCCTCATCGAGCTCTGTAATATTTAATGTGATAGATTTCTCACAGAGTACATGCTTTCCATTAGAAAGGGCTTTTCTTAAATAATTAATGTGAGTATTGTGTGGAGTGGAGATGTAAATGATATCCACATCAGGATCATAAAAGACGTCATCAATGTTGTCATATACCTTTGAAATGCCATATTTTTGTGCAAAAGCTTGAGCCTTTTCATGAGTCCTGTTGGCAACTGAATAAAGAGTACGCCCTTCCTTTGAGAGAGCCTGCGCGAGCTCATTAGCTATTACGCCGCAGCCGAGTGTGGCCCAATTAAGCTGTTTCATATGAATTCCTCCTTTTTTAATAAGGTACTGTAGCTGTGAAGATATATAAATTATTACAAATTCAGCTAAATTACAAAATATCAACTTAAATCATAAAATATAATTAAATCAAAAATATTCAAATCATAAAATATGCACCGAAATCACAATATATGTACCTTAATGAAGATATTCTAGCATGATGATTTATGAATTACAATATATTTAGAAATGAAACAGTCAAAATCAGTCAAAGTTAGATTGATGCAAAATCTAAATTAGTCAATTTGAACTATTAATATTAATTATAAATTAGTAATAGAAAAGATACTAAAAATAGTATTTAGGCAAGTATTAATGATATATATAGTATATTCTGCACAAAAATGAACGTTACATTTGCATATATTGCACAATTTTAAAACTTGCTTTATATATTTTCAACAATTTTTAGTGTGATTATTTGTGAATATAAATGACGGATTATGATTGACAATGACGGATTATGAAAATATAATTATACTACAAGTTAAATGAATGTTGAAATGTTTAATACAGTAATTTGAAAATGAGCATTAAATAAATGGCTTATAAAATAAGTCTTTGAATAGTTTGATAAACAGGGGGGATTAGATGCTGGCGGAAGATAGATGCAAAAAAATACTCGATATATTAGATTCAATGGGAAGTGTGACTGTTCAGCAGCTTATGGATGAGCTTGATATATCTGAGTCAACAATCAGGCGTGATCTGGTTGCAATGGACAAGAAGGGTTATCTCACCAAGGTACATGGTGGTGCGATTGCAAATAATACGAATATCCATACTCAGGATGAGAAGGTTATCAACAGGCTTAAGCAGAATCGCAGCGAAAAGGAACAGATTGCCAGATATGCGGCATCACTTATTGTGGATAATGATTTTGTTTATATAGATGCCGGTACTACAACGGCAGTCATGATTGATTATATTACTGCAAAGAATGTGGTTTTTGTTACAAACTCTCTGACTAATGCCAAGAGAATTTCCGATAGGGGATATACAGTATATATTCTGGGTGGCGAGTTCAAGTCTACTACTGAGGCTATTGTCGGAGATGAGGCCGTTGTGACGCTCGATAAATACAATTTTACGAAGGGCTTCTGGGGAACTAACGGAATTACTGTGAAGAATGGATTTACGACTCCGGAGATAAAGGAGGCCATGATTAAAAAGAAATCCATGGAGAATAGCAAGGAGAAATACATTCTTGCGGATGACAGTAAGTTTTCACAGGTATCAAGTATCAAGTTTGCTGATTTTAAAGATGCTGTAATTATTACAAATGCACTAAGCAATGACAACTATAAGAAATACAAAAATATTAAGGAGGTCTAACATGATTTATACGGTTACTTTTAATCCATCACTAGATTATATAGTTGATGTAACAGATTTTAAGACAGGAGTGGTCAATAGAACGACTGGAGAGAAGATTTTTGCAGGTGGTAAGGGCATCAATGTTTCTATGGTTCTTAAGAATCTTGGAATGAGCAATACTTCACTTGGTTTTACAGCGGGTTTTACAGGAAATGAAATTAAAAGACTTCTAGCAAAAAAAGGTGTTGATACTGATTTTATAGAGGTGGAGGATGGTATTTCACGTATCAATGTGAAGCTTCGCTCAAATGAGGAATCCGAGATTAATGGTCAGGGACCGGTAATCACTGAGGACAACATTAAAAAACTCTATGAGAAGCTTGACTGCTTAAAGGAGTCTGATGTGCTTGTGCTCGCAGGAAGTATTCCTGATGTAATGCCTTCATCAATGTATATGGATATCATGAAGCATCTTGAGGGCCGCGGAATAAATATAGTGGTTGATGCGACAAGAAATCTGCTCACAAATGTACTTGCATATAAGCCATTCCTCATAAAGCCAAACAATCATGAGCTCGGTGAGATATTCGGGGTTGAGATTACAGACAAGGACGATGTGATAAAATATGCAAAGAAGCTTCAGGAGCAGGGCGCAAGAAACGTGCTTGTTTCTATGGCAGGTGACGGAGCAGTGCTTGTGACCGAGGATGGACAGGAATTTAAGGCACAGGCTCCTAAGGGAAAGCTCAAAAACTCTGTAGGCGCAGGTGATTCGATGGTAGCCGGATTTGTTTACGGATACCTCAAATCAAATGATTATAAGCAGGCATTTATTTATGGAGTATGTACAGGAAGTGCAAGTGCATTTTCTGAGGAGCTTGCTACAAAGCCTGAGGTTGAAGCACTTATTGATAAATGGGACAGTGCTTCCAATTAAACAAACGGTATCAAAAAGGTTGATATAAATAATTAATATATTCTATTAGGAGGAATGATGTATGACAATCAGGGATTTATTGGCAGCTGAGAGTATCAATTTAAATGGTACGCCTGCCGGAAAAACCGAAGCATTGAATCAGTGTATTGATTTGATGGCAAAAAGTGGCAAAATATCCGATGTGGAGAAGTATCGCAAGGGTGTTTTTGCAAGAGAGGAGGAAGGCACAACAGGAATTGGAATGGGTATAGCAATTCCTCATTGCAAGTCTGATGCTGTTACTAAAGCAGGTCTTGCGGCAATGGTTGTAAAGGATGGGGTTGACTTTGAATCACTCGATGGTACACCTGCAAAGATTATTTTCCTTATCGCTGCACCAAACACAGAGGATAATGTGCATCTTCAGGTGCTTAGCAAGCTCTCTGTTATGCTGATGGACGAGCAGTTTACAAATTCTCTTATCAATGCCGGTTCAGTTGATGAGTTTTTAAATATCATCGATAGCGCTGAAAAAGCAAAGGATGAGAAAGAGGCTGCCAAAGAGGCAAAGGCGAAAGAGCCTGCTGAGGTGAAGAAGGACGATGTATTTATCGTTGCAGTAACAGCCTGTCCTACAGGAATTGCCCATACTTATATGGCTGCTGAGGCTATCGAGAAAAAAGCCAAGGAGCTTGGATATCAGGTAAAGGTTGAGACAAGAGGCTCAGGCGGAGCCAAAAATGTGCTCACAGATGATGAAATCGCAAAGGCTGCAGGAGTTATAGTTGCCTGTGATACAAATGTACCTACAGACCGCTTTGACGGAAAGAAGGTTATTGAGTGTCAGGTTTCTGACGGAATCAATAAGGCAGAAGAGCTTATAAAGAGAATTGCTTCCGGTGATGCTCCTGTATTTAAGGCATCAGGTAAAAAGGAGGCTTCACATTCATCAGTTGGTGGAAAGGAGAGCGTTGGACATCAGATTTATAAGCACCTGATGAATGGTGTTTCACATATGCTTCCATTCGTAGTTGGTGGTGGTATTCTTATCGCAATCGCATTCCTTATCGATGGATTCAGTGTTGACCTTAATTCACTGCCGGCTGACCAGAGAGCAAATTTTGGTACTATTACACAGGCCGCAGCACTGTTTAAGGGAATCGGTGGAACAGCATTTGGATTTATGCTTCCTATCCTTGCAGGCTTTATCGCTATGAGTATTGCTGACCGTCCTGGTCTTGCAGTTGGTTTTGTAGGTGGTTCAATCGCAGCAAACGGTACATCAGGCTTCCTTGGAGCACTTGTAGCAGGTTTCGTAGCAGGATATATTGTGCTCCTCTTAAAGAAGGTATTTTCTAAACTTCCGGAGAGTCTTGATGGTATGAAGCCGGTTCTGCTTTATCCGCTGCTTGGTATATTCCTGGTAGGCGTTATAATGCAGTTTGTAGTTGAGCCTCCAATCGGAGCTTTAAATACAGCTATCAACAATGGTCTTAATGGACTTAACGGTGCAAGCGCAGTAGTGCTCGGAGTACTTCTCGGAGGAATGATGTCAGTAGATATGGGTGGCCCTGTAAACAAAGCCGCTTATGTATTTGGTACAGCTTCAATCGCTGCCGGAAACTACAATATCATGGCAGCAGTTATGATTGGCGGTATGGTTCCACCAATCGCAATCGCTCTTGCAACAATCTTCTTCAAGAACAAGTTCACAGCAGAGGAGAGAAAGGCAGGACCTACAAACTTTATCATGGGATTATCATTTATCACAGAGGGTGCAATCCCATTCGCAGCATCTGATCCGCTTCATGTCCTTCCGGCATGTGTAGTCGGTTCAGCAGTGGCAGGTGGACTTTCAATGGCATTTGGATGTACACTCATGGCACCTCACGGAGGAATCTTCGTAGTTCCTACAATCGGAAATCCGTTAATGTATCTTGTTGCATTAGTAATCGGATCTTTCATTGCATGTGGATTACTCGGATTACTCAAAAAGAAAGTAAGTGAATAAGCAATCCTCAATTATCATTTTTTAATCCAACCTATAAACTAATCAACAAAGGCACTGCTTCGGCGGTGCCTTTGTTGTTATGTTGTGTATTAAAAATTAAAAGTATAAACATTCTCTGAAATAACAGCCTCATGCCTTGACGAGTGAATTTTCGAAGCATAAAGTATTATTAAGATGTAACTATTCAGAAAATAAACATTAGTAAACAGTGAGGCATAAAATGGGCAAGGTTATAGGTATAGATTTAGGAACAACAAACAGCTGTGTGGCAGTATTGGAGAACAATCAGCCGGTAGTCATAACTAACAGCGAGGGTCAGAGAACAACTCCGTCTGTAGTGGCTTTTACAAAAAATGGAGAGCGACTGGTTGGCGAGGCTGCAAAGAGGCAGGCAGCAGTCAATGTGGACAGGACATTTTTCTCAATAAAGAGACAGATGGGAAGCGATTTCAGGGCAAAAGTGGACGGAAAGCTGTATTCAGCTCCTGAGATTTCTTCTATGATTCTCAGAAAGCTGAAAAAGGATGCAGAGGACTATATCGGTGAGACTGTAACTGACGCCGTAATTACTGTTCCCGCATATTTTTCGGATGCGCAGAGGCAGGCAACTAAGGATGCAGGAAGGATTGCTGGTCTTAATGTGCTTCGAATCATAAATGAGCCAACCTCTGCGGCACTCGCATACGGACTGGACCACGGACAGCAGCAGAAAATTCTTGTCTACGACCTCGGAGGAGGAACCTTCGATGTGTCTGTTATCGAAATAGGGGACAATCTGATAGAGGTGCTTGCCACAGCCGGTGATAATCATCTGGGTGGAGATGATTTTGATGAGAGAATCACGAATTATCTTGTCACAGAGTTTTACAGACAGCAGAATGTGGATCTGAGAAAGGATAATACTGCTATGCAGCGTGTCAGGGAGGAGGCTGAGAAGGCAAAAAAAGTGCTTTCATCCTCATCCTCAACCACTATCAACCTGCCGTTTATCACCACTGTAAAGGGACAGCCGGTCCACATGGAGATGAATCTCACAAGGGCTGAGTTTAATGAGATAACAAAGGATCTGGTGGAGAGAACGGCCATTCCGGTAAATCAGGCACTTTCAGATGCGGGGATTTCCGCAGCAGAGCTTGGAATGGTGCTGTTGGTAGGAGGCTCGACCCGTGTGCCGGCTGTTGTTGAGGAGGTCAGAAGAATTACAGGAAAAGAGCCTTCACACAACCTGAATCCTGACGAGTGCGTGGCACTCGGTGCAGCAGTACAGGGTGGCAAGCTCGGTGGAGCAATTGTCGCAGGCAGTAGTGCGGCAGAGATTATACTGATGGATGTCACACCGCTTTCACTCGGAATTGAGACAGTTGGTGGTGTCTCAACCAAAATTATTGACAGAAATACGACTATTCCTACGAGATACAGCCAGATTTTTACAACTGCAGGAAGCTTCCAGACCTCTGTGGATATAAAGGTACTGCAGGGTGAGAGGCAGTTTGCAAGGGACAATAAGCTGATTGGAAACTTCAGGCTAAAGGGCATCAAGCCGGCTCCGGCAGGTGTGCCGCAGATAGAGGTGACGTTTGATATAGATGCAAACGGCATTGTGCAGGTTTCTGCAAAGGACCTGGGCACAGGAAAGCATCAGGAGATTACGATTACCGCAAGCTCGAATTTGTCTGATTCTGAGATTGAGCAGGCAATCCGCGAGGCACAGGAGTATGAGGCAACAGATGGACAGAGAAAGGCTTATATTGATGCAAGAAGTGAGGCTGATACGCTTGTGCGACAGGTGGAAAACGTTATGGCTGACAAGGAAAAAAGAAAGGCTATGGACAGCGCACAGAAAAAGAGTGTGAAATCGTCACTTTCATATGTGAAGAAGCTTATTTCAAGGACAAAGCCCGGAAATGTGAGCGAAGAGCAGGCTGCCGAGATAAAGCATGCGGCAGACGAGCTGAGAAATGCGGCAGCGGGATTGATTTAATTATAAATGAGGGGCAGAATACCTTTTGACCATCATATCATTATTATTCATTTGGCTATTTACGAGAAGCGGATTTTCATATAAAATATGGGTAAGTGGTGAGTATTCAGAAACACCCTGAATAGTTATAATGTTAATTTAAATCCGAGGAAATAGAAAATGAATGCGAACGATAAAACAGAAAAGGTACTAAGAGAAATTCATATCATGCTCTCAAAGGCGGAGCCGTATAAGCCGGAGCCGAGCAGGGTGATCATAAACAAGCAGCAAATGATAGATTTACTTGCTGAGCTGAATAAGTGTATATATGCAATGCAGGATGAGTATGAGCTTACTGAGCAGAGTCGCAATCACGCAGAGAGAGAGTTCAGAAAGAAGGGGGATCAGATAGTCTGGGATGCAAGCAGAAAGGCTGAGGATGTGTATGCAGCATCGGTTATCTATACGGATGAGGCGCTTTCAAGAGTGCGTGATATCATCAATGATACCAACGAGTCACTTGAAAAGCTGTGCAAGAATATGAAGGATAAGATTGCAGAACAGGAGAAGATAGTTAAAACTAACCAGTATGAGCTCAAGGGACAGCTTCAGGATTTGTCCGATACGGAGAAGTATCTTAAGATTATCGATGACAGAAATAAGGAGATAGAACGTCAGAAAAATGCAGGTAAGCCAGTAGAGGAGCGTACTATTGACAAGGAAGAGAAGTCTATCTATGCAAACAGACAGACTGAAATCAAGGTAAATATGGATTATATCAGAAAACTGGGACTTGCTGAGGGCGAGGACCTGGGAGATGGTGTAGTGGGTGAAGTGAAGCTTGCAGACGATACACCTGATGCCGGATCAAATCATGGCAATGATAAGGATGAAGCCAAGGATGCCGGCAATCCACCTGTTATCAACACAATGGAAGGGAAGGAGCTCACAGCCGGCATCCACAGAATGTGGCAGAGCATCACCGGAAATAAAGGGAAATGAAACACGCCTATGTAATATAAAGCAGCAGTTCAAAACAGAACGGCTGCTTTTTGGCTTATATTTAAAAGTGGGTAATATTAAGCAGATTTTAAGAAAAACAAAGTGGATAATCTGATAAAATATAGCTGACTAACGGCAGGAGAAGGTTTCTAATCAAAATTCATAGAAGGAGGATAATATGACAATATTAGTTTGTGATGACGACAAGGAAATAGTTGAGGCAATTGAGATTTACCTGATGCAGGAGGGCTATAACGTGGAGAAGGCTTACGATGGCATACAGGCGGTTGAAATTATGAAGAATAAAAAAATAGACCTCATGATAATAGATGTCATGATGCCAAAGCTCGACGGAATAAGAGCTACTCTGCAGATACGAAAGGAAAGCAGGGTGCCGATAATCATTCTCTCGGCAAAGACAGAGGATGCTGACAAGATTTTAGGCCTCAATGTGGGGGCTGATGATTATGTTACAAAGCCTTTTAATCCGCTTGAGCTTGTGGCAAGAGTAAAGTCACAGCTTCGCAGATACACCACTCTGTCAAGCAATGATGCAGCCGGAGACAAGGTTTATGAAGCCGGAGGCCTTTTGGTAAATGATGATTTAAAAAAGGTGACTGTGGATGGAGAGGATGTAAAGCTCACACCGATTGAGTACAATATTTTGCTTTTACTCCTTAAAAACAAGGGAAAGGTCTACTCAATAAACGAAATATATGAGAGTATATGGAACGAGGAGGCGATAGGCGCCGATAATACAGTTGCCGTGCACATCAGACATATCAGGGAAAAAATAGAGATAAATCCTAAAGAGCCGCGATATCTGAAAGTGGTCTGGGGGGTAGGCTATAAGATAGAGGACAACAAATGAAGCAGTATACGATAGGAAAAAAAGCGGCGGTCATAGTTTTGCATCAGCTATGCATGATACTTATGGTGACAGGAGTGTTTGCCACAGGCTATGCATTCAGGCACGATGCGCATGGAAATATTGATATATATACATTAATATCGCTTGCGGGCCTGGTAGGCAGCTTTGTGAGCCTGGCATATATGGCAAACGTGGCCGGAAGAAAATCAGAGGATGATTACACAATATACTATTTACCGATTGACAAGGTATACTCTGATGTGATGCTGGTGATATTTACACTGCTCATGGTATTTATGGGAAAAGTGATTTCAGGCGTAAAAAACCAGCATTTTGACTATGCATCACTTATTATGACGGCCGGCACATTTACTTTTTTGTTTGATCTGGCTTTTATTATTTTATATCAGAGCATTGTAAGGAAGATAAAAGGCAATATACTTTGCACACACAGCCTGATGTACAAGGGATATGAGCTTTTGAAAAGAGTTATTGAGAAAAAGGATATCCACACACAAAAAACCAAAGAGATAATTCGCATACAGGAGGCACTTGAAGCTATTTCGGAAGGAGCGCTTGACACTACACTCAATGTTAATGAGTTTCATGGGCAGCAGAAAAAGGTGGCGGAGGCTGTCAACCATATACGCCAGGGTCTTATGAGCTCGGTAAATGAGAGTCTTAAAAATGAAAAATTAAAGGCTGATTTAATAACAAACGTATCACATGATATAAAGACACCTCTGACTTCAATAGTCAACTATGTTGACCTGCTTAAGAGGGAAAATCTGGAAAATGAAAATGCCAAATACTATATACATGTGCTGGAGGAAAAGTCACAGCGCTTAAAGCAGCTTACAGAGGATTTGGTAGAGACATCAAAGATTACCTCGGGAAATGTGAAGCTCAATATGCAAAAGCTTGATCTGGTTGAGCTTTTATACCAGACCGGAGGTGAATTCAATGAGCGCTTTGAGTCGAGAAATCTGACAATAGTTACAAAAATTCCATCAGAACAGATATTTATCTATGCGGATGGACGTCAGCTTTACCGCTCTATTGAAAATCTGTATACTAATGCCGCAAAATATGCACTGGAAAATACCAGAGTGTATGTAGAGCTTGAAAAAGCAGATACAAAGGCAGTTTTTACAATAAAGAATGTGTCTAAGAACGAGCTTGACATAGTAAGCAACGGAAATGTGGACCTGACAGAGCGTTTTGTGAGGGGAGAGAGGTCGAGAACCACTGAAGGAAGTGGACTTGGACTTTCGATTGCAAAGAATCTGACCCATTTGATGGGAGGAAAATTCGAAATTAAGGTAGATGGTGATTTATTTATTGCCACAATTACCTATAATATTATATAATAGTAAATAAAAGAATTTTGAAATACACATACGGAGGTAGAATAAGTGAAATTATATGAAAACGGTGCTTACCTTTTAAACGGTAAGGAAGTAATAATTGATGGACCAAAAGCTCAGGCAGCTGTAAAAAGCAAGACCGGCATGGACATCGACAAACAGACAGCTAAGCAGGCGACAATTGCTTACGGTATTTTAAAGGAGCACAATACATCCGGCAATATGGACAAGCTTCAGATTAAGTTTGATAAGCTTACATCGCATGATATCACATTTGTAGGTATCATCCAGACAGCACGAGCTTCAGGACTTGAGAAATTCCCTATCCCGTATGTACTTACAAACTGTCACAACAGCCTTTGTGCAGTTGGTGGAACAATCAATGAGGACGACCACATGTTTGGTCTCACATGTGCAAAGAAGTACGGCGGAATCTATGTACCACCTCATCAGGCAGTTATCCATCAGTTTGCACGAGAGATGCTTGCCGGCGGCGGAAAAATGATACTTGGTTCTGATTCACATACACGCTATGGTGCACTTGGTACTATGGCAGTCGGCGAGGGTGGACCTGAGCTTGTTAAGCAGCTTCTCGAACAGACATATGATATTGATATGCCTGAGGTAGTAGGTATTTACCTGACAGGAGAGCCGATCAAAGGCGTTGGACCACAGGATGTCGCACTTGCAATTATCGGAGAGGTATTCGGAAATGGTTTCGTAAAGAACAAAGTTATGGAGTTTGTAGGACCGGGTGTGTCTAATCTGAGCGTTGACTTCCGTATAGGTGTCGATGTTATGACAACAGAGACTACATGTCTTTCTTCTATCTGGAGAACAGATGACCAGGTTAAGGAATTCTTTGAGATTCACGGTAGGGCTGAGGACCACAAGGAGCTTAATCCGGGTGAGGTGGCTTACTACGACAGATTTATTGAGATTGATTTAAGCCAGATCCGCCCAATGATAGCTATGCCATTCCACCCAAGCAATACCTATACTATCGATGAGCTCAATGCAAACCTCATGGATATTCTCGATGACTGTGAGAAGAGAGCTGAGGTAAGCTTTGACGGCAAGGTGAAGCTTGATTTAAAGAGTAAGGTAAGAGACGGAAAACTGTATGTAGACCAGGGAATCATCGCAGGCTGTGCAGGCGGTGGATTTGAGAATATCTGCGATGCGGCTGACATATTAAACGGACATTCAATCGGAGCAGACGAGTTTACACTGAGTGTTTACCCGGCATCTACTCCAATATACATGGAGCTTGTGAAAAACGGAGCTGTAGCAAAGCTTCTTGAGACAGGGGCAATCGTAAAGACTGCTTTCTGCGGACCTTGCTTTGGTGCAGGGGATACACCAGCCAACAACGCATTCTCTATCCGTCATTCAACAAGAAACTTCCCTAACAGAGAGGGTTCTAAGGTACAGAACGGACAGATCAGCTCAGTGGCACTCATGGATGCACGTTCAATCGCTGCAACAGCAGCAAACAAGGGCTTCCTTACATCAGCAGCGGATATTGATGTCAACTTTACAAAGCCAAAATATTTCTTTGACAAGACTATATATGAGAACCGTGTATTTGACAGCCATGGAGTGGCAGATCCTTCAGTTGAAATCCAGTTCGGACCAAACATCAAGGACTGGCCGGCAATGAGCGCGCTTCCTGAGAATATGCTCCTTAAGGTGGTTTCAGAGATTCATGATCCTGTTACTACAACAGATGAGCTCATTCCTTCAGGAGAGACATCATCATATCGTTCAAACCCTCTTGGACTTGCAGAGTTCGCACTTTCAAGAAAGGATCCTGAGTATGTAGGCAGAGCAAAGGAAATCCAGAAGGCCCAGAAGGCTATAGAGAGTGGTGAGTGCGCAGGAAAGGCTGTTCCTGAGGTTGCTGAAATCATGGGAGTAGTAAAGAAAAAATTCCCTGAGGCAAGCCATGAGAATATGGGCTTCGGAAGCACAATTTTTGCTGTTAAGCCGGGTGACGGCTCAGCAAGAGAGCAGGCTGCCAGCTGCCAGAAGGTACTCGGAGGCTGGGCAAATATCGCAAACGAGTATGCCACAAAGAGATACCGTTCAAACCTTATCAACTGGGGAATGCTTCCATTCATCATCGATGAGGGAGAGCTTCCGTTCCACAACCTCGACTATATCTTCCTTCCGGGAATCAAGAAGGAAATCGAGGATGCAAAGACGGAGTTTGAGGCATATGTTGTCAAGGATGGTGAATTAAAGCCATTTACACTGAAGATGGGTGAGCTCACAGATGATGAAAGAGAGATAATATTAAAGGGATGTCTCATCAACTATAATCGTAAATAAGGAGAGTTTAATCCGATGGAAGAAACCGGAAAAGCTGGTAAAAAATCAAACATTGAGATAAATGCAGATAAGGGTGCGAAGCAGAATTCGCACCCGGGGCGTGAGGAATGGCCACATCTGATCAGAATAGGTGTCATGGTATTTGTCACGTTTGCAGTCAGTATACTGTTTTTCTTTGCACTGTACAGATTTGAGGGCTTTGCAGGCATATGGAGCAAGCTGCTTGCGGCAGCAATGCCTATTATAATGGGACTTGTGCTTGCATACCTGATGAATCCTGTCATGCTGTGGCTGGAAAGATGCTTTAAAAAGCTTCTTTCCAAAAAGATGAAAAGCGAAAGCAAGCTGCGAAAGGTTTCAAGAGCTCTTGCAATCACAGGCTCGGTTATTATTCTGGTAGCGATTATTTCGCTCCTCATTGCGGCTATTGTGCCTTCTGTCATAGCAAGTATATCAGGACTTATGAAGACACTGCCAAATGATGTTGCGGCATTCATCAACATGATAAAGAACGGCAATTTCGGGGACAGCAAAATTGCTGAGCTCGCGAGCACAGGTTTACAGAATGCAACCGACTACATTGAGGATTATGCCACAGAAAAGCTGATTCCTGAGGCACAGAAGTATGTTGCACAGATTACAACCGGTGTGATTTCGGTAGTCAGAGGCTTATTTAATTTTATTATCGGAATAATCGTGATGGTCTATGTGATGAGTATTCAGGAGACTCTTGCAGGACAGAGCAAAAAGATAATATATGCTATCTGCAAGCCAAAGACAGGCAATATCATCATTGAGACGATCAGAAAGACAAATGAGATTTTTGGAGGCTTCATAAGCGGTAAGATTATAGATTCACTGATTATAGGTGTGATTGCATATTTCGGATGTCTGATTTTAAGGATTCCATCATCGGTGCTCGTTGCAGTGATTATCGGCGTCACAAATGTGATTCCGGTATTCGGACCGTTTATCGGTGCAATTCCATCGTTACTCATAGTAGTAATTCAGAGTCCGTGGCATGCGCTTTATCTTCTGATATTTATTGTCGTGCTGCAGCAGGTGGATGGCAATATAATAGGGCCTAAGATACTTGGCTCATCTACCGGTCTTTCGACCTTCTGGGTTATGTTTGCCATACTAATCGGCGGAGGAATGTTTGGTTTTCTTGGAATGTTACTTGGTGTTCCAACCTTTGCTGTGATATACTATATTGTGAAAAGAGTTGTTAATTATGCTCTCAGGAAAAAGAAGCTTCCTGAGGACACAAGGGATTATACAAAGACAACAGGCGTAGATACCAAAAATAATAAGCTTAAATACGAGTAGGTGAAATAAGTGGATAAATACGAATACAATCTCAAGCTGGATCAGATAAAAGCCCTAAGCGCCGAGGAGGGCTATATGAGCGCAGCAGAGATTGCGGATAGCATAAATTGGAACAAAATTAAAAATGTAAATACACTCGTTAAAATCGGCGAAATCTACGAGAAGGCCGAAAGATACCAGGATGCAAGGGACATACTTTTAATGGCCTATGACCGTTCACCAATCGGCAGGATGATTATATACAGACTGGCTGAGGTCGCCATCAAGATGGGTGATTATGATGCTGCTACAGAGTATTATGATGAGTTTGTTGAGATAGCGCCTCATGATGATATGAAGTATGTATTAAGATATGCCATCAAAAAAGGGCAGGGAGCTTCATTTGATGAGCTTATCACTATTCTTGAAGAGTACAAGGATGAAGAATACACTGAGGAGTGGGCATATGAGCTTGCATATCTATACCACAAGGCCGGAAAAGCCGATAAGTGTATAGATGCCTGCGATGAGCTCATTCTGTGGTTCGGAGACGGACCATATGTGGAGCGTGCGCTGGAGCTTAAGATGCTTTATCAGCCACTTACCAAGGCTCAGGAGGAAAAGTACAGACGATTCAAGGCAGAGAAGGAAAAGCCGGCTAAGATAAAGGATGAGGCTGAGGTCACTGAGATAGGTGCCATGGAGATGGTAAAGGGCGGAGAGATAGTGCATGATGACGTAACTATTCCGCAGATTACTGTAAATCAGGAGAAGTTCAATACTGTAAATTTACAGCAGGAGATTGCCAAGGGTATGCAGCAGATCATGGAGGCCAAGGGCAAGAATGAAGTTGCTGATACGATGGATACCATCAAAAAGATAGTTGAGGATATTCCTTATCTCAAGCTCGAAAAGGAGCAGGAAGAGTATGTACAGCAGCCGGAAGAGACAGAGCATATTGCTACAGATGAAGAGATAGATGGTTCACTTAAGTTGAATTTCAAGGAGCTTTTGGGTGAAGACGCTGACGGACAGATGTCTATGGTCATGAGTGAAAAGACTCAGCTTGAGCATCAGATTACAGGACAGATGTCTATACAGGATGTGCTTGAAGAATGGGAAAAGACCAGACATGCGGCTGAAATTGCACTTAAAGAGGCTGAGCAGCAGAAGCTTGAGTCAGCTAAGGCAAGAGCACTTCAGGAGGCAGGAGACATCATGGAGAGACTAAATGATGTCATTCCAAAGCTGGATGCAGGTGTCACTCCGAAGGAACTTCTTGAGGAGGAGTATTTGAAGGTGCCGGTTGATATTATAGAGCAGAAAGCTGCTGTGAAGGAGCCTGAAGAAGAGCAGAAACCGGATATGCAGGAGCTTTATGCAGATGAGACTGTGGATGAAGTACAGGAGCCGCAGGAAGCACCGGAAGATACTATAGACGAAGTACAGGAGCCGCAGGAAGATACTATAGACGAAGCACAGGAGCCGCAGGAAGCACCTGAAGAGGCTATAGACGAAGTACAGGAGTCACAGGAAGTACCTGAAGAGGCTGCATATGAAGCCAAGGAACCGGTTGGAGAGCCGGAGGATATAATTGTGGCAGAGGAGTCTGAGAAAGACGAGATATTCACGCAGCCGACTACCATAATGCCTGAAATAACAGATGATATGTTAAATGTCGATGATGATACATCAGATGATGAGACTTCACAGGAGAAAGAAAACGTTTCTGAGAAGAGAGATTTTGATCATGTGACATCATTTATCGAGCAGGAAATAGCCAAGATGACAGCAAAGAATCCGGGACTGGAGAAGAAGCTGGATATGGCTAAGACAAGAAAAATGCCGGATATTTCATTGCCGGAGGATTTAGACAGCGAAGAAGATGACTCGAAATTGAAAGAAACAAAACATATAAAAGAGCTTACAAGCGAACAGAAAGCTATATTTTCATATTTCATACCGGTAAAGGGTATGGAGGATCAGATCTGCAAGGCATATAATGCAGTGCTTGATCATTTCAACAGGAAAGAAAACGCATCCACAGGCAACCTCATTATACAGGGAGAGCAGGGTTGCGGAAAGACAATGCTTGCTACAAGCTTTATAAAGGTATTACAAAAAGATGGTGAACAGCTTACAGGAAAGATGGGCAAGATTGATGCTGCCGCACTCAATAAAAAGGATGTGCAGCAGGTAGTCAGAAAGATAACAGGAGGCTGTCTCATCATAGAAAGAGCCGGAGATATCGACCGCAGCATAGCTGCCCAGCTATCATTTTTGATGGAGCATGATATTACAGGAACACTCTATATACTTGAGGATACATCAAAGGGTATAAAGAAGGCTCTCTCAATGGATGAGGGCTTTGCATCCAAGTTCACGGAAAAGATATCGGTTCCTATTTTTACAAATGATGAACTCGTATTGTTTGCCAAATCGTACTCTGCAGAGCTTGGGTACAAGATAGATGAGATGGCTATTCTGGCATTGCATAACAGAATCAGCAATATTGAGAGGATAGACCAGGCTACCACTCTGACAGAGGTCAAGGATATAATTGACGAGGCCATAGACAGGGAGGCTCACAGCGGACTTAAGAAGGCTATAAGTATTCTGACAGCCAGGCGATATACAGATGATGACCGAATTGTACTCAAAGAGGATCATTTCAGGGAAAAATAAATACTTATGGGGGGTATATATATGTGTAATTTTACAGCAATGGATTGTTACCTGTTTGGTCAGGCAACACACTATGATATCTACAAGAAGATGGGTGCTCACTTAGCTGAGCGTAAAGGAAAAAAAGGAGTGTGCTTTGACGTCTGGGCGCCACATGCGAGGGAAGTATACGTGTTTGGTGAGTTTAACGACTGGAATGAGACCAGTCATGAGATGAAGCGTGTAGAGCCGGAAACCATGGGAGTGTATGAGCTTTTTGTACCGGGAGCGCAAAAGGGTCAGATGTATAAGTTTATTATAGTCACTGAACAGGGTGATAAGCTGTACAAGGCGGATCCATACGCAAACTACGCAGAGCTTCGTCCGGGAACAGCGTCAATCATCACAGATATCGAGCACTTCACATGGACTGACAAAGAGTGGATGGATAAGAGAGCAGCAAAGTCAGATGCTGATGTATATTCTTCACCTATGGCTATATATGAGTGTCATCCGGGCTCATGGATGAGACATCCGGGCAGGGATGATGAGGGCTTTTATACATACAGGGAGCTTGCAAAATCACTCATATCCTATGTGAAAACTATGGGATATACACATATTGAGCTTATGGGTATTTCAGAGTATCCGTTTGATGGCTCATGGGGATATCAGGTGACAGGCTACTATGCACCTACATCGAGGTATGGAAAGCCTGAGGATTTTGCATACTTTGTTGATCAGTGCCATAAAAATAATATCGGAGTAATCCTCGACTGGGTACCTGCACATTTCCCAAAGGATGCGCATGGACTTGCCAATTTCGACGGAACAGCCACATATGAGTATGCAGACCCAAGAAAGGGAGAGCATCCTGACTGGGGCACAAAGATATTTGACTACGGTAAGAATGAAGTAAAGAACTTCCTTATCGGAAGTGCACTTATGTGGATAGAAAATTACCACGTAGACGGACTCCGTGTGGATGCAGTTGCGTCAATGCTTTATCTTGACTATGGAAAGAACGACGGACAGTGGGTGCCAAACAAGTTTGGAGGAAATAAGAACCTCGAGGCAGTAGAGTTTTTCAAGCATATCAATACACTCATACTTGGAAGAAATCACGGAACTGTAATGATAGCCGAAGAGTCTACCGCATGGCCAAAGGTAACAGGCAAGGTAGAGGAAGACGGACTGAACTTCAGCTACAAATGGAACATGGGATGGATGCATGACTTCCTTGATTATATGAAGCTGGATCCATATTTCCGTAAAAATAACCACAACAAGATGACATTTGCGATGAGCTATAATGAGAGTGAGAAATATATTCTGGTACTGTCACATGATGAGGTGGTACATCTGAAGTGTTCTATGCTCAACAAAATGCCGGGCTTAGAAGGGGATAAATTCAAGAACCTCATGGCAGGATATGCATTTATGATGGGACACTGTGGAAAGAAGCTTCTTTTCATGGGACAGGAGTTTGCACAGAAGCAGGAGTGGAGTGAGGAAAGAGAACTCGACTGGTATCTGCTTGAGAATCCGGAGCATAAAAAGATCCAGAACTGGGTAAAGGAGCTGCTTCACCTCTATAGGAGAAACCGCTGTCTGTATGAGCTGGATTCAAGCTGGGAAGGCTTTGAATGGATAAATGCAAACGATGCAGACAGAAGCATCTTCAGCTTTATCAGAAAGAGCAAGGATGGCAAGAATAATATGCTCTTTGTCATCAATTTCACACCGGTAGAGAGACCTGATTACAGAGTCGGAGTGCCAAAGCGCAAGACATATCAGCTTGTTTTAGATAGTGAGGATCCTAAGTTTACAGGCAAAACGGTACAAGAGCCTGTAAAGAAGGCTGCAAAGGGCAGAGGCAAGGCAGCAAAACAGTCATATAAGAAGCTGGACTATAAGGCAGTCAAATCAGAGTGTGACGGCAGACCATTTTCATTTGCTTATCCACTTGCGCCTTACGGAGTTGCTGTATTTAAATACTAATATACAGGTAAACAGCAGGGTAAAGGACCGCAGAGCAGTTTATTGTAAATGCCCAGAGGGTGATTGCGCAAGATAGTCTGTAA
>OGNZ01000745.1_pt1 | contig 19151 bp, 20 predicted proteins | sample 1573601 | NCBI WGS metagenome assembly OGNZ01 (sample SAMEA2582009, study PRJEB24529) | metagenome | biome: Human gut stool | place: China | collected 2011
CACACTAAATGAGAGCAACGATTTAATTGAGACTGGTTTTGTCCAGACAACAAAACGTCGCACTATCTCTCTGCATCCGATGATTCAGGAAATCACCCTTTCAGAGACAAAACCATCTGTAACTCGCTGCCACATATTACTGGATTCTTTACAGAAAATATGTTTAATGCATGGAATTGAAGTCGATTATTACAAGAAGCTGTTTCAGACAGCAGGAAACATCATAGAATTGATTGAAAAAGATGATATACCAAAATATCTACTTTTTCTGGAAAATGTTTTTCCATATATGGATAATTATAATTACCAGAAAGGTATGAAAGAAATCATTCAGGAATTAAAAAATTTTTTGAAGCCTAAAGACATTGGCACCGATTCTGACCGGGCGTTATTACTGGATTTTCAAGCAACCCTTGAAACCAAACCTGAAAAAGCAATAAAACTGGAAAAAGATGCACTTGCCCAGATAGAAAATATCACTGCTGACAATGCTCGCCTTGTTTCCAACCTTCATGCCAATCTCGGTGGACTTTACCGCATGAACGGTCATCCCGATCTTGCAAGAGAACACATGGAAAAAAGTATCTCACTGCTTGACCAATTTAACCTGCTTCATATAAATGACAGCATACCTCAGATTGCCAATTATGCAATGTTCCTGACAGAACAGCAGGAACCCGAAAGAGGAATCTCCGAATTACAAAAATTATCCGGCATCATCAAGGAATACCATTCCGATGACTGTCTGGATTATGCCAAAGTACAGGAAACCCTTGGAACCATTTATCTGATGACTGCCAATCTTCCGCAAGCCAAAACACATTTTAAAAGAGCTTTCAAAATATATGAAAAGATCTGGGCTGATGAACCAGAAATGATTGAAGCAAAATATCAGGAAATTCAGGAGTTATATCCACAGATTGGATTTTGCATTGGAAAAAATCTATCCGGTCTTTTAACAAAATAAGCATAATTTACGGCGGGCAACTTGCCCGCCGTTATATTCAACTATTCGTCAAATAAATATATGCATCTTCCAAAGTGATATCATTATCCAGGACACAATTCTCATTTGGCTTTCCTTTGCTTAATACTTTCATATGAATTCCATTTTCTACATACTGCTTAGATGATATAGAATAATTGGCTTCTAACAAACGGGCTTCTTCTGCATTTTGTACCGTACAATTCCAAACACAGCCCTTTGCATTTTCCAGCAACCCACTCACGCTTCCAGAATATAAAAAACTTCCCTTTTTCATAATGGCAAGCTGTGTACAGGTTGCTGCTAAATCTTCTACTACATGAGTGGAAAACAGCACAGTTCTATCCTTTGAAAAATCAACCAAAAGATTGCGGATCCTGATTCTTTCTTCCGGATCTAACCCGGTGGTAGGTTCATCAATAATCAAAAAATCCGGATTATTAAGAAGTGCCTGTATGAGTCCGACACGTCTCTTCATACCACCAGATAATTGCCGCATTTTTTTATTCTGATGCTCTGTAAGAGAAGTCTTTTCCAGATAATAGGTAATTCTTTGTTCGAGGTCATTTCTGGATACTCCTGACAGTCCCCCCATATATACAAGACATTCTTTCACCGTAAGATTCGGATATAAGTCGATTTCCTGTGGAAGATAACCAATCTTTTTCTGTATTTTCTCATAATTTCCCTCGTTATACAGAATTCCATCAAGGGAAACCATTCCTTCCGTTTGTTTTAAAACAGTTGTAAGAACCCTCATCAAAGTGGTTTTTCCAGCACCATTCTCACCCAAAAGTCCGTAAATTCCCTTAGGTATTTCAAGAGATGCCTTATTTACTGCAACTACACCATTTTTAAATCTAACTGTTAAATCATTTATTCTAATACTCATAATCTATCCTCTTTTCTTTAAAGCCATTGGTAATACTGCAAATAAAAACAGCCCCGCTATAAAAGACACAAGCGTTCCATAAATCCAACTCTCGGACATTAATTGAGTAGGTTCACAAAAGCTGAAAGAAAACAATCCCAGATTTCCGAAAAATGAACTTCCCGCTTTTGATATAAGTCCAATGACAATTCCAAATAAACATCCAATACCTGCCCACATATTTCGAAGCAATGTACACAAAATCACAGAGCATATACTCCAAAGCCAGATAGTTCCAAACATTGCAATGAAATATAAAAGAAATATCTGAATACCCGAAATGCCTTCGTTTACACTGCCCGGTTTTTGCCAGAAAAACAAAACATATCCAACACAAGAAAGTATTAATAAATATAATATTTGAACGCCCACTCTCTGCGATATTACTTTTAACTGCTTTTTTTGATCATACAAATGAAATACATCGGCACGCTTACTTTTTACTTCCATCAAATATGTGTCACTACAAAAAATAATTGTTAAAAATGCTATTGGAGACTGAATTGCTGAACCGATTTCTTCATAGTATATAATCGGATGAATAACACACAATATCAGTATAAATGCACATGAATAAAAAATCTTATATAACGACAGGCAGTTTTTTAGTTCCGTTTTCAATGAACCCTCCTCCTTTTCCAGATTGTAACAGAAATACATACTAATATAACTGATGAAATTACAAGAATAATCTGATTTATGTTTGACATTTTAGCTACATGTGTTTCAAAAAATCTGCCAGGGAATCGCACCATAATAGAGAACGGTCTCATATAATAAATATCATTCTTCATGGTCAGCATATTTGAATATATAATGTGTAAAAACAAGATTGGTGCTGCCGGAAGCGGATTTTTAAATATTACTGCTGTAATTGTATAGACACAACATATCATCAAAAGATTCGGAACAATATAGATCAGAGAATTCACGCAAAAATCAATTGGTGTTACTGGAAAGCCCGATTCTAAAGACGTTTTCAAACACAGCATAAAGAATATAACATTCAAAATCACTAATACTCCCAGCATACTAATGAATCCGCTTATTACTTTCCCACATATATATTGGATTGCCGTAACAGGCTTTGTATGTAATAATTCATAGGTACTTTTTCGTGTATCCTGAATAAATAAAAATGATAGCAAGACTGTTGCAAAAAAGGCCATATGCAATCCTGCAAAATCCGTAAATTTTTTGGCAAAGTACCAGGAAAAAGAATGTTCGGATAATTTCCGCTCGATATAATGATTGATTTCTTCTGCTGTCCCCTTATGAATTTCAAGGTCCTCATAAGCATATATTGCATTATAATAGCCATATTGGGATTCCAAAAACTCAGAAGCAGTCTTTACATCCATATTCTGAATTTCTTTCATTACATGATCTGCTTCCTGCCTGCTAAATCCAAAACCATTTTTGGAGGTGTCCATTAACGTCTCTTTGATCGTATCTTCCCACTCCCTTCTTCTTTCTTTATCATCAGATGTGGGAATGTACCCATCCATGACATCAGCATCTTCCAATGCTACGTCATTTTGTGTGATCTGTTCATTCTGTTTGATATAATGAATTTGCAAATACGATGACAGACATTGATACATACTGGCAACTATAATAATCAAGCCAATCCACAAAACAGGGTTCTTTAAATAATCAAGTATACTTCTTTTTATGATTGTTTTCATTGTATCTCTTCCTTTCTTTATTTCTTTAACAACATCATACAAATCAATTCTCAATAAATTCACAACAAAAAAGACTAAAACCACTTTATTTGTGATTTCAGCCTTATAAAGTATTTTTATTCAGCTTTGAAAAGAGCTTCTACATGAGCACCGCCTTGTCTGGCATTATATATTTTCAAATTTCCTCCATGCTTTTCACAGAAAATACGAGAAATATACATACCAAGGCCAAAATGCTTTAAATCATCTTGTGGATTCTTATGATAAAATGGTTCTGTTACTTTTTCCTCAGTATCCACAAATCCTATTCCATCATCTTCAACAGAAATTATAAGAAAACCATCCTTTTTCTTTATCTGCAAAGCAATACTTTTTTGTGCATATCGAACCGCATTTTCCAGTAAGTTGTCTGTCACTTCCATGACAAGTTCCTCATCCACTTTCACAATGTTTTGTTCCTGCACTCTTTCTACCTTACATAATTTACTTTCCTTCTTGGACAGCATGGCAGCTTCTGCCTCAATCTTTTTTGCCAGTTCCGATAATTCTATCTCTGAGCATTGCAGTTCCCTCTGTTCTAAATGGGACATTTTTCTCATGTTTTCCGTGAAATGCTCTATACGGTCAATCTGATACATGCCTGTTTGTAAGATATCAATAACATCCTCTGTTTTTATACTCTCAGCAGAAACAAACTCTAAGAGCATTTCCTGATACCCACGCAATATGGAAAGTGGAGAACGTATATCATGTGCAATTGCATTCCGCAAAGCCTTCTCGTCATCAATCATTCGCCACATCTTTCTGTTGTTATCTGCTAAAGCACTTCGCATCATTTCAAATTCTTTACACAAAGTTCCCATCTCATCTTTATTTTCATAGGACACATGAAAATCCAGTTCATTATCTGCAATCATTTGTGAGGCATCTTTTAGTTCCTGTAGAGGTGTCTTTAACTTATTTTTATAAAAAAAGAATACCGCAACAACACTCCCAACAATCGAAAAAATCAGTACCGAATATGTTTCCATAAAGTCACACATTTCCGAAAGATGATAGTCCAAACGATTCATCTGCGATTGATTAGGTCTTGATATCTCAATCTCGTATTTCTTTCCATATTGCTGAAACACGTCCGTATAATCTGCATAATCAATATATTTTTCCCATATTTTATTCTGCATATTTCCTGCAAAATGAACTGTAAATCCAGATAACAGAAATGCTGCCGTTAAGCTGATCACAAAATAAAGCAGAATTGTTTTTTTCAGTGACAAGTTTCTTATTTTTTCCATCGGTATCCAATCCCCCATACAGTTTCTATGTATTCTTTTTCTGAATAATCCGCTATTTTTTTCCTTATACGCCGTACTAATTCCGTTATCGTTCTACTGTCCCCTTCCGCATCATATCCACAGACTTGTGCATATATACGTTCTTTATCAAACACCTGCCCTGGATGCATGGATAAGAATTCAATAATCTGATATTCAATTTTTGTGAACTCCATCCTGTGTCCAGCTATAGCTACTATTTTTTCAGAATAATCAATCAGCATTTCATCCATGAAACGGTATTCCGTTTTTTGTTGATGCCTTTCTTCTCTCTTTATGTTTGTGACAATCCTTGCTTCCAACTCCCGAAGACTAAATGGTTTCGTAATATAATCATCCCCACCTGAAAGCAACCCATTAATTTTATCATCTTCGTCAACTCTTGCTGTCAGAAATAAAATTGGACATAACACTTTACTGCGTATCAGACGACATACTTCAATCCCATCCATGCGTGGCATGTTGATATCCAATAAAATAATATCCGGTTTCATTTTTATTTTATTTAATGCTTCCATTCCATCTGTAGCCGTAATGGTTTCATATTGTTTCATATTAAAATAACTACAAAGCATTTTCACCAATTCTTTATCATCATCGACAACTAAAATCTTGTATTTCATCCAAACCACCTCCAGTATCCATATTATACGATAAAAAACAATGAAATCACAACAAGAGTACATGAAGAACGTAAGCACAATATATCTTTTTTCTCAATTCCTGCTCAATTTCCCCTCAATGCCTTTTTCCTCCGATTTTCGTATGCTTATCCCACAGCAGAGCAGTACCACACCGGTACGACCTGCTGAATCAATCAATACGAAAACGGAGGTATTTTTTATGCGAGAACTCAGAAACACAAAAATCATCGCTGTAGATCATGGCTATGGCAATATGAAAACAGCAAACACCGTCACACCAACCGGAATCAAAGCCTATGAAACAGAACCAATCTTCACCGGGAATATTCTGGAATATAACGGCATTTACTACCGGATTGGCGAAGGACACAAAGAATTTATCCCGGATAAAGCTATGGACGAAGAATATTATCTTCTGACGCTAATGGCTATTGCAAGGGAACTGAATGTCTTTTCCATCCGTGAAGCAGATGTTCATCTGGCTGCCGGACTTCCTCTGACATGGATCAGAAATCAAAGAGAAGCTTTTCGTTCCTATCTGCTCCAGAATCCAGAAGTCCATTACCGTTTCAACGGCAAAGAATATCATCTCCGCTTTGTGGGATGTAGCCTTTACCCACAGGGATATCCGGCTATTGTAAACCACCTTGGAAATTTCAAGGGAACTAATCTCCTTGCAGATATCGGAAACGGAACCATGAACATTCTGTATATCAACAATAAGAAAGCACAAGAAAGCCGATGCTGGACAGAAAAACTTGGTGTAAACCAATGCATGATTGCTGCAAAGAACGCTGTTCTGGACAAATTTGGAGTGAAGATTGAAGAATCCACAGTAGAACAGATTCTGCGGTTTGGAACCGCTGACATTTCAGCACCATATCTGGATTGTATCAGTTCTATTGCCAGACAGTATGTGGCAGAACTTTTTTCCACGCTCCGCAAATATGAATACAATCCTGACCTAATGCGCCTGTATGTAGTTGGCGGCGGTGGATGCCTGATCCGTAACTTCGGAACGTATGACAAATCACGAGTCACAATCATTGATGACATCTGCGCCACTGCCAAAGGTTACGAATCTCTGGCTTATATGAGCCTGAAAAGGAGGGGATAAACCATGCAGAACAATATCCGCAACACAAACCTGCGCTTTAATCTGGACAAAGAACAGCAGCGGAGAGCCTGGGAATATTTACAGACGATGGACAGGCAGGATTTTAAATCTTACAGTCAGGTAATCTCTCTTGCACTGGTAGATTATTTTGACCGCTACTACCGCACACAGGCTGATCCTTATCTGGAAACAAGAGAACGGGAAGAACTTTTTGTGAAACAGATTGTAGATGCAGTGGAAAACAGTCTGAAACAGGCATTGCCACTTTTTCTTTCCGGACTGACTGCAGGCATGGTGCAAAGGGAGCCCCAAATCAGGGCGTCCTTTCCAGCACCTGAAAATTCACTGCCAGATAGTGATGTTGACTGGGATTTTCTTGGCGAATAACTGATTGGAGGTGAACACATGACGGACTTTCTGACAGCAGACACTAACCTGCCATCCTATATGATGTTTCCCCGTTTTCTTCTGGACATGGAAATAAACGAAACTGCCAAAATGCTTTATATTATCCTGCTCGATCGGGCAAGGCTTTCCCAGAAAAATGAGGGCTGGTCAGATATTGATGGTCATGTGTTCATTTACTTTACAATTGAAGCACTGGCAGAAGTTCTCCACAAAAGCCAGATGACGGTTAAAACTGCTCTGGCAGTACTGGAAAAACAGGAGCTTATCTTCCGAAAACGGCAGGGACCCGGACAGCCCAATCGGATTTATGTAAAACTCCCAAAAGAAACCATCCACTATACAGACAGATTTCTTTCCCTAAGACAGACAGAAAACTGTCCTATTGACAGACAGGATTCTTTCCCTGATACAGACAGAAAACTGTCTGGTAATAAGAAAGAGATAAAAAAGAACAATTTAGCAATAAGAGGGAGTAAGGATCCACTCTCACCCTATGGAAAATTTCAAAATGTTTTTCTGTCAGAGAAAGAGCTGGAAGATATCCGGCAGACAATCCCTGACTGGAAGGATTATATTGAACGCTTATCCGGTTATATGGCTTCTACCGGAAAGCAATATCAGAACCATGCAGCTACCATCATCAGTTGGGCAAGACAGGATCATCCTGCTTCCCGACAAAGAAATTACGAAAGTGAGGAATACGAAACACTATGACAAGATTTACAGAAAAAGCAACCGCTATAACACCAAGCAGAGAGCTTCAGCCTGATGAATATTTTAACGAAACAGACCACCTGATCTACTGTTCCAAATGCAATACGCCAAGGCAATGCAGGCATGAATTACAGGGAAAGGTTCTTATTCCTTCCATCCGCTGTAAATGCCAGCAGGAAATCTTTGAGCAGGAAGAGGCCCAGAGAAAACTTCATGAAAAACAAATGGAAATAGAGCATCTTAAAACCAGCGGCTTACAGGACAAAGCACTCTATGACTACACTTTTGCCAGGGATAACGGCATCAATCCGGAAATAAAACTGGCACACAATTATGTAAGCAACTGGGAAGAGATAAAGCAAACGCTTCCGGACTTCTCATCTGGGGTGATGTCGGTACTGGAAAATCTTTTTTTGCAGGCTGCATTGCCAATGCCCTTCTGGAAAAAGGCGTTCCTGTACTGATGACCAACTTTTCCCGGATTCTGAATACCCTTACCGGAATGCATTTTGAAGACAGAAACCAGTTCATCAACAGCTTAAACCGCTACAGTCTTCTGATTATTGATGATCTCGGAATTGAGCGGAACTCTGACTTTGCACTGGAACAGGTATTCAATGTGATCGACAGCCGTTACCGCAGTAAAAAGCCACTGATCATAACGACCAATCTCACTTTATCAGAGCTGAATAACGCCGCTGATATCGCACACAAACGAATTTATGACCGTATTCTGGAGAGATGTATTCCTGTCCGTATCAATAACCGGAATATTCGTCAGGACAATGCAACAGCTAATTTAAAACAGGCGAAAAAAATCCTGTTGAACAATCATGCTCCGAACCAGAATTGACTCGAAAAAGTATAACACAATGATTACTTTTCACTGACAGTGGTACTACTTTCTTTCCTCATTTATTACCGGAAATATGTCACTGTCAGTTATCTAAAACCATAGTACCAAACCAAAAGATTTTAAAACCAAAACTGCCCGGATACGGGCATAAAAAGGAGGTGCCAGATATGGCAGATAAAAAAATTATGACACCGGAAGAAAAAGCACTTTTACAGGCAAGACACCGCCAGGAAGAAGCCGAAGCAAGAAATCGCAAAAAAGAACGTGATACCAGAACACACAGGTTAGTCCAGGAAGGAGCAATTCTGGAAAGTATTGTTCCCCATATTAAAGAAATGGATTTAGATTCCCTAAAACGGGAACTGATGATCCAGCTACGAGGAATGTAAACGCACAAGTTCTACTCCCGAAGGGCGCACTTACTCACCACCTGATAAATCAGGCAGTGGTATCCCCTTCGGGGCTCGTGCGCTCTGCCGAGGGCTTTATCCGCTGTTGCAGTCAACATCGAAAGGAGGTGCCAGATATGGCAATTTATCATATGCAAGCTAAAGTCGTCAGCCGTGGTTCCGGTCGATCTGCTGTTGCTGCTTCTGCTTATATGAGCTGCAGCCGGATGTACAATGATTACGATGGCATTCAGCATGACTATACCAGAAAGCAGGGTCTGATCTATCAGGAAGTGATGCTTCCTCCAATGGCTCCATTGGAATGGAATGACCGGGAACAACTCTGGAATGCTGTGGAAGAAACCGAAAAGACCAAAGACAGCCGACTGGCAAGAGAATTTGTTGTTGCACTCCCTGTTGAGTTGGATAAAAACAGCAATATTTCTCTTCTTCAAGATTTTATTCAAAATAACTTTGTAGATATGGGGATGTGTGCTGATTTTGCCATTCACGATACAGATGGTCACAATCCCCATGCTCACATTCTTCTTACTGTCCGACCACTAAATGAAAATGGAACATGGCAGTATAAAACGGAAAAAGAATATCTCTGTATAAAAGACGGGCAAGAAAAAGGCTTTACTGCTTCTGAATTTAAAACCGCTCAGAAACAGGGATGGGAAAAGCAATATCGCTATAAAGTTGGGAAAAAGAAAGAATATCTGACTTCCTCTGTTGCACAGGAAAAAGGATATGAACGGATTGATAAGCACCCCAAGAGCAGCCGATATGGCAGACAGAATCCTATTTCCCAACAATGGAACAGTGATGAACAACTTTGTATCTGGCGGGCAAACTGGGCAGATGCCGTAAATAAAATGCTTGCACATAATCAGATAAATGCTACCATTGATCACCGCAGCTTTGCAGATCAGGGAATCACCGAACAGCCAACCATCCATGAAGGCTACATTGCCCAGAATATGGAAAAGAAAGGCATGATAGCAGACCGCTGTGAAATCAATCGTCAAATTCGTACCGATAACAAAAAGCTCCGGGAATTAAAAGCACGGGTAGCAAAACTGGCACAGGCTGTAGAAAAATCCATCCCGATAATTGCAGAAACATTGGAAGCGATCCGCAATCATATGATTTTTACACAATATCATTTACTTCACAATGAGATACAAAAAGAAGTAATTCATGATTGGATGAATCATTTTAATCCAATACTGAATAAATACAACACCGTTAAAAAGAAACTCAAAGCTAAAGTTACGGAACGGAAAGAACTGAATGTGCAAAAGGATAAAACCAGTATTTTGAATCCCATCCAGCATATAAAATTGAATCAGCAGCTTACCACTATTACCGAAGAAATTGAAGAACTGAAATCAAGGAAAGAGCAGCTAATCTTCCAGGCAAAATGCTCTACTGATAAAGATATGACGAATCTATCCAAGAAATACGACCAGATGAATAACAATCTTGATATCCTGGATTCTCAGGACATCTCGCTCAAAAAACAACTTGAAAAAGATGCCGCCGCTTTCCGGGAAGAAAAATTTCGTCCTGAACCAGAACAATACACAGAATTGCTGGACACCAGAATCCAGATACGTCCTGATTTTCGGGATAAGCTGATTGAACAACTCAAAGGTACTTTCGGTAAATATTACGACTATCACCGTCGTGATATTGTAGCCGATGAGGTGGATTATCTTAATGTGGAAGATCCTGATGTTTTCTCCCATCGTGCATGGGAACTTGAATATCAGAGGAAACAGGAAATACGGCGAAATCAGACTGCTCGGACTAAGAAAAAATCATATGATATAGAATTATAACCGTCTTTGAATAGATAATATGTTTTTACAAATCTTTTGTTCAAAAATGAGTTCTTTAAAAAAAGCATATGGATTTAACTTCCATACACCCAAACTGTAGACAAAACCCTGCTTTTGCAAGGTTTTGTCTACAGCCTGAAGGGACCTTAATGTCCCTTATGCTTTTCTCTTTTCTTTCGTTGTTTCAGTTCAAACATTCGCTGTTCTTCCGCCTCTTTTTTCTTCCGGCTTTTCTCTTTGCGTTCCTGCTTGTTCTGTTCCTGCTGTAATTTCAACGCCTGTTGCGATTTTGTACCAATGCCTATTTCCAGCATCTGCTTCTTTGCTTCCCGCTGCATCCGTTTCGGATTTCTTTTGATATCCTTTACAACAGTTTCAACAACCGGACTGAATTTCAAACTGAAATAGCACTTTTGAATATATTCCTGTACTTCATAATCTTTTGGCTCTGCACCAAATGTTACCTTTGCCACAGATAGTTTACCATCTTCGATGCGTTCAAAGATTCCCACCCAAAACGGCTCTTCAAAAAATACTGTCAGCTTTCCATTTACTTTGTCCATAAGAATCCCTCCTAAAATTGATTGAACAAAGAATGGACAACCCGGAGGGGCAGGTTACTTACCCTATTTATATAGGACGGCCGGGCTACCTACCGGCTCTGGCACATCAAAGATGTACGTTGCGTTTTTATCTTTGCTTTTATAATCAAGCCATATGGCACGATTAACTTCTGTTCAAATCATACCATATGATCAATGCATTTTCTATATACTTTCTTTATAATCAGAAAAAAGCCCCCAAAGAAGCTTTCCACATTTTAAATATACACTAATTCTTTCGACACTATCTCTTCCACTACATTCTGGAAATTATTTACCGCCCTGACCCATTCCATCGGGTCGTTGGCTTTTATTTCTTCCACAATGCCTTACTTCTCCTGTGCTTCTTCATCCAAAACATTCCGATGTTCTATCAGTCTATCTTCCAACATATACCGTAAATATATCGCCGGACGATGCTCTTTCAGATATGTTTTCCGCATCATTCCATAATGCGGTTCTTCATCTGTACTGACATAGACTAAATAGCAAAACCACAACCTTTTTCGATAGGTTTATCCTCCACTTAGGTGGAATAGTTTTTACCTATCCAAAATGCCTCCTAATGTTTCCAAGCACAATCAATGCAAAAACCATTGCCACCATCATTTCTTAAGCTTATACCACAACCACATTCTGGACATGTGTCAAAAATGTCATCGTATCCATCATCTTCAATTTCTTCAGGTTCCCAATCAGCATTGAATGGATTAATATCTGCATTACTAATCCTTCTCGGCAACAAAGGATACCAACAATCCAACTCATTTCCTTTTTCAATCACATTTCCCCACCATAGCACTATTGGACATGTGTTTGATATATTTAAATCAGTAGCACAAAATGATCCAAAACCAAATGATGGTGTCAGATTATATCCCAAAGGATATAATCCTTTATGATCTTGTATATTTTTTGTAATTGCAATCCCTTTTTTCAGAAATTCTTCTTCAACTATGTCTCTATTTTCTAAATTTGAAAATATTCCCTCTGTATATTGATATCTAGCATTACGAAAAACGTAATATACTTTTTTTCCATTAACTCTTTCTAACTTTTCAATATACGAACTAACCTCTGGTAGTTTAGCCAACCTTGATGAAGGCCACAAACATTCCTGAACTGGTTCGTATGAAGTAACATTGTTAATTCTCGTAATTGTTTTGTTATTACATATCTCTCGCCATCTATGAATATTTAATTTTATATTCTTGGTCTTGCATACCTTTTCTAACACGCTTTTTGAAAAATCCATGCCACTCCGACATGCAATCAAATAAATAACATCTATATGTGATCCCTCTGGTATAGTTTGCAAGCATCGTTTAATATCTTTTCTCAATCTGCTTCCAGTGTACAAACCATCATCTAGATATACATAGTAATTCTCTTGTCCCGGATTTCCGGTTCTTATACTGCATCCATATTTTTTGTTTGCTTCATCTTTTAGAATTTCAATCAATTGAATTTGACTTTTACCACTTTCTTGTATATCTAAAAAACATATGCCTTTAAATGGATCTGCATCTGTTGCATTTTTATTTTCTAACTTCAAATAATTCATTATCTCATTCAAAAATAAACTGATTTTATCTCTACCAAAATACCACTTCTTCAAAATATGCAGAGTTTCCTCCAAAATTGTATCCTGCACATCAGGATTGAACTGAGAAACCCATTTATGCACGTGTGCCTGATTTATCTCTATCCCAACAGAAGATTGTCTAAAATCCTTAATTATTTCCGCTATTTCTTTTTCTATTATATCTTTCTGCATTTTCAGAAATATCCCTCTTTTTAATATGTTAACTTTCCTATCAAATTATTCGAAAAATCGTATAAATTATCATAATGTATTATATCGATATCATCGGCTTTTTTCCGCTCTCGTTTTATAATATAGGTCTTATCTTGAAAATCCGATCTCCTTCCAGAAATAACAACATAATGAAACCGAGACATGTCCAAAATATAACATTCTTCTGGCAAATCACGTGCACTATTCTTGTGCTTCCTCATAATTTCTCCAAAAGAACTATAATTTGCCGGAAGCCATCTTTTCCAATCTTCTAACTGTGATATTCCATCCCTAAATTCTGCACCAAGCTGTCCATCTTTTAATGTTATATTTCCATATGGACTTTCTAATTCAATAAAAATAAATTCATAACCTCTGGAACTTTTTCCAACAAGAAGATAATCAGCTTTATATGAATTACCCAACTGAAATTCTGGAAATAAATACACTCCATGATTTCCAATGTTAATCGATAATCCCCAAATGATAGAGCCTATTATATGATAATATTTTTTATCCTTTATGAAATTCAATATGCTTCTTTCTGTACATGCTTCATCACTTAATAAAGAAAAAAATTCTTCATTTGCAGCAGCCAAACGTTCCACATCTCGCAATTCCGCAACATCCAAATAATTATTAGGAAAAAGTGATTTACACATTCTTGCAGCTTTAGGATATGCCAAAAAATTATTAACTCGTCCAAATCCACTTACTCTTTTTTCACCAAACTTCCGTCCAGTTGCCTCTTCATATTCTTGCTTTTCAGCTTCTGTCAAACCTAAAAGATAATCTCGTTCATATAACATATTTCACCTCACATAATCATACATCTTGATCAACAGATGTATGATTGTCACAATCCTTTTTAAAGTTAATCAATTTATCTGTATCTGTTTTAATTCTAAGTAAATACAGTAAGGCATATGCGCGATTATACAGATATTCAATAAAAGCCAAGTCCTGAATTGGCTCTCTTGCCTGTTTCGCCTTATTCAGATATTCATTGTGACGTATATCAAAATATTCATTGGAGATTTTCATAATCTCCTCAATTTCAGCCTTAACAACCGCATATACTTTACTATTTTCATCTTCGTTGACACTTTTTGCGGCCAATTTATATTTTAGTATTACTTTTTCACTATCTTGTACCGACAAAATAAATTGCAAAGCATCTATTATGTAATCCAATGCACTTTTCTTATCTAGATATTCTCGGCTCGTTATCATTTCTTCTGAATAACGAATCTTTCTTTCGAACATAGAGTAATTTAAAATTTTATCTAAATAATACGATGTTTTATATCCCTCTTGTATTAATCGTCCATTCTGTAATCTATACGGAATGGAAAAACGACTAAGTCGTTTGTTTACCATAACTGTAAAATCATATCTTTTCTCAAAAATTACCCACTCATGAAATGCAAGCTCTATAAACATTTTTATATCTTCCATTTGAGGCACTTCCAATTTCAAAATGTCCGAATAATCTATCCCATAGTGTAATCTATATTCTTTTTCAAAATCTATCCCTAAATAATAAATTCCACCATTCCAATTGTCATAATCTTCATAATATGCCTTTAAAATCCCTGTTCCTGGTAACTCATCTTCGAACCATGTAGTAAAACTCAACCAAAATTTTTTTATATTATCTACTTTTACAATCGATAAATTTGTATCGTCCATTTTTGTTCCTTCTTCCTTAACCAGAATATATATATTTTATCATATCGCTTTCTATTTTGCCATCTACAAAAGAGTAAGAGAAAAGCCGATCAGAAATTACAACTTCCAATCGGCATCTGTGTCTTTTTTATATTTTCCAGTAAATCAGATAAAAGAACTTCCATCATCCATGACTTATCCCTTTATACTAACGAATCGATTTTATCCAATGAAAACTCTTGATCTCTTCTACATATAATACGCAACTTACAAGGTGATTTTATTTTATGGGAGCTTAATTTATAAGACCAAATTATCATATCAAGCAGCTCCTGCTGAGGAATAGATGCACCTGAACCTCCGTCAAAGCGAGTTAACCCAGCTCCTAAAATTGGTATACATACATCTTGCTGTCCATAATGCTTATCTATTTCTTCCCATAATACCGATAAGCACTCCAAATATTCATCACGCGTAAAAAATCTGCCCAACCCATTTTTATCCAGTTTAGCAAATGCCAGCAACAGTTCATCCCCATTCGGTACTATTCTCCCTGATTCATACCGTTCTTTACCCTGATATTTCGATTTAGACTTAAGTGGCTTTAGATGTGAGTTTGACAACAGTAATTGAAAATTTAGATTAGGATTTGCAGTTAAATATTGTCCACATATTGAAGTTGGTTTTATATCAGCAGGAGCAGTACCAACATGAGTTGAAAAACATTCATCAAAATTAATTATTTTTTTACATTTCTTCATTTTAAGCAAATCGCCATATTCCACTGTAATTTTATAATTGTTCCCTTTTATACTAACTTTATTTCGCAAAAGTAAATACGTTTTATATCCAAACGCTGTGAAAAACCATACAATTACAAAAGTAAGTACACGATTCACAATAATATTGATTTCTAAAGTATAGCCCTCTAAAGTGAATTGTTTAAGAACATCTTCTGATATCAATATAACCTTTCCAAATATAACTTCTGGAATAAAAGTAAAAACTGCTGAAATGATAGCAAAAGCATATGCCACGCTTTTCTTTAATAAATCACTCAAAATCCCAGTACCTCTTTTATGTATGAATAATCTCCTACTTTATCGCCTCGATAATTTGTTGTCCAAAAAGGTCTTGCATTATCTTCGTAATTCTTCATATAAGAAGGAAGCCAATCTGATTCTCTCCGAAGAGAATTATAAACCACAATAATTGTTTTATTTTTCTTCTCTGCCTGTTTAAATTCATGTTTCAAATACGAATATGAATTAATACATCCCACATCATCGTTTTCACCAGGAGTAGAAGTAAAAAATACCTTACACGATTTCGTACCATTTGTATTTTGTTTATACGGTGTACAATTACAAGAACTTTGATCATTACCTGAACGCCTACAAGCACTCCCTGCTGTACGCAATGCAGTCTTATCTCCAACAACAAAGATAACTGCAGATGAAGCATTAATTTGTCTGTTAAATTCTTGTTTTAAATCGCATATGCGGCAATCAGGATCTTTTGAAACGCTCCCTGATGCTACTTTAGACATATCGATAAAATCAACCTTGTGAAAATTATCACTCCCCCATTTGTTCAACTCTTCAACAACATCACGATCACCATCATATTCTGCATAATCTGCACTTATATATACTTGTTTACTCATATTGTTTTATCCCCCTTTTTGTTATTAGCACTCTTTTTTATCGAGTGCTAGTTTGAATTATATCACTAATTAAAGAATACGACAAGTAACCAGTACATAAATCTACAACAGCAAAGCCGATCAGGAATCTCACCTCCCAATCGACATCTTTCCTTACTCCCCTTCATTTTTACATTCAATCTCCGTTCCATCTTTAAAAACCTAGATTGAGTTCAATGTTTTCAGCATCAAATTCGTATCCATCTCCGTCAAAAATTCTGCTCCATCCGTGTATTCTATCACCTTCTCTGTCCGGTAACCTTCCAATAGTTTCTCGCTCTACATCTGTTCCATGAAAATACCTTATTGCAGTTTCCACAAATTATTTTTGATGCAAATAAATTGCTTTCTGGCTCGTGAAAAAATTGTTTGTAAAAACGGTAAAAAGCTCCCGAAGGAGCTTTCCACGCTTTAAATATACACTAATTCTTTTAACACAATCTCTTCTGCTGCATTTCGGATGTTATTCACCGCCCTGACCCATTCCATATGGTCATAGGCTTTCAATTCTTCCGTAATGCCCTGCTTCTCCATCATCTGACTCACCAGAATATCCATTCTCTCCTGTGCTTCATCGTCCACAGTATTCAGATGTTCTGTCAGTCTGTCTTCCAGCATATACAGTGAATACATTGCCGGACGATGCTCTTTCAGATATGTTTTCCGCATCATTCCATATTTCCCATAATGCGGTTCTTCATCTGTACTGACAAGATTCGGATAGTAAATTCCGTCTGCGCCAAGTGTGTAGGTTCCACCCATTTTTTCAAATGTGCTTTTCATGTGTTATTCCTCCTTGAAATCAGCGATGTCCTTAGATCATCGCATAATATTTCAGGGCAGCCTTGATAGCATCTTCTTTCTCTTTCGGGCATTGTGGAACTCTTGCATTTTCTGATTTTGGAAGATTATAGTTTTCTCCCACTTCAATTCCACATTTGCGTTTTACCTGAGAAATATATAAACTTGAAACCTTCAAGCCAAATTCTTTCAGCACATAATCTTTGATTTCCTGATAGGTTGCTTTCAACTCGGCACTGGTGGCATCCAGCTCGTCCAGGTCTAAGTCGATCTCTATCGTGTCATCTGGTTTTTGTTGGGACAAAAGAACTACCGTCTCCACATGAAACGTCGAAGGAAACATATCGACACAACAGACCTTTTTCACTTCATATCCTCTCGCCTGTAAAACTTCCAGATCTCTTACCAGACTGGTCGGCTTGCAGGAAATATAAACCATCTGAGGCACATTGTAACGAATGATTTTTTCCAAAGCTTTTGGATTGATTCCGTCCCTTGGTGGATCAAGTACAATATAATCCGGCTTTTCTTCAATGCTGTCAATGACTTTGAGCACATCCCCTGCGATAAACTCGCAGTTATGTAAACCATTTAACTGTGCATTCTCTTTGGCAGCTTCCACTGCTTCCTCAATGATCTCCACACCGATCACTTTTTTAGCTACCGGAGAAAGCATCTGTGCGATCGTTCCGGTTCCGGAATACAGATCGAATACAATTTTACCATGCTCCGCAATATCTGCGTCTGTTCCGCTTGGAAGTGCATCTCCGATAAACTCTCTGGCAGTCTGATATAGCACCTCTGCACCCAGGGAATTTGTCTGAAAAAAAGAAAATGGTGTTATCTTAAAGCGAAGCCCTAACAATTCCTCGTAAAAGAAATCCTGTCCATATAAAACATCCGTGCCTTCATTCGTCACGGTATCTGCCACATTGTCATTTCTCGTATGCAGAATACCTGTCATGATACCTTTGTAATCTGCCGCAAGAAGAGCAGCTTTCCAGCCCTCTAATAATTCCTCTTCCGTTCCTGCAAATGCGTTTTCCTGTGCATTGTTCAACGTACTTTCAACTTCATCCATCTGTGCTCCGGCAATCCCCGGAAAATCCGTCTGCGTTGTAGTCACCAGATCTACTAATATTTCCCCTGTTTTGACTGCCTTACGGACAAGCAGATGTCTTAAATATCCGGTGTGACGCAGTTTATGGTAATAGGTGATATTTTTTTCACGAAAATAAGCAAGTGTGACAGACAGGATCTTTCTGAAATCCTCATCCACGATCTGGCAGTTTTCCACCGTCACAATATCATAAAAGCTTCCACGCTTATGCATTCCAAGTGCTAACGGTCCATCCTTAAATTCATCCCCAAAGGAAAATTCCATTTTATTGCGGTACGCTTCCTGACACGGGCTTCCGATAATGCCTTCAAAGTTTAATTCCCCGTCAACCGCTTCCGACAGCAGTTTATGAACCTGTGCTTCTTTCATCTTTAACTGTTCTTCATACTGCACACTCTGGTAGACACAGCCGCCGCATGTTCCGAAATGCTTACATCTGTCTGCCGTTTCTGACGGTGCATTTTCAAGCACCTGAAGCAGTCTGCCTTCACATTTGCCGCCGCGCTTTTTATTGACCATAAACCGGCCCTTCTGTCCCGGA
>OGNZ01000758.1_pt1 | contig 18823 bp, 12 predicted proteins | sample 1573601 | NCBI WGS metagenome assembly OGNZ01 (sample SAMEA2582009, study PRJEB24529) | metagenome | biome: Human gut stool | place: China | collected 2011
TTTAAACAAATTATTAATCAGAATTCTGTTGCATTTGCAAGTTGAATTCAGCATATTAGAAGGAAGTCCCTTACTCTCTGGAGAGTCATGAAAAAAATTCCATATAATCAAAGTACCTAATAAACCAAGCAGACCAGCACCCCAAAATCCATATCTCCAACCTAATGCAGATACAATTGAAGCTACTATAATAAAAGTAAGCGCCTCACCTATATTATGACTAGCAGACCAAAAACCATAAAAAGAGCCTCGTTCTTTATCATCAAACCAGCGAGAAAGCCCTACAACACAAGATGCAGCCCCCATTGACTGAAACCAACCACTTATACCCCAAAGTACGGCAAAAAGAATAAAAGAGTTTGTAAAACCAAGAGCTAAATTTACAAGAGAAGTTATCAATAGTCCCGTTGACATAAATCTATTGATATTACTTCTATCAGCCATAAAACCATTGGTAAATTTTCCTATTGCATAAGTAAAAAATAATACAGAACCTATTATACCCAGCTCTGTTTCTGAGAATATTCCTTCCTCTACAATTGGCTTTTTCACAACATTTAAACTTAATCTACATACATAATACATACCATAGCCAAATGTTGCTGAAAGAAAAGTTGACCATTTGTAAATCCGCATCTTCTTTTTTATTTCTTCAGACGAACTATAATTACAAGACTTTGGTGTTGAGACTCTATAAAAGTCTATTACTGATTTTAATATCATATTTATTCCAATTCTTTTAATAAATAATATCTTAAATCACTGCCAGGAATGTAATTTAAAACTTCCATTCCTAACCGCTGTGCTGTATAGCAGTTTTTTAATGAATCGTCTACAAACAATGTTTCATTCACGTCTATTCCGCTATCTTCAATAACCATTTTAAATATTCGTTCATCAGGCTTTGAGGAATGAAGCATATATGACAAATACACTCCATCAAATATATCGTTTACATTTAATCCATTATAACTAAAAACTGTTCCAGAATATCTATTCCAGTGTATAGAGTTTGTATTACTAAGAAGATACAAATTGTATTTTCTTTTTAAAGAAACCAATAATTCAAGTTTATAAAGAGGTACTTTTCCAAGCATTGAATTCCATATAAAATCAATTTCCTCATCTGTAAGGTTTGAAGATGAACATAAACGAAATTCATTTCTAAATTGTTTATCCGAAATCACACCCATTTCATGCTCGAGAAAAAAACCAGCTTTATGAGTACTATTAACTTCTCTATTTGTAAACTTCACACCTACTTTTTTACACTCTTCTATAAAGTTTTCAGGCCTGACATCAATCAACACATTTCCCCAATCGAAAATAATATTTTTTATTTTATTCATGATTTTTCATTTAAAGTCATATATTTATTGCCTACAAAATTTTTAGATCTTGCAGGCAATAAATATCATTGATATACATCTAGCTATATCATTCACATATATCGTCTTTTGTATAAAAGAGAAAATAACATAACTCAATTCAATTATACTCTTCTATCATTTATGCAAATTCCGACTTCTCAAATATGTTAACAAATAAGCTGGACGATCAGTTTGTATGATTCTACACCCCAACTTATCTATCAAATAACCATAACCATCCTCCAAATTACCTAAAGACATATCATCATCATGTCCACCAGCCATTGTATTCCACAAAGTATTATACCAAATTAACGACTTACCTTTTAAAGTCTCTTTAATTTTATATGGGAGTTTGTTAGAATCCTTTTCAAAAAGCAGCTCAAAAGCTACAGGAGATAAATCAGAAACAAACTTATTAATTTCTATTTCAGCATTCTGATTGTCTAAATCTACAATCGGCATATAAATTACATCCCTTAAATAATGCCCATACAAAGATTTAACTTCTTTCACAGATTTTCTCCCCTTCATAATAACCTGTTTTGTAGTACCTGTCTTTTCTAATAAAGGTACAACCATATCAAAATATCGGTCTGCTTTATCAAGATTAACCAATATTTTACCTTTTACAAGAAGTAAAGCTTCTTCCAAAGTTGGAATTTTATGAATTGTTTTAATAGCACAACCATTTCTTAAATTTAATTTACGAATTTCATCTAAAGTATATTTGCTAACGTTTCCTTTACCTGTAGTTGTACGGTCTAATGTATTATCATGCATTAAAATTAAAACACTATCTTTTGTACATTGCAAGTCTAACTCAACAATATCTACTCCCATTTCTATTGCACTATTAATACCTTCTAAAGAATTTTCAGGATAGTTTCTCCAATCACCACGATGGGCAGCTACTAAAACAGTGCTTTCATCACAAGTCTGTAATTTTGTCAATATATTATCAACATTTGTCTGTGCAAACAATTGACTTGAAAACAGAATAATAAATATCAAGATTGTATTTTTCATAATTTAGTCCTTTAATTATAAAATTAGGGTATTTAAATACCCTAATTTTATTTTTACATATTAATAATTTATCCAATAATGTATCCTTCGTTCTGCCAATCAGATTTATCATTGACATTTTCAATTTCAGTTTGAGGAATAGGATACAAAACTCTATATGAATCAACACCAACAAAAACTTCATTAAAAATATTTGTACGAACAATGTCAAACCATCTATCACATTCCAAAGCTAATTCTAAACGTCGTTCTTTATGAATCGCTTTTCTAAGACTTTCCTTTGATACAAAATCAGATAATTCTTTATCAGGTAGTCCTGCATTATTACGTACTGCATTCAATGCATCTAAAGCACCTTGAGTAGGCGATTGAGATAATTCATTTAACGCTTCTGCATACATTAACATTACATCAGCACAACGCAACACCGGAAAATCAGAACTTGTTTCATTATTTGTAGCAGGAGTATCAAACTTTCCCGGTCTCTCACCGCTACCAGTAGGAGCCAAAAGAAACTTTCTATTATCATTATCACTTTCAAACTCACTTTGCGGTAAAGATATTACATTACCATTATCATTATTACGATAACGATTATTCTGATGAACAGACTCACCTATGCCGCCTTTCAAATATTGAACCGCAAAAATAATATCCTTACTAGTCTTAAGATTGTTTGGAAAAGTTTCAGGTGTTGGAACTAAACTCAATTCTTTACCTTCTTTTATAACAGAAACAATAGGGGTAAGTTCTTCATATACTTTATCATAATTCTCCATATATAAATAAACTTTAGCCAATAAAGCACATGCTGCATAAGACGTTACCCTTCCTTTTTCCTCATCAGGCCATTCGCTTGGTAATGATTTTGCAACATTCAAGTCTTCAATGATTTGATTATAAATAACTGATACCTCTTCACGCTTATTGTTCCTTGCATCTTCTACTGTTTGCGGCTCTGTTACCAATGGAACCTTTCCCCATAATCTTACTAAATTAAAATAAGATAAAGCCCTAACAAACGATACCTGTCCTACTATTTCATTATATTTATCCTCTGTCATTTTCACGGATTCTACATTATGAAGGACAAGATTACAACGATAAATTGTTTTATAAAGTGAACTCCATGCATCTGATAAATTTGTATTAGCAGGAGTTTCTGTAAAAACTTCTATCTGATACCTGACACCACCTCCAGCACCAGAATTATCATCCATTACATTGTCACCTCTAATTTCCATCAATGTCATAAAATTACCACCATACTGACTACTAGATTGAAGTTCGTCATACACTCCTATCACAGCACCTTCCAAACCTTTTACATCATTATAAAATGTTTCTTCAGTAGGGAAATCTATAGGTTTCAAATCCAAAAAATCATTGCAACCAGTCATTATCAAACCGGCAAAAACATATGATATAATTCGTTTCATATTTCTAAATAATTAAATATTAATTAAAATGTAAGGTTAACTCCAAGAGAAATTGTTCTGGCCAATGGATATACTCCATAATCTTCTCCATTAGTTGTTACAGAATTTCTATTAGAAACTTCTGGATTATATCCTTCATAACGAGTAAATGTAAATGGATTTTGTATAGAACAATAAATACGAGCAGCTTGTAAACAAACCTTATTTACCAGACTCATAGGGAATGTATATCCTAAAGATATATTTTTTATTCTTAAATAAGATCCATCTTCAACGTGCCATGTAGAAGTTGTTCCATTCTGTCCTTTACTTACACGATTAGCACGAACATTCATACCACTTCCTGGATTATCTTCAGACTTCCACCGATCCAATGCTCCTTTATAATTGTTCATATTCCCTTCATGATTATAAAAATAACGTCGAGACAAATTCAATATTTCATTTCCATAAACACCTTGGAAAATAACTCCCAAATCTATTCCTTTCCATGCAATATTAGCACCGAATCCATAAGTGAAATCAGGCATATAATTCCCGACTATAGCTCTGTCGGTATCTGAAATATCCAAAATACCATCACCATTAACATCCTTAAATTTAAAATCACCAGGTTTTGTATCAGCTAAACCATAATTTGAAGGAGAGTCAACATAATGCAATGAAGCATCTACTTCCGCCTGATTTTTATAAACACCTTCTACTACTGGTAAATAATATGAACCGATTGGTTCCCCTACCCTAGTTATAAAATAAGCATTACCTACAGATCCAGAAGATATTATATCTGCATTACCTGGTCCAAGTGCTTTTACCTCATTTATATTCTTTGAGATATTAAAATATGCACTCCAAGTAACATCTCCCATCTGATGGTTAGTTGAAATATTAAATTCAATACCTTTATTATTTACTTTACCTATATTCTCTAATCTTGTAGTATAACCAGTAGTCATTGGAACTGGAACATTCAACAATAGATCATAAGTATTACTATTATACAAATCAAGACCTAATGTTAAGCGATTTTTAAATAATGTAGCATCAAAACCGACATTAACTTGAGCTGTCTTTTCCCATTTCAAATCAGGATTAGGCATACTCTTCGGAGCAGCACCTTTAATTGCATCTGGACTTGAACCTCCCAAAACATAGCTATAGTAAGCCAACTCTCCTTGTGCTCCATAATTAGGTATATTAAAATTACCAGTCAAACCATAACTTGCTCTTAACTTTAAATCATCAATAAATTCAAGCGAATTCATAAATTTTTCTTCTGAAATACGCCATCCAAGAGAAACGGAAGGGAAATATCCCCAACGATTATTTTTACCAAACCGTGAAGCGCCATCAGCACGTAAAGCCCCTGTTATCATATATTTACCCAAATAATTATATTGTATACGTGCTAGGGCAGACAATAAAGACCATTCTGAAGCATTGGAATTACCTCTTGTTACGGTTCCTGCATTAAGCGTAGGTATAGAATTTATAATAAAACCGTTTGCAAAAGCATAATTACTTTCGTCTCTTTGATACTGCATTGTCCAACCTCCTAGTACAGACACTGAATGTCCTCCAAAATTTTTATTATAAGATAGTGTCTGTTCAAAAACCCAGTTATATATACGGCTGGTCTGTGATGTAGCTTCTGGTATAGACTCTGGATTTCCTTTTGTATTAGACAATGGGATAGTAGAAGGTCTGAATGTATCTTCCGAATCATTATAAAGATCCACTCCAAAATTTGCCCTATATTTCAAAGAGGGAAGGAAAGCAACCTCACCATAAATATTTCCAAAAATCCTTGACGCCTTCTTTTCATCCTTCTGAAGCATTGCCAAAGCTACAGGATTCCAAACCTGAGTCTGACTATTTCCTCGTTTTATACTTCCATCATCCATAATTGTTTCAGTATCAGCACTCCATGAATTTTGTGCAAAACAAAAACTGCCATCATCATTGTAAACAGGAAAGATCGGGGAACTATGCAGAGCAGAAGCTACCACACCTCCCCCATTACTATTATAAGCCCCATCAGAATTTACTTTATTTTCTATAGTCAAAGATGGATTTAAAGTAATACCGAATTTAAAAATACCTTCCGATACATCCAAATTCAATCGAGCACCATAACGTTTAAAATCACTATTAATAATGATACCATCTTGATTTAAATAATCCAACGAAACATAATATTTAATCTTATCGCTACCCCCAGAAGCAGAAACTGTATGATTCTGCATACCAGCTGTACGATATATTTCATCCTGCCAATCAGTATTGGTTAATCCTGGTGTTCCATTCAGATATGGAATAAGCTCCATTGGAACTATCGTATTATAATCATTTCCAGAATTCTTCAAGCGCAATGCATTATTATCCGATATACTAAATGGTAACGGAGAATTACCTGCCGCAATACGCTTACGATTTATAGATTCCATTTTATCAACATAAGTATTATTACGAGCATCATAGGCAAGTTCCGCATATTCATAAGCATCCAGCATATCTATCTTCTTTGATACACTTTGCCATGCATAATATCCCCCATAAGTTACAGTAGTCTTACCACTAGTACCCTTTTTAGTCGTGATCAAAACAACTCCATTTGAGCCTCTTGAACCATAAATTGCAGCAGAAGATGCATCTTTCAATACTTCAATGCTTTCAACATCATTCATATTAAAAGTATTCAATTGGTCTTTTGCTAAAGGTACACCATCCACAACGTAAAGAGGCGATGTGCCGGCTGTAATTGTTCCCGTACCACGAACTTTTATTTGTAAAGAAGAACCCGGAGCACCTGTTCCTTGAGTAATCTGTACACCCGGCATCTTACCAGCCATTGCTTCAGCCATAGAACTCACAGGCTGACCTTTCAAATCGCTAGCACGAACACTTGCTATAGAAGTTGTCACATCTCGTTTACGCTGAGTTCCATATCCTACAACCACAACCTCATCCAATATTTCTGTATCCTCTTTCAATGTTACTGCTAAAAGTTTTCCAGAGATTGCCTTAATTTGCTGACTTTGGTATCCCACATAAGAAATTTCCAGGTTAGCACCATCTGTTGCATCAAGAGAAAAATTTCCATCGAAATCGGTAATTGTTCCTGTTGCAGTACCTTTTACCATTACTGTAGCACCAATAATCGGCTCACCTTTCGTGTCCTTCACGGTTCCTTCGATCTTTCTTACTGTACCTTTCTGAACGGGAGTAATTACTATATATCCATCATTAATTTTATAAGTACAATCAGTTCCTACAAGGATTGCATCGAGCACTTTCAGTACATCTACATTTTTCTGATTAAGAATAACAATCTTGTTTACATCAAGCTGAGTTGCGTTATACGCAATTTTGTACTTTGACACAGATTCTATTTTTTGAAAAGCTTGTTTCAATGATACTTGTTCTCCATTGAAAGAAACTTTCTGTGCATTGACAGATATACTACCTGCCAGCATCAGGCCAACTCCAAAGGTTAATGCTTTGTTGATTTTCATGTTCATCTCATATTAGATTAAATAATTTAATACATCTGTTTTGTACGTACATAAGGAAGACAATGTAAATGCATAGTACACCCAATGAATTTGTATTAATAAAAGTTAAAGGTGTACAGAAGTAGAATCCATATACACTCCCGTACACCTTTATTGTTTTTAAGGTCCTAAATTCAATCTATTTTTTCACTAAGAGCAAGAATGCTTTATCTTACCCCAAATAGACATCAAAGAAATTCAATGTATCACCTATAATAATAGTTACTTTAAATTACCATTCGGATAAAAGTCGATAATATTCTTATAATGCAAAATATCAATATTTTTTCATTCAATATAAACTTCTTTACCTGAAATTCTATAATCAAGTTCCGGAATCATTAGCTTAAGAATATGGAATACATCTTCAAGAGATTCGTGCTTGTTGTAGTGTACGTATATTTTCTGCTTGTTATATACGGAAGTACGTATATGCACTTTTACCCCGTATGTCCTTTCGATAATCTGCATCGCATATTCAAAGTCTGTATTATTAAAGAACAAGCCTCCCATACGCCAATCGGAATAATCAGATGCTTTTACTTTGACATATTCCACTTTATTTGTAGAAGGAATATAAACCAGCTGATCATCAGGTTTCAAATAATATGATATAGTAGTATCATTCAGAAGACTTACTTTCAAGGCCCCTGTTTCAAGGGTAGTTTTGACTTGCTTATCATCAGGGTAGGCCGATACATTAAATGTAGTACCTAGTACTCGCATTTTGAGGAAACGTGTATTTACAACAAACGGATGCTCTGCATCTTTTGTCACCTCAAAAAATCCCTCCCCATTAAGATATACTCCTCTTTCAGCCATGGTAAAAGTAGAAGGGTATATAAGTGTACTACCAGAATTAAGCCAGACTTTACTTCCATCTGGCAATGTTACCTGCTCTCGTCTGCCCAATTCGGCATAATACTGAACAAACGATATTTCAGGTTCACCAACTTCATCAGAATTAGTACTGCTTATAAAAAAATATCCTGAAGTACACATCATTATAAATGGTATCAGCCATACAGCAGCAATTCTAACCCAATATTGAATAGAATGAAGACGAGCATTCTTATTGCTTTTCTTACGCATTACAGATTCAATCCTGCTATACGCCTTTTCCCAGTCTTCTGACGTATCCATATCTATTTCATCCCACAACTGCTTCAATGCTTTATCCCTTTCGGAATCATCACGTGGATTAGAAAGCCTTTGATATACACGTGATTTCAAGTTTTCCGGGATATCGTGCTTAAAAAAATAATCAAGTATTTGTTTTATATAACTCATAATTTATCCTTATATACTTCTTTCTCATTTTAGACAGACAAACTCTATGTTTACCCCTACTCCATTAACATTATATATGTTATAACGACAAAACCAATAACATTTCTTAATTCTTTCAATGCCAAATTAAGATGATTTTCTACAGTTTTCTTCTGTATTCCCAGTTTTACAGCTATCTCATCGTTGGTCAAACCGTCTTGACGACTCAAATGAAATATCTGCCTGCGCTGTGGAGGCATTTCACTTACTGTCAAATCTACAAGCAGTTTTAAATCATTCGCTACTATTTCATCATAAGGAGTGATTGTATCACTGACATCTTGCGCATCATCTATCTCTACAGGAATAATATGACGAGCTTCTATATAATTAAATATAGTATATTTTGATAAGGTAAACATATAAGAATCAAAATTATTAACCGAAGCAAAAGCTTCTTTCTTTTCCCACAGTTTTATGAAAATCATTTGAGTAAGTTCTTCTGCCTCGTCTCTGTCTTTTAGAAAACCGTATGAAAAGGATTTGATTTTTGAATAATATGTACGGAAGATATGCCTGAAAGCCTTTTCATCACCTTCTGACAATCTGAGCAATATTTCTTTTTCGTTTTCCATACCTATGTTTGTACCAGATTAAGTTGTTTTTTAATTCGAGCCTAAATATAGAATCACGTCATCAGAATTAAAATTGTAAAATATCTATATGCAAAAAAATCTACAAATATTGATATTCAGCAGATTAAAGTTATTCAAACTTTAACGAACTATATCGTATATACAAATTATATGCAATATTCGTAAAATTCATCAAGATATGCAAACAAACAACTGGCAATTTAAACAAGTTATTATAAACACTAAAGTTCAATTAAATCTGCCTGAAACAATCAATATCTGACAAAATACCATGTTAGGTTGAACAAAAGTATAGAACAGACAGCATTACAAAATAAGAGACCTATTGGCAGAATTAAATATACGTTATAAATTCCACCAATAGGCCCATATCATATTTTTTACTATAACATGCTGACGATTCGTCTTCGCCTATACAAGTTACAGCTCTTGAAAAATTAATCTTTAAGCTTATACTTTTATTGCTATTTTTGCTCTACAGTCTTACTTTTTCTTGGTAGTGATAAGAATCACGCCATTCTTTCCTTTTTCGCCATATATATTCGTAGCATCTGCATCTTTCAATACAGTGATTGATTCAATGCACTGAGGATCGAGCTTGTTCATTGCTTCGGTGGAGGCCTCAGTTCCATCTATCAGCACCATTGGCAATGCTTCCTCTTTTCCCTGACCGTCCTTTCCGTTCTGAAACATCTGGACGATTGTTACCGGAACTTCGCTTTTCTGGGGAGCTGAGGTAACTCCATACCCCACTACTACAACGTCATTGTCGCCTGCCTTCGGCTTGTGGTTGGTTCCCTCCAGCATGAAAGTTACCGGGAGAGTAAATTTCACGCTGACCGGCTTTCCGTCCTGCATGCCTGGCTTCCATTTCGGCATGGTGCTGATTACGCGGATTGCTTCGGCATCCAGCCACGGGTCGACCGGACGGAGCACCTTGAAATCGCTCAGCGAACCGTCTTTCCTTACCACAAACTGCACGATGACACGCCCCTGCTTACCGGCTTCCTGTGCCTTTGCAGGATACCTGAGATTGCGTGCCATAAATTCCAGACCAGCACGCATACCGCCCGGATATTCCGGCATCTGCTCCACTACGCTAAACGTCTGGCCATCCGATGTCACAGCTTGCAGAGCAGGCGCTACCACCTTCACATCTTTCTTTGTGTCGCTTTCAGTCAAGACAATTGTCTGGTCAGCTTTCTTCAGACAGTCTTTGACCGATATGGTAACCGTACTCATACCGATGTAGGCCACCTGGATGCTTTGGTCGGTGCCGACTTCCAGCGTGAAATTACCGTTTTCATCGGTAATGGTCCCGTTGGTCGTATTCGCCACAAGTACGGTTGCTGCAATGATGGGTGCTCCTTTTTTATCCACCACCTTCATCTTCAGTTTGGTCTTTTCGGCGGGATTCGACACATTTTTATCGGCATACGTTTCCAGAACTGCCGATAAATCATTAACTTTGACACTTGAAATCTCGTCGAGAGGTTTGGAGATTTCAGGACGGGCAAAAGCAGCTACGGTAACGGCTGCCAACGGAAGTACATAGAGGTACTTGGCACGTGCCCACGGATTGGATTTTTTTCGAATCATCATAGTGATACGTTTTTTAAGTGAACTGTGATTAAAGCTGTTGGCAATAGAGTAGAGCCTTGCGCCAACGGCTTTTTTTATTAATAGCATTTGATATTCTTTCGCGTTGATTCCCTGACGGAGAACTTCTTCGTCGGCTTCGTATTCGTGGATGTTCTGCAACTCCTGCTTGAGCAGCCAGATGGCCGGATTAAACCATTGCAACCAGGCACAGGCTTCGGTCAGCAACAAGTCCCATGAGTGACGGTAATGGATGTGGGCCATTTCGTGCACCAGAATGTGATGTCCGCTTTCCTTCAAGTCTGTTTCCGAAATCACGATGTAGCGCATCCAGCTGAAAGGAGCCAGTTTACGACGGTGAACCACCAAGCGGATACCATTGTCCAACCTTTCACACCGACTGTGGCGAATGAGATAAAGCATGCGTCCCAGCGACCAGAGGTGACGGACGATGACAAAAAACAACCCCGCAAAATAGACTAACACCAGCCCTTCCTGCCAGTGGAACGGACGACTTCCCTCTTCTACCACTACCGCTTCGCTATTCCATTGGTACATCAGCAGCAAGTCTTCCATCGACATCACTTGTGCATTTACCGGCGAAGCCTGTTCCACCGTCACCTTTACCAAAGGCAGCAGGCACGAGAGCAGCATCACTCCCAGCAAAGCCATCCGGTTAAAACGGTGGAAAGTTTCTTTGCTGAGCAGCAGGCGGTAGAACAGATAGAACATCGCCAGGCAGACAGCCGACTTGAGTATATAGACTAAAAAGGTTCCCATGACTTTTATGTGTGTTTACGATTATATTATTTCTGTACCGACCAAGGTCTTCGCTAATTTCCGCTTATTTCCCGGCAGATAATTGCCGGATGGTTTTCAGTAGTTCATCACGTTTCTGCTGGTTGGTGCCTATAGTGATCTTTCGCACCACTCCCTGCTTATCGAGCACTACCGTGGTGGGTGTCTGCTGTACGCCGAACATCTTCCACAATGCAGAATCGTTTGCTACCTGATGAAAGCGAAATCCCTGACGCTCCACAATCGTCTGTATCTGTTCGGGAGTGTTCCAGGTGACGGCCAGGTAATTCACATCAGGGCAGGTATCCAGCCATTTGCTCAGCTCGGGCATCTCGCGAATGCAAGGGCCGCACCCCGTGTACCAGAAGTTGAGCACCAGCGGCCGTCCCAGGGTATTGCGGTCAGTCCAGCGGGTACCGTCGGTAGCCTGTACGCTGAAAGGTTTGATGCACTCCCCTTCCTTCATGGCCAGTTTAGAAGTGTGAGTAATCATTGGCATAAACTTTACGTTTCCCTTCGCTTTTTCCAGCCAATAATCTGCATCCTTCACTTCAGACAGAGGAACGGCATATTTCTTTGAATTCTCGCTTAGTTTGACGCCTGTCACCAGCATCATCATCCGTCCGTCTTCGTTCTTCAGAACAGCCATCTTGAGTTTTGCCCCATTCAGTTCGGAGGGTGTCTCCATGAAGAAACAGCCGTCTATCAGCAGTTTCGGGTTCTTTTTACTTTCCGTCTGTCCCCAGGAAGGCAGCATCAGACCACATAACAGCCACGCCGCCAATAATATGCGTTTTCTCATAGCCGTCCCTCTTCTACTTTCTGTATCAGTTCCTTGAGTTCCTCCACCGAAATGTCTTCTTCTTTCACCAGCGAGGAAACAGCCCCTAAGAAAGAGTTGTTGAAATATTTGGAGATGACCCCACGCAGGGTTTTCCGTCGGAATTCCTCTTTCGACACTACGGCATGATACTGGTAGGTATTACCAAACGCTGTATGCGACAGGTAGCCTTTTTCTTCCAGTCCCCTTACGATGGTCGACAGGGTGTTGAAGTGCGGTCGTGGCTCTTCATAGAGTTCCAGCAACTGCTTGACGAACATCGGACCTTTCTCCCAGAAAAATCCCATGATTTCTTCTTCTTTGGCAGTAAGTGTTTTCATTTCCGTTTCAATTGGTTATTGCAAAGAACTAAAATTTTTAGTTCATAAACTAATATTTATAGTTAATATAACTAAAAGAGGATAGTTATATAATCATATAGAGCTTGCAATACCTTGAAACGACTTTCATAATACTATTTTCTTATCAGTTCTGCGGATATCATTTCGGCTTGCTTTATCACCGTTTCCGTAGCCAACATCTGCATGTCTGGCGGATAACCATAACGGCGCAACAACCGCTTGATGGACACACGCATTTTAGCCCGTACATTTTCTTTAATTTCCCAGTCAATAGATGCATTGTTACGTATAGTTTCTGTCAGGACCACGGCAAGTTCCCTGAGTTTATCTTTACCCATCAACTCCATAGCACTATTATTATCAGCTACAGCAGAGTAAAAAGCATATTCATATTCCGACAATCCCAATTCCTTAGCCGCATTATCATGCGCTACAATATGTTTGCTCAAACCTATCAGTTCATCAATAACCTCTACCGCAGTAATTACCTTGTTATGGTATTTATTAATAGAAGCCTCCAGCATCTCCATCAGGCTTTTTCCCTGAACCAGATTATGCTGCATACGAGTTTTTATTTCATCATTCAGTAATTTGCGCAAAACTTCCAATGCAAGATTCTTATGCTCCATACCTTTCAGTTCCATCAGAAACTCTTCTGAAAGAATGGATATATCCGGTTTTTTGATGCCTGCCGCATCAAAAATATCCACCACCTGTTCCGAAACCAAAGCCTTATCTACCACCTGACGGATAGTTGTTTCGATTTCTTCATCAGTCTTATGCGAAGCAGATACATCAAATTTGCAAAGTCTGGCCTTCACCGCTTGGAAGAAAGCAACCTCTTCCTTTACTTTCATTGCCCTTTCATGAGGAATGGCAATGGCAAAAGCTTTCGACAATGCATTGACTTCGTTCACAAACCGCTTCTTGCCTTCATCCAAGCCAAGAATAAAATCCTCAGCCTGCAAAATAAATGATAACTTTTGAGAAACATCTGCTGTGAAATAAGGACGGTAATCAAAACCGTGCAAAAGCTGTTGCACCACCTCCAGTTTTTCTTCCATTAAAGCAACCGCCTGCTCCTGCTGTTCTGTAGGATTACCTTTTCCCCCCGAATCCGAATAGAACGACAAAGCCTTTTTCAGGTCGGAAGCAATGCCCAGATAATCCACCACCAAGCCTCCCGGCTTATCCTTATACACACGATTTACACGGGCTATGGCCTGCATCAGATTATGTCCCTGCATAGGTTTGTCAATGTACAAAGTATGCAGACATGGAGCATCAAATCCCGTAAGCCACATATCACGCACAATCACCAGTTTCAATTCATCATCCGGATCTTTCATCCGCTCGGCCAACAAACGCCGCTGACCTTTTGTAGTATGATGCCGGGCAATATCAGGTCCATCAGACGATGCCGAAGTCATGACCACCTTTATCACACCCTTTTCCAAGTCATCCGAATGCCACTGCGGACGCAGGTCAATAATGGCATTATACAATGCCACCGCAATACGACGGCTCATGGCCACAATCATAGCTTTTCCCTCAAAAACTTCCTGACGCTGTTCGAAATGCGTCACAATATCCCTTGCTATATTCTTAATACGGGCAGGATTTCCTATCAAAGCTTCTAATTGCGTCCATTTGGCCTTGGCTAACTGCACATCATTCATCTCCTCGGTTTCCAGTTCTCGGTCGAGCGATTCAATCAACTTGCGGCCTTCTTCACTCAGTTCCACCTTTGCCAGACGGCTTTCATAAAAAATACGCACCGTAGCTCCGTCTTCCACTGCCTGTGCAATGTCATACACATCAATATAATGTCCGAACACAGCCGGTGTATTTATGTCTGCCGTTTCTATCGGCGTGCCAGTAAATCCTAAATAAGTGGCATTGGGCAAGGCATCACGAAGATACTTGGCAAAACCATATTTTATTTCCGAACCAATCACCTCATCAGCTTCATTCTTCACCTCAACCGTTTTGGCTTTAAAACCATATTGGGTGCGATGTGCTTCATCAGCAATCACGATAACATTGCTCCGCTCCGTCAATGTTTCATACACATTCTTCCCCTCTTCCGGCTGAAACTTCTGAATGGTTGTGAAAATCACTCCTCCCGAATTGACACTCAAAAGACCTTTCAGTTTTTCCCCATCTTCAGCCTGTACGGGCTTCTGCCGTAAAAGCTGCTTACAGTCTGCAAACGTACCGAAAAGCTGATCATCCAAATCATTACGGTCTGTAATGACCACAATGGTCGGATTGTTCAGCATGCGCACCACTTTCCCTACGTAAAACACCATCGAAAGCGATTTTCCCGAGCCCTGAGTATGCCATATCACTCCCGCCTTACGGTCGCCTATGGGTTGACTCTTCACATCTTTAAGTCCATAATTTTCAGGCGATTCACGCATAGGTCCATCGCACGCCTTATTAATACCTGTGGCACGTATCGTTGACTCAATAGCTTTATTTACCGCATAATACTGATGATAGGCGGCCACCTTCTTCACGGTTTCTATCTTCGTGATTTTTGTTTTCAGATCTTCCGTTTTTGTTTTCTCGAACACCGTAAACGAACGCACCAAATCCATCAAAGTCTCCCTGTTCAGCATGCCTTGAATCAACACCTCCAACTGACTGACCAAACGGGACGCTTCCGCCTTTCCATCGGCACTCTTCCAGGCCATCATGCGGCTGAAACCTGCCGACAAAGACCCGGCTCGTGCCTCCAAACCGTCAGAAATAACAATCAGCTCATTGTAAGTAAACAAAGAAGGAATGGCCTTTTTATAAGTCTCAACCTGCCGGAAAGCACTTTGAAGTGTAGCATTTTCATCTGCCGCATTCTTCAATTCTATAACTACCAAAGGCAAACCATTGACAAACAATATCAAATCCGGCCGTTTGTTTCGTCCGTTCTCCACAATGGTATATTGATTGATCACCGCAAACTCATTATTCAGCGGGTTATCAAAATCAACCAGCCAGACCAACTCTCCCCTCTCGGCTCCCTCCCGGTGTACTGAGACCGATACCCCTTCCGTCAGCATACGATGAAACAGCTCGTTGTTGGCCAGCAGGTCAGGCGAAGCAATACGCAATACCTCATTGACCGCATCTTCACAAACCGCTGCTGGCAATTCGTGATTGATACGCCGCACCGCTTTACGTAAAGATTCTTTTAGCACGACCTCTTCAAGAGACGTACGCAGCGGATTCGGTCCATCAGGAACAATATCCGGACCGTAAAGTGATTTATAGCCAAGATGCTCAAAAAGCTGGATGGCGAAAGATTCTATTTGGGATTCGTTGAGTTGTGTCATTTAATTAGAAAATCAAAATCTTCTTCAATAATCAATAGTGTCAATTCATCTTCATCATTAAGAACGTGATTATTGCTTTTAAAATCATTCCAGTATTCTTTAAGAACGGTTGTTATATGCCCAAACTCAGAAGGATTTTTATATCTATATTCCTCAGCTATAGTACACCAATATCTTACATTTCTAAAAACATTTGTCCAATCAGCCTTTACCTCACTTTGTATCATATTCATCTTTATATCCTCTTTCTTATGGATAGGTATATAAGGAAAATCGGACTCAGATTTTACTTTTACTGAGAATTCAGAAACAGAAACAGGAATACAATTTCTTAACTCCCCTCCTGTTCTGCTATTCCTGTCAAACCAACTTTTGGCCTGCGCTATAAAACCATTATTGAAAATAAAGATGCTCTCCCTGCTTATAGACTTTTCCCCTCCAAGCAAAGATTTAGTATAGGTTACTTTAGCTTCCATAGCTTTTTTAGAGAGGTTTGAAATACTTACATACCCCATTCTAAGCTCTACAACCAACAAACGTGTATTTATACCACGATTATTTTCGTATGTAGAAATACCTATTACTGCATCTCCTGTATGAAAGGATTGTTGTTTTCTTTGTACCTTCTTCTCATACTCATCAATATCAAGACATTCTATCTCAGGATTGAATTTATACTTACCCTGATAATCTTTGTCTGATACATCATTCAAAGTAGAGCCACAAAAACGGAAAAGCGAATGTTCCTGCACTATTTTGTTATTATAAATCCACTCTTCCATATCTGCCTATGTTATCTAAAGCAATATTAAACGATTCAAAAATCTCACCTACATCATGCCCCAAGTCTTTAAATATATATTGATGACTTTCGGGATTTTCCGGTTGAGCAACATAGAAGTTTGTATTTTCCAATACCCCTTCTTTATTTGCAATGTCATGTATTGCAGCCACCATATCCGGATTATGACTGGCGATCATTATTTTCAATCCTAATTCTTTGTTTAATAATACCAACAAACGTGCAAATTCTACAATCCATTGCGGATGCAGATGAGCTTCAGGTTCGTCAATCATTAACAGTGTTTCATCATTCAAAAGTCCGTTTTCCAATAAGCGTTGTAAATATGAGAATGTTTTAAAACCTGTGGCTGCATCTTTAAGAAGGATGTTTACTTTTTTGTCTTTGGAGATATATCGCAAACTTTCAGTATCAAACATTTCATCTTTTTCTAATACAGCTTCCCCATCTAATAAATCTTTAATTCTAAGCTTAAATTTCTTTTCTTCAATCGAGAAGTTTTTGTTTTTCTTCTCATTCATCATAAATTTACGCAATGCAACCCAAAATATATTCTCAGTATCTCCAGTGTCTATAGCCATTGGAGTATCAATATATACTGCAGTTTGTAGATTAAATAAAGTTGAAATATGATCTTTCTCAATCACATGTACATCATCTTCTTCCAGTTGAATAAAAGATGGAGGTTCATTTTGTATTTTAAAAGCTCCTATAACAAGCTTAAAAAATTTATCAATTGGCCTTTCTTCAATATCCGTATGCAGTTGACTAGAAAGCATATTGATTAAACGAATATTCTGTTCTTTAAAATTCTCAATAGCCTGATTAAAGTTATCGTTTTCAAAATTACTGATATTTAAAGATTTTAGGATTCTTGCTTTACGAGCAACAGGCAAATCCAAAGCAAATGAACGGATAAGAAAATCCTCTATAGCACATAAAGTTTGTTGAAACAACTCTACAATTGTTCCCAATTGTTCACCCTTATCATCAACAGTTTCTATAACATCTAATAATCCAAGCAATTTGTATAAAGGTTTCTTATCTAAAGAAACATTCCCATGAAGAAATCTTTCTAAATCCCTACAAACATATTGATTTTGATATAAAATACGACTTATTTTATCTTTATATTCTTTAAACAAAAATGAATCAAACCCTTTTACACCATTAATCAAATAGTACAGCCACCTTGACAGTGTACTTTTACCACATCCGTTTATACCAGATAATACTGTTATGCCATCAAGCTTTATTTCTGCTTCTTTTATTGCGTGATAATCACGTATTATATATTTATATTTACTCATTACTTCAATGCTTTATAAGATTAATATTGACCATTGTTGTCTAAAAACAAAAATACTAAGTTTTTCTATATTAGTAATATGCTAAATAAAGAAAGTGATAATATTATATATAAATTATACATGTCAAACAATTGACTATTAATCCACTACTGAATAAAATCTCTGAATAACACTTATTACAACACTGATTTTTTAACAAACGTATGCAACGTATCTGACATGCCGTAAATAAGTATCATAGCAAGAATAGTCGAAAAGTTAGATGGCAAAAGACTATATTGAGGATTTGGTAAGGGTAGACATAATTCATTTCCACTTACTTTTATTTTTCAAATAATTTCTTGACTTTTTCAAAAATATTTTCGTTAAATTCTTTCTGACCAGATTCAGACTTTTCTATATATTCTTTTATATCTTTGAGTAACAGCTGAATTCAACTTGCAAATGCAACAGAATTCTGATTAATAATTTGTTTAAATT
>OGNZ01000769.1_pt1 | contig 18567 bp, 10 predicted proteins | sample 1573601 | NCBI WGS metagenome assembly OGNZ01 (sample SAMEA2582009, study PRJEB24529) | metagenome | biome: Human gut stool | place: China | collected 2011
GGCTCGCCGGTCTCGGCGTTGACCTCGCCCGCGGCATTGCGCGCGCGGATCTCCTCATTGGCATCCTCATATTCGAGCAGATCGACCATGGAGCCGGAGAGCAGATTCGTATCACCGGACTCCTCGACGCGCACCTTGCGCATCATCTGGCGGACGATGACCTCGATATGCTTATCGTTGATATCAACGCCCTGCTGACGGTAGACCTTCAGGACCTCCTGAATGAGGTAGTCGTGAACGGCAGAGGTGCCGCGGATGCGCAGGATATCGTGCGGGGACAGAGCGCCCTCCTGCAGCTGCGTGCCCTTGACGATGACGTCGCCGTCCTTCACGCGCAGGCCCGTGTGCGGCACGGAGTAGATGCGGTTGTCGCCGTCGTCCGCGGTGACGATGATGTTGAGGAGGCTTCCCTTGGTCGCCTCTTCGAAGCGGACCTTGCCGCCGATCTCGGCGAGGGTCGCCATCTTCTTGGGACGGCGCGCCTCAAACAGCTCCTCGACTCGCGGAAGACCCTGGGTGATATCGCCGCCCGCAACGCCGCCGGGGTGGAAGGTTCGCATCGTCAGCTGCGTACCGGGCTCGCCGATGGACTCTGCAGCGATGACGCCGATGGACTCGCCCAGCTGGACGGGCTCACCGTTTGCCATATCGCTGCCGTAGCAGTGTGCGCAGACGCCGATCTTGGCGCGGCAGGTCAGCAGGCTGCGGATCTTCAGCTTGGTGATGCCTGCGGCCTCGATGTCGTTTGCATCGTAGAGGTCGATCATCTTGCCTTCGGGAACGATGACCTTGCCGGTGACGGGGTCGAGGACATCGCCCACGGCATAACGGCCGATGATACGCTCACGGAAGCTCTCGATCTTCTCCTTGCCCTCGTGGATCTCGGAGACCCACAGGCCGTCGGTGGTGCCGCAGTCGATCTCGCGGACGATGACTTCCTGAGAGACATCGACCATTCGACGGGTCAGGTAGCCGGAGTCAGCGGTACGCAGAGCGGTATCGGCCAGACCCTTACGAGCGCCACGAGCGGAAACGAAGTATTCCAGGATATTCAGACCTTCGCGGTAGTTTGCACGAATGGGCATCTCGATGGTGTGACCGGCGGTGTTTGCCAGCAGGCCGCGCATACCAGCCAGCTGCTTGATCTGGTTCATAGAACCACGAGCACCGGAGTCTGCCATCATATAGATCTCGTTGTCCTTGGGCAGGTTGTCTGCCAGAGCCTTGGAGACCTTATCGGTGGTCTTCTGCCAGATATCGATGGTCTTGTTGTAACGCTCGTTATCCGAGATCAGACCACGGTTGAACAGCTTGCCGACCTTGGCGATCTCCTTATCGGCCTCGGCGATCAGCTCCTGCTTCTGGGGCGGGATCACAGCGTCGCACACAGCCACGGAGATAGCGGACAGGGTGGAGTACTTATAGCCCTGTGCCTTGATGGCATCCAGCATCTTAGCACACTTGCGGGTGCCGTTGCGGGTCATGCAGCGGGAGATGATCTCGGGCAGGGTCTTTTTGGTCACGCGGAAGCTGACCTCGTACTCCAGCCAGTGCTCGGGATCGGTACGATCCACATAGCCCAGGTTCTGGGGAATGGGATTGTTGAAGATGATGCGGCCGGCGGTGGCATCCACCAGACCGGTGCGCTCCACGCCGTCAATGGTCATGGTGCGGCGCACCTTGATGGGCGCGTGCAGGGTGATGACGTGCTCGGCGTAAGCCATCAGAGCCTCGTTCTCATCACGGAACACCTTGCCTGCGCCCTCGTCGTTCTCGCGGACGGTGGTCAGGTAGTAGCTGCCCAGGATCATATCCTGCGTAGGCACGGTAACAGGTGCGCCGTCAGAGGGCTTCAGCAGGTTGCCGGAAGCCAGCATCAGCATCTTGGCCTCACGGCAGGCATCCTCGCTCAGGGGCAGGTGAACTGCCATCTGGTCGCCGTCGAAGTCGGCGTTGAATGCGGTACAGGCCAGCGGGTGCAGCTTGACGGCACGGCCTTCCACCAGCACGGGGTTAAAGGCCTGAATGCCCAGACGGTGCAGGGTAGGTGCACGGTTCAGCAGCACGGGGTGACCCTTGATAACGGTCTCGAGGCTGTCCCAGACTTCGGGCTTTGCGCGCTCGACCATCTTGCGGGCGGACTTGATGTTGTTGGCAATGCCCTTCTCCACCAGATCCTTCATGACAAAGGGCTTGAACAGCTCCAGAGCCATCTCCTTGGGCAGACCGCACTGATCCATCTTCAGCTCAGGGCCGACGACGATAACGGAACGACCGGAGTAGTCAACACGCTTGCCCAGCAGGTTCTGACGGAAGCGGCCCTGCTTGCCCTTCAGCAGATCGGAAAGGCTCTTCAGTGCACGATTGTTGGGGCCGGTGACCGGACGGCCGCGGCGGCCGTTGTCGATCAGGCTGTCAACTGCTTCCTGCAGCATCCGCTTCTCGTTGCGCACGATGATGTCGGGAGCGCCCAGCTCCAGCAGGCGGCGCAGACGGTTGTTGCGGTTGATGACGCGGCGGTACAGGTCATTCAGGTCGGAGGTGGCGAAGCGGCCGCCGTCCAGCTGGACCATGGGGCGCAGGTCAGGCGGCAGCACGGGCAGCACGTCCATGACCATCCACTCGGGGCGGTTGCCGGAAACGCGGAAAGCCTCGACGACTTCCAGACGCTTCAGGATACGCACCTTCTTCTGGCCGGAAGACTTCTCCACCTCGGCAGTCAGCTCAGCGCTGAGCTGGTCGAGGTCGATCTCCTTCAGCAGGTCCTGAACGGCCTCAGCACCCATCGCAGCCTCGAACTCGTCGCCGTAGCGCTCGCGCATCTCGCGGTACTCTTTCTCGGTCAGCAGCTGCTTCTTTTCCAGCGGGGTCAGACCGGGATCGGTGACGATATAACTTGCAAAGTACAGCACCTTTTCCAGCAGGCGGGGGCTGATGTCCAGCATCAGGCCGATGCGGCTGGGGATGCCCTTGAAGTACCAGATGTGGCTCACAGGAGCGGCCAGCTCGATGTGGCCCATACGCTCACGGCGGACCTTGGCCTTGGTGACCTCGACGCCGCAGCGATCACACACCTTGCCCTTGTAACGGATGCGCTTGTACTTACCGCAGTGGCACTCCCAGTCCTTGGTAGGTCCAAAAATGCGCTCGCAGTACAGGCCGTCACGCTCCGGCTTCAGGGTGCGGTAGTTGATGGTTTCGGGCTTTTTGACCTCGCCGTAGCTCCAAGCGCGGATCTGCTCCGGGGAGGCAAGGCCGATTTTAATGGAATCGAAAACGTTGTTTTCCATGAAACGAACCCTTTCTTAATCTCTAGTTGTTTCGATGATACAGGCGGCTTTTCTGTTACAGGATCACAGGCGCTTCTCCCCTGCCGCAGCACGCGGCCAAGGGGGAAGGCTGTGTTGTGTATCCAGATCAGAAATCTACTTCGTCAGAAGCAGCCGGAGCCTCGGCACCGGAGTTATCGTCCTCCAGCACAGAAGGATCATCGAAACCTGCATCGGCGTCCTTGATGTTGTAATCAGTCAGTTCGCTCTCCTGCACCACAGTCTCGGTACCGGCAACATCACGCATATCAAAGCCGGTCTCTTCGTCGTCGAAGTTCTGGCGCATATCGATCTCGTTGCCGTCCTTATCCTGCACGATCACGTCCATACCCAGAGACTGCAGTTCCTTCAGCATAACGCGGAAGGACTCGGGGATGCCGGGCTGCGGGATGGGCTCGCCCTTGACGATGGCCTCGTAGGTCTTGACACGGCCCTCGACGTCATCGGACTTGACGGTCAGGATCTCCTGCAGGGTGTAAGCAGCACCGTAAGCTTCCAGAGCCCAGACCTCCATCTCGCCGAAGCGCTGGCCGCCGAACTGAGCCTTGCCGCCCAGAGGCTGCTGAGTGACCAGAGAGTAGGGGCCGGTGGAACGGGCGTGGATCTTATCGTCGACCAGATGATGCAGCTTGAGGTAGTACATATAACCAACGGTAACGCGGTTATCAAACTTTTCACCGGTACGGCCATCGTAAACGGTAGTCTTGCCGTCACGATCCAGCTCGATCTTAGAGAAGTCGATGATGTGGCCCTTCTCGCCCATGATCTTGGGGAGCTTGGTGGGATATGCGGGAGCATTCTCACCGTGCCACATCTCGCGGGCGGTATCGAAGGTATCGCCGATGTCAGCCTCGCGGGCGGAGTCGAAGACGGGGGTCATGACCTTGATGCCGCAGGCCTTGGCAGCGTAGCCCAGGTTGACTTCCAGCACCTGACCGATGTTCATACGGGAAGGAACGCCCAGGGGGTTCAGCACGATGTCCAGCGGAGTGCCGTCGGGCAGGTAGGGCATATCCTCCTGCGGCAGGATGCGGGAAACGACACCCTTGTTGCCGTGACGGCCTGCCATCTTATCGCCGACGCTGATCTTGCGCTTCTGAGCGATGTAGCAGCGGACGACCTCGCGCACACCGGGCTGCAGCTCGTCGCTGTTCTCCGGGGTAAAGACCTTGACATCCACAATGATGCCGTATGCGCCGTGAGGCACACGCAGAGAGGTGTCGCGCACCTCGCGGGCCTTCTCGCCGAAGATGGCGCGCAGCAGGCGCTCCTCAGCGGTCAGCTCAGTCTCGCCCTTCGGGGTGACCTTACCGACCAGAATATCGCCGCTCTTGACCTCGGCACCGATGCGGATGATGCCGCGCTCGTCCAGATCTTTCAGGGCGTCCTCAGAAACGTTGGGGATGTCGCGGGTGATCTCTTCGGGTCCCAGCTTGGTATCGCGGCTCTCGGTCTCGTACTCCTCGATGTGGATGGAGGTGTACACGTCCTCACGCACGATCTTCTCGTTCAGCAGGACGGCGTCCTCGTAGTTGTAGCCCTCCCAGGTCATGAAGCCGATCAGAGCGTTCTTACCCAGAGAGATCTCGCCGTTGCGCATTGCGGGGCCATCGGCCAGCACCTGACCGGCGGTGACGGTCTCGCCCACTTCTACGATGGGGCGCTGGTTGATGCAGGTGCCTGCGTTGGAGCGGGCAAACTTGATCAGAGAATAATCCTCCAGAGCGCCCTGCTCGTTGCGCACCACAACATGGTCGGCATCGACCTTTTCCACAACGCCGTTGCTCTTGGCCAGCACAGCAGTGCCGGAATCGGTAGCAGCCTTGTACTCCATACCGGTAGCAACAATGGGCTGCTGGGTGACCATCAGAGGCACTGCCTGACGCTGCATGTTAGAGCCCATCAGTGCACGGTTACAGTCATCGTTCTCCAGGAAGGGGATGCAGGCGGTAGCAACAGAGACCATCATTCGCGGAGAAACGTCCATGTAATCGACCTTCTCTGCGTCGATTTCCAAGATCTCGTCGCGGCGGCGGGCAGACACACGGGGACGGATGAAGTGCTTGCCTTCATCCAGCGGCTCGTTGGCCTGTGCCACAACGTACTCGTCCTCCACATCGGCGGTCATATACTCCACCTCGTCGGTGACGACCTGCTCGATGAGATTGTTGTTCTCGTCGTAGATCTTCTTGACCTTGCGGTAGGGAGCCTCCACGAAGCCGTACTCGTTGATCTTGGCGTAGGATGCCAGATAGGAGATCAGACCGATGTTGGGGCCTTCAGGGGTCTCAATGGGGCACATACGGCCATAGTGACTGTAATGAACGTCGCGGACTTCGAAGCCTGCGCGGTCACGGCTCAGACCGCCGGGGCCCAGAGCAGACAGACGGCGCTTGTGGGTCAGCTCAGCCAGAGGGTTATTCTGATCCATGAACTGAGACAGCGGAGAGGAGCCGAAGAACTCCTTGATGGCTGCCACCACAGGACGGATGTTGATCAGTGCCTGCGGAGTGATGACGCTCTGATCCTGACTCTGCAGGGTCATACGCTCACGGATGACGCGCTCCATGCGGGAGAAGCCGATGCGGAACTGGTTCTGCAGCAGCTCACCGACGCTGCGGATGCGGCGGTTGCCCAGATGGTCGATATCATCGGTGGTGCCGATGCCGTAGCCCAGACCGTTCAGGTAGTTGATAGAGGACAGGATATCGTCGATGGTGACGGTACGGCCAATGAGCAGGTCGTGATCCTTCTTCAGGCTCTCCATGACCTCCTCGGCGCTGGAGGCGTTATCAAGGATCTTGCGCAGCTCCTTGAGGCAGCAGCGCTCGTTGATGCCGCACTCCTTGACATCCACACCCTTGAATGCGGGGTAGTAGCTGTCGATGATGGCCTGTGCGTCCACGCAGCCGTTGGTGATGACCTTGACCTTGTGGGGCTGATCCTTCATGGGATCATCGATCTTCAGCACGACCAGATTCACGCCGGCAGCATCGATCTGCTCAGCCAGCTTGCGGTCGATCTTCTTGTCGGCCTCGACAAGGATCTCGCCGGTGAAGGGATCCACCACGTTCTCTGCGGCCACATGGTCCATGATGCGGCGTGCCAGAGACAGCTTCTTATTCATCTTATAGCGGCCGAAGCGGGACAGGTCGTACCGGCGCGGATCGAAGAACAGCATATCGATCTGGCTGGTAGCGGACTCCACCGTGGGGGGCTCGCCGGGGCGCAGCTTGCGGTAGACCTCCAGCAGGCCCTCCTCGCGGTTCTTGGTGGTATCCTTTTCCAGCGTGGCCAGAATGCGCTCGTCCTCGCCGAAGTAGTTCAGGATATCCTCGTTAGAGGACAGGCCCAGTGCACGGCACAGCACGGTGACGGGCAGCTTACGGTTCTTATCGATACGGACATAGAACACGTTGGCGGCATCGGTCTCGTACTCCAGCCATGCACCGCGGTTGGGGTTCATGGTGGCGCTGTACAGGTCGTTACCGACCTTATCCTTCGCATGGCCGTAGAACACACCGGGAGAGCGGACCAGCTGGCTGACGATTGCACGCTCGGCACCGTTGATGACAAAGGTGCCTGCGTCGGTCATCAGGGGGAAGTCACCCATGAAGATCTCCTGATCCTTCACCTCGCCGGTCTCCTTGTTCAGCAGACGGGCGGTGACGCGCAGGGGTGCTGCATAGGTCACGTCGCGCTCCTTGCACTCCTTGATGCTGTACTTCGGCTCCTTATCCAGCCGGAAGTCCACAAAGCTCAGTGCCAGATTGCCGGTGTAGTCCTCAATGGTGCCGATGTCGTGGAAGACCTCTTTCAGGCCCTCGTCCAGGAACCACTGATAAGAGTTCTTCTGGACCTCGATCAGGTTCGGCATACTGATGACTTCGTCGATGTGGGAGAAGCTCATGCGCTCGGTTTTGCCGAGCTTTACGGGCTTGACTTTCATCATAAAATCAACCACTCCTTACTTTTATATTCTACGGGATGTCGTATACGCGGGTCAAATTTGAGCAGACACACATAATTCGACCCGCGTCCTGCGGAACCTTCCGGCATTTTGCACAAACTTTTCGGGGTGACCCCTCAAGTGGCAGCCATCACAGCTCCCTTTTTGACGCACTAGTCCATTATGTGATACTAATGCAGTATACACCCCAAAACCCCTGTTGTCAAGCCATTTTTCAGTTTTTTGCCGAAATAAATTTAATTTTCGGTTTGTTTTCGAACGCCCGGCAGCGTGTAGCCGTTTACTTTTCAAGTACTTGATTTTTTTATTTTGCACGTTCCTGTTCATAACACCCTTGTGCAATTTGTCTATCTTTGCTCTTGCGCCCGGAGGTATTACTTTTCCGCTTCCCTGCCGCAAAAAGAAGAGGCCGCCGCACGGAACGCCGTGCAGCGGCCTTGTCCTATTATATAGAATGCTCACTCGTCCAGATAATCCCGCAGCAGCTTTGCGCGGCTGGGGTGGCGCAGCTTGCGCAGCGCCTTTGCTTCGATCTGACGCACCCGCTCCCGGGTCACGTTGAACTCCTTGCCCAGTTCTTCCAGGGTGCGGGCACGGCCATCCTCCAGACCAAAGCGCAGGGTGATGACCCTCTCCTCCCGGGGCGTCAGGCTTTTAAGGACGTGCAGCAGTTCCCGCCGCAGCAGCTGGCGCCCGGCTTCGTCCACCGGGACACCGGCGTCCTCGTCCTGAATAAAGTCCTCCAGATGGGCGTCCTCTTCCTCCCCCACCGGCGTTTCCAGACTGATGGGTTCCTGCGACAGTTGCAACAGTTCCCGCACCTTGTCCGGCTCCATATCCAGTGCGGCGGCGATCTCCTCCACGGTGGGCTCCCGCCCATTTTTGTGCAGCAGATCGCCTGCCGTTTTCTTGACCCGGTTGATGCTCTCCACCAGATGCACCGGGATACGGATGGTGCGTCCCTGATCCGCAATGGCGCGGGTGATGGACTGACGGATCCACCAGGTTGCGTAGGTGGAGAACTTGAAGCCCCGCTCCGGCTCAAACTTTTCAGCAGCCTTCATCAGGCCGAGGTTGCCCTCCTGAATGAGATCCAGAAAAGGCAGTCCACGCCCGGCGTAGCGCTTGGCTACCGATACCACCAGCCGCAGGTTTGCTTCGCTCAAGGCGCGGCGGGCATCTGCATCCCCGGCCCGGGCAGCCTTTGCCAGCGCCATCTCCTGTCCGGCGGTCAGCAGCGGCACCCGGCCGATCTCCTTTAAATAGGTCTTGACCGGATCATCCAGTGCCACACCCTCCGAGGATAGTTCATTCTCCAGCCTGCCGATCTGGGCATCATCCAGCACAGGCAGCTCGGCAGGCTCCTCCTCTGCCAGATGAACGCCCCGCTGCTCCAGCGCCGCGTAAAGCTCGTCCAGCTGTGCAATATCAAAATCCGCTTCTTCCATGGCACGGCTGATCTGCTCTGTGGTCAGGGTGTGACGGTGAGCCTTTGCGGCAAGGCTGCGGGCAAGTTCTTCCGTTTGCGACAATTTCTGCATGATTCCTGCTCCTTTTCTCTCCAGCTCCAGCCGGAGGGAAAACAGGGATCAGTCTTGTTCGGGCAGAGTCCCCTGCTTTTTTTCGCGCATCGACTGAAGATACTGTGTGATCTCATCGCCGGACATTGCAGCAGCTTTGCTAGCAACCGGCATTCCCCGGGCGATCCTGTCCAGATACAGACGGATATCGTCCGGGGTGCAGTTCACATCGCTGTATTGTGCCGCAAGCCGGCTCAGTTCATTCAATGCTTCTTCACTTACAAATGCCCGCAGTGCAGTCAGGCTGAGTTCCACGCCCTCCCGGCTGCAATTGAGCATCGCTTCGTATAGTTCCTTCTGCTGCGGCTGGATGAATTGCTCCACCGTCAGCTGCTGTTTGGCCAATTCCAGATAGCGGGGCTCCCGCAGGATGGCTGCCAGCAGCCGCTGCTGGGCGCTGGCGATGCCCAGCGCCTGACTGCCGCCTGCGCTGTAAGGCACCTTGATCTGATCCATCTCACCGGAGCGCAGCAGCTCGCGATTTTTCTCCCGGCGGTACTTGCCGCCCGCCCGCTTTACTGCGGTGCCCAGCTGCGCCAGAATGGCGGTTTTGGAGATGTTGGTCTCCTCTGCCAGCCGCCCGGCGTACACCTCCTGCTCAGTGGGGTTAGAGCGCTCGGCCAGCATCTCCACGGCTTCCTTTACATATTGCAGCCGCTGCGCATCCTGCGAGAGATCATACTGGTCTCGCAAGCGCTTGAGCCGGAAGTCCAACGCATTGCCCACCCCGTCCAGAAGTGCCTGAAAACGCTCCGGGCCGTATTTTTTGATGTATTCGTCCGGGTCCTTTGCGCCGGGAATCTGCAAAACGCCCACCTTTACCGGGCTGTTGCGGAACAGTTCCAGTGAGCGCAGGGTCGCCTTCTGGCCAGCCTCGTCCGAGTCATAGCTCAGAATGACCTCATCGGCATACTCGCTGATGATGCGCACTTGCCCGGGGGTCAGGGCGGTGCCGCAGGCGCAGACGGCGGTGTCGATGCCCGCCTGCTGCATACTGATGACATCCATGTAGCCCTCGCACAGCACGAACCGCCGGGAGGCGCTGCGCTTGGCGATCTGCATGGCAAACACCGTCTCGGATTTGTGGTAGACCAGCGTTTCCGGGCTGTTGACGTATTTGGGCTTGGAGTCGTCCATCACGCGCCCGCCAAAGGCAATGATGTTGCCGCGCAGGTCAAAGATAGGGGTCATGACACGCTTCCAGAACAGACAGTAGATGCGCCCGGACTGGCTGCGTTTGAACAAGCCGCTGGCGTCCAGTTCCTGCTGGTTGTAGCCCTTATCCCGCAGGTACTGGTACAGTGCCTGCCCATCGTTGGGGGCATAGCCCAGCCCGAACCGGACGATGGTCTTATCGTCCAGCCCGCGCCGCCGCCAGTAAGCGCGCGCCTGCCGTGCCTCCTCCACGGTAGAGTTCAGACAGGCGTGGAAGAAGCGGGCGGCCTCCTTATTCATGGAAAGCACCCGGCTGCGCAGACGTCCGGTCTTGTCGTCCTCCTGTGGCTCCGGCATACCGGCGCGGGAAGCCAGCATCTTGATGGCCTCGCCGCTGCTGATATTGTTGATCTTTTTGACAAAGCTGATGGCATCTCCGGCTGCCTGACAGCCGAAGCAGTAAAAGCTTTGGGTGTCAGGGTACACATAGAAGGACGGCGTTTTTTCGCTGTGAAAGGGGCACAGACCGCCGTACAGCCGTCCCTTGCGCTTGAGCTGCACATAGCTGCCCACCAGTTCCACGATGTCGGTGCGGCGGGTGAGCTCCTCGATGTATTCGTGTGGGATCATGTTGTTTTAAACGACCTCTCCAGTTTTAAAGGACGTGCCATTTCTGGGGCACGAACAGTTCTTCAAAGGTGCGGATGGCAAACTCGTCGCTCATACCGCTGATGTAGTCGGTGACGGCGCGTTCCCGTCCCTCCTGATAGGCCAGCTGCACATAAAAGTTGGACATCTGATCCACATGGGTCAGGTAGTACTCGTACAGTTCCGCGATAAGCTTGTCCACCTTCTGCTCCTCGCGCTTGGCGTTTTTGTCCACATACACGGTGGCGTACATGAAATCCCGCAAAGCGAGAAAAGCCTCGTATTCCTCGGTGCCCATGCGGACATCTTCCTCGCTGTGGGTGAGGATGCTGTTGATCATAGTGGTGATGCGGGCGGACTTAGTCTGCCCCAGCACTGCCGTGCAGTCCTTGGGCAGGGTGGCAGCGTCCAGCACACCGGCGCGCACGGCGTCCTCGATATCGTGGTTGACAAAGGCGATCTGATCCGCAAGACGCACGATGCGCCCTTCCGGGGTAGCCGCCCATGTGCCCTTGGTGTGGGTAACGATGCCGTTGCGCACCTCCCATGTCAGGTTAAGACCCTCGCCATCCTTTTCCAGCCGATCCACCACACGCAGGCTTTGCATATAGTGGTGGAAGCCGTCCGGGCAAAGGTCGTTCAGTGCCTTTTCGCCTGCGTGGCCAAAGGGAGTGTGCCCCAGATCATGCGCAAGGCTGATGGCCTCGGTCAGATCCTCGTTCAGGCGCAGACCCCGGGCAATGGTGCGGGCGATCTGCGAAACTTCCAGCGTATGGGTCAACCGGGTGCGGTACAGATCGCCTTCCGGCGAGAGGAACACCTGCGTTTTCTGCTTGAGACGCCGGAAGGCCTTGCAGTGCAGCACCCGGTAGCGCTCCAGCTGAAACACCGGGCGCAGCGGATCCTGCGGCTCCGGCACGACTCTGCCGCGGCTTGCATCGCTGAAGGTCGCCCACGGTGCAAAGGTGAGGTGTTCGATCTCCTCGGTTCTCCGGCGCACATCCATACAGATCCTCCTTTTGTTTTTCGGGCTTCTCCCCTCCCCTCTGCGCACAGCCGATCCCAATTGCTGCGCTACGGCAATTGTAGCACATCGGCCATGTCGAAGGGGGAAGTTCGGTGTCGGTTTGCAAAAAAGACTTTGTTTTTTAAAATGGTGCGTAGAACGGGTCAGACACCGTTACCTGAGCGCTGCCCCGGGTCAGTTCTCGCAGCTGCTCCAGCAGCGGGGCTTCGGTATGCTCCGGCATCTGCCAGCACAGGGTGACCCGGTCTGTAAACTCCGGCGGTGCCTGCTTTGCCCCGGCGGCGTCAATGAGCAGAGATGCACGCTCGTAAAGGGCGTAGTCCACTGTCACTTGTAATTCCACCACGCTGCGCACAGTGACCACCTCGGCGTTTTCCAGCGCACGGGCAGTGGCGGTAGTGTAAGCGCGCACCAAGCCGCCGGTGCCCAGCAGCACCCCGCCAAAGTAGCGGGTGACCACCACGATCAGGTCTGTCAGGCCGCTGTGCTGCAACACTTCCAGCGCGGGCGTACCGGCGGTCTTGGCCGGCTCGCCGTCATCGGAATAGCGCTCGCGGTTGCCCGCCCGCAGGCGGTAAGCGTAAACGTTGTGCCGCGCGGTGCGGTTAGCCGCCCGCACCTGCTCCAGAAAAGCCACCGCAGCTTCCTCACTGTCAGCAAAGGAAAGCTGTGCGATAAAGCGGCTTTTTTTCTCTTCATATTCGCCGGTGGCCGTGCCCCGGACGGTGCGGTAATCCTCCACGTTAGATCCTCCTGACAATAACTCAGAATAAGTATAACACAAACGGGCGCAAATAAAAAGACTGACGAAGCCTTGCGGCCCCGCCAGTCTTTTTATAAGAAGAAAGCAGTTAATCACTTGGTAAAGATCTGGATCCACTGATGACCCCAAGTGCTGTTGCTGTTGTAGTAGTAACCAACACTCATCTTGCGAGCCTCAGGGTTCAGGATATTGGCACGATGGCCTTCGGAGTTCATCCATGCATTGACGACTTCTTCAGGAGAGACGCTGCCCCATGCGGCATTCTCGCCGGTGGGGGTATCTGTGACGCCATAGTCCTTCAGGACGGTGAAGCACTTAGAGCCATCGGGACGGACGTGGGAGTTCACAACGGCGATCTCCTCGGCGCGGGTCTGTGCAGCGGCGGTCAAAGCGTCATCGCCCATTTTCAGAGCAGTCAGACCATACTTTGCGCGCTGGGCATTGACCAGATTCAGAACTTCCTGACGGTAATCCTCGGTGTGAGAATTTTCGGGGTAAGAGAAGATCAGCACCCAATAGTTATTGTAAACACCGCCCTCATAGTAGCCAACGCTCACGGTGGTAGCATCGGCGTTCAGGATACGCTCGCGGGTGAAGTCGGTAGCCATCCACTGATCCATTGCGGAATCGGGGGTGGAGCAGCCGGCCATGTAGTTCTCGCCGATGGAGACATCGCTGATACCGTTCTCTGCCAGAACGGTGAAATCGCGCTGACCGTTGGGACGAACGTAGGAGTAAGAAACTGCCAGCTCCTCGGCACGCTCCATTGCAGCGGCGTTGTGGTTGCTGTCGCCCAGAGCAACAGGAGCCAGACCAGCCTGTGCACGCTCGTTATTGATCAGGGTCAGGAAGCTGCGCTGGTAAGCGTCTTCCTCAAAGTAGGAGTTCTCTTCTTCCACAGAAGCGGTGGCAGGCATGGCAGCCTGTGCAGCGTTTGCGGTGACGGGCTTGAAGCCTGCAAAGCCAAAAAACACAGCCAGCGTCATTGCAGCTGCTGCGATATTCTTCACGGTATTCATTGCACGCTTCATAAAATTGCCTCCGGTCTGTTGCCTTATGCAGTGTGATCTTGGATATTGCAACTCGTTTGCAACTCTGTCGTATCACATCCACAACTCTTGTGCAACAAGAGTATCACAAAGCCATACAGACGTCAAGAGGTTTAGAGCTTGATTTGCAGAAAAAATACAGATTTTTTAAAAAATTCTCGCCTTTTTATCGCAACTCAAGCGTAACAAAGAGTCCGAAAACGTTACAGTTGTGTTGCGCTTCTCGCCAAAACAAGTCAAGTGCAACAGCTTCCGCACACTTTTTGGGACACTTCGGTGCGTTTCGTTTTGTATATCGCTGTATTTATATGCACCGCTTTGCATATCGTGGTTTCTGTGTACGTTTTTGTGGCGCTTCGCTGTGTTCCCTTCTGCGTTCCTTTCCTGTGGAGCAAATCGGAGCTGCTGTGCAGTGGCTGGCACAACAGCTCCTTTATAAAAAACACAAAAAAGAGGCCGCTGCACAAAAATGTGCAACGGCCTCTCACAATTCAGGCTATGCTATTGAACAATGCTCAGGAACAGGCGATCACAGAGCAGCCTTTGCTGCCTCGATCTGCTTGATCAGCTCAGGCACGACCTTGAACAGATCGCCCACGATGCCGTAGTCAGCAACGCCGAAGATGGGAGCACCCTCGTTCTTGTTGACAGCGATGATGCACTCAGAATCCTGCATACCGGCGGTGTGCTGGATAGCACCAGAGATACCCAGAGCCACATAGATCTTGGGGTGCACAGTCTTGCCGGTCTGACCGACCTGATGGTCAGCGGTCATCCAGCCTGCATCGGTGACGGCACGGGAAGCGCCCACGACACCGCCGCCCAGAGCGGCTGCCAGCTGCTCGGCCAGCTCGATGCCCTTGTTGACATCCTTGCTGATGCCACGACCAACGGAGACAATGACATCTGCGCCGATCAGGTCGACCAGCTTCTCAGCGGCCTTCTCCACGCTCAGCACTTCGGTCTTGATGTCCTCAGCGGTCAGGCTGAAGGCGGGCTTGACGATCTGGCAGGCATCAGCCTTGGCCTGATCGAAGGGAGCCTTCTTCATAACGCCGGGACGCACGGTGGACATCTGGGGACGGAAGCGGGGGCAGATGATGGTAGCCATCAGATGGCCGCCGAATGCGGGACGGGTCATCTTCAGGTTGCGGTCTTCCATATCGAACTTCTGCTTGGACAGGTCGATGGTGGAGCTCTCCTTCAGGAAGTCGATGTACTTTGCAGTGTCGATATCCAGATGGGTAGCGTCGGCGGTCAGGCCGGTGTGCAGACGGGCTGCGCAGCGGGGGCCGAGGTCACGGCCAATGTTGGTAGCGCCGATCAGCAGCACCTCAGGCTTGTACTCGTTGACCATATCGCACACGACCTTTGCGTATGCGTCGGTAGTGTAATCCTTCAGCAGGGGGCTGTCGCAGACCAGAACCTTGTCGGCACCGTAGCCGCCCAGTTCCTTGGCAATGCCCTCAACGTTGTCACCCAGCAGCAGGCCGGTGACCTCGCAGCCCAGCTCGTCGGCCAGCTTACGGGCCTCGCTAACCAGCTCGAAGTCAGTGGACATCAGTGCGCCCTGGCGCTGCTCGCAAAAGACCCATACGCCTTTGTATTCGTTAAAATCAGCCATTGTAATCCTATGCTCCTTTCATCAGATCAGGTGCTTCTTGGCCAGGATGCCAGCCAGCTGGGCGGCAACATCGTCGCCCTGCAGCATGGTGCCTGCGCCCTTCTGCGGAGGAGTGAAGGACTTAAAGACGTTCGTCGGAGAACCCTTCAGGCCAATGGTGTCCACCTCGATCAGCGGATCGTCCTTCAGCGCGTTGTAGTCGAACACTTCCATGGGCTTATCATAGCAGGTAAAGATACCGTTCACGCTCATGTAGCGGGGGTCGTTCAGCTCCTTGATGCAGGTCAGCAGGCAGGGAGTCTGCACCTTGACCATCATGTAGCCGTCCTCCAGCATACGCTTCACGGTCAGGGTGTTGCCGTCCTTCTGGATGTCGGCAACATAGGTGACCTGCGGCAGATGCAGCTTTTCAGCGATCTGGGGGCCAACCTGTGCGGTATCGCCATCAATTGCCTGACGGCCGCAGAACACAACGTCCTCGGGGCCAACACCGATCTTGTTGACAGCAGCAGCCAGGATCTGGCTGGTTGCAAAGGTATCGGAACCGCCGAACTCACGGCCGGAGACCAGAACAGCCTTATCAGCGCCGCGGGCCAGCAGCTCACGCAGCATGCCTTCGGCCGGCGGGGGACCCATGGTGACCACAACGACTTCGCAGCCGGTGGCATCCTTGAGCTTCAGAGCAGCCTCCAGAGCGTTCAGGTCATCGGGGTTGGTGATGGTTGCCATGGATGCACGATCCAAAGTGCCATCGGGCTTGACGGACACCTTGCCGGAGGTATCAGGAACCTGCTTTACACAAACAATTGCTTTCATTGTAACTCTTGCCTCCCTTACTTCAGCAGCGCGCCGGAAATGACCATCATCTGCACTTCGCTGGTGCCCTCGTAGATCTCGGTGATCTTGGCATCACGCATCATGCGCTCGATGGGGTAGTCACGGGTGTAGCCGTAACCACCGAACAGCTGCAGGCAGCGGCGGGTCACGTCGCTTGCGGTGCGGGCTGCGATGAGCTTAGCCTGAGCAGCCTCGACGCTGTAGCGGACCTTTGCGCCGTCCATAGCCTGCTGCTTCTTCAGAGCGGCAGCGTAGACCAGATACTTTGCAGCCTCGATACGGGCCTTCATCTCGGCCAGCTCGAACTGGGTGTTCTGGAAAGCGGAGATGCTGCGGCCGAACTGCTTGCGCTCCTTGACGTAAGCAATGGTCTCCTCCAGAGCGCCCTCGGCAATGCCCAGAGCCTGAGAAGCGATGCCGATACGGCCACCGTCCAGCGTAGCCATTGCCAGCTGGAAGCCCTTGCCGCGCACGCCCAGCATACGGTCCTTCGGGATGCGGCAGTCCTCAAAGATCAGCTCGCAGGTAGAAGAACCACGGATGCCCATCTTATCCTCAGCCTTGCCGACGGAGAAGCCCGGGTCGGTACGCTCCACGATGAAGGCGGAGCACAGCTTGGTGGGACGGCCCTTCTTGTCGAGGACCTTATCGGTAACAGCGATGACGATGAACACGTCAGCGTAGCCTGCGTTGGTGATGAAGATCTTGGAGCCGTTCAGCACCCAGTAATCGCCATCTTCCACAGCAGTGGTCTGCTGGCCCTGAGCGTCAGTACCAGCGCCCGGCTCGGTCAGACCGAAAGCACCCAGCCACTCGCCGCTGCACAGCTTGGGCAGATACTTTTCCTTCTGCTCGGGAGTGCCGTTCTCATAAATAGGTGCTGCGCACAGGCTGGTGTGTGCGGAAACGATAACACCAGTGGTGCCGCAGACCTTGCTCAGCTCCTCAACAGCCATGACGTAGGACAGGACGTCGCCGCCTGCACCGCCAACGGAGGTGGGGAAGTAAATGCCCATCATACCCAGCTTGCCCATCTTCTCGACGGTCTCCTTGGGGAAATACTCTTCGGCATCGACTTTCTTTGCCAGAGGCTTGACTTCGTTTTCAGCAAACTCGCGGTACATCTTCTGCACCATCTGCTGCTGCTTGGACAGAGTAAAATCCATCGCTATATCCTCCTAACAGGTCTTTTTTCATTTACCGGAATAGCCCGGTGCAAACAAATTCCTCCCGACCGCTTTCCCCGCAGCCGGGAGAAATGTTTATCAGAATTTACAGCTGGTCAACAGGGGTCTTGGTGCGGTCTGCGTTGTAAACGTAGAAGCCCTTACCAGTCTTGCAGCCCAGATTGCCGCCGCGCACCATCTTGCGGATCAGCGGGCAGGCACGGTACTTGCTGTCGCCGGTCTCGTTGTACAGCACGTCCATGATAGCCAGGCAGATGTCCAGACCGATGAAGTCGCCCAGTTCCAGGGGTCCCATGGGATGGTTAGCGCCCAGCTTCATGGCGGTGTCGATGCCAGCGATATCGGAAACGCCCTCCATCTTGATGAAGGCAGCCTCGTTGATCATGGGGATCAGGATGCGGTTGACCACAAAGCCGGCAGCCTCGTTGACCTGAACGGGGCTCTTGCCGATGGCAACGGAGATCTCCTTGATCTTCTCAACGGTCTCAGCGGGGGTGTTGCAGCCGGCGATGACCTCGATCAGCTTCATGCGGTCTGCGGGGTTGAAGAAGTGCATACCGACCAGAGGACGGCTCACGCCCTTGCCGATCTCGGTGATGGACAGAGAAGAGGTGTTGGAAGCGAAGATGCACTCGGGCTTGCAGATCTTATCCAGCTCGCCGAAGGTGGTCTGCTTGACCTTCATATCCTCGAAAGCAGCCTCAACGACCAAATCGCAGTCTGCGCACAGATCTTCCTTCAGGCCCGGGGTGATGGCGGCGACGATTGCGTCAGCCTTCTCCTGAGTCATCTTTCCCTTAGCGACCAGCTTCTCGTAGCCCTTCTTGATCTTTGCCAGACCATTCTCGGCCCACTCCTGCTTGATGTCGCACAGAGCAACAGTGTTGCCCTCAACCTGTGCAAATGCCTTTGCGATGCCCTGACCCATAGTGCCAGCGCCGATAACACCGATCTTCATAGGAAATCTCTCCTTTAATATCAAAAATTATGTAATGGATTAGTTGTTGGTGAACACTGCCTTGGGCTTCGGTTTCTCACGGGACAGGAAGCAGGCCATGCCCTCCTGCTGGTCGTGGGTCTCGAAGCAACCGCCGAACAGCTTCTCCTCGACCTCAACAGCCTTCTCGATGGGCAGGCTGATGCCGTCGTTCATTGCCTTCTTGCAGTTGCGCACAGCAATGGGAGCGTTCTTTGCGATCTTGCCGGCCAGCTTCAGGACATTCTCCATCAGCTCAGCCTGCGGATACACGGCGTTGACCAGACCGATGCGGTAAGCCTCGTCAGCCTTGATGTTCAGAGCAGAGTAGACCATCTGCTTTGCCATGCCCATGCCGACCAGACGAGCCAGACGCTGGGTGCCGCCGAAGCCCGGGGTGATGCCCAGACCGACTTCCGGCT
>OGNZ01000785.1_pt1 | contig 18160 bp, 19 predicted proteins | sample 1573601 | NCBI WGS metagenome assembly OGNZ01 (sample SAMEA2582009, study PRJEB24529) | metagenome | biome: Human gut stool | place: China | collected 2011
AGGAGGATGTAAATAATGTGGAATTATGAAAAACGACTGCAGTACCCGATCAATATCACAACACCAAATGCCAAAATTGCACAGATCATTATGTCCCAGTATGGCGGACCAGACGGTGAAATGGGAGCATCCATGCGTTACCTCTCCCAGAGATACAGCATGCCGGACAGACGTGTATGTGGCGTGCTTACGGATATTGGAACGGAAGAATTAGCACATCTGGAAATGGTCGCATCCATCGTCCGACAGCTCACCAAAGGCTTAAGTGCGGAAGAACTTGAAGCTGCCGGATTTGCACCATATTATGTCGACCATACCGGTGGTATCTGGCCACAGGCAGCGGGCGGTATTCCTTTTAACGCCTGCGAATTTCAGTCCAAAGGTGATGCCCTCACCGATCTTTTTGAAGATATGGCGGCAGATGGTGCAACTACATAAGTGCAACATAGAAGTGTTAAGTAGAAGTTCTATATAATCTGGTGTGCCAGACACCAGATTTTACAGAACTTAGAAATTCCAATGTATTTCAATCGGGACATTTCTTGTCCCTGGAATCCGTTTTCCTACTAATATATAATCAATTAGAGTTTCAACGGTTTCTCTGTCTAAATGTTCAAGATTTGTGTATTGCTCAATAAGCTGGCGGCGATTATCGCCTGTCTGGATTTTTCTCTCAATTACATCAAGCTGTTTTTGCGTTTCAATCACCAGCTTTTCAAGCCGTTCTCTGTCATTTGTGAAGTCTTTTGACAAATTCAGGAAATCATTTTCGGAAAGAATCCCTTTTACTTTATCAAGATAAAGTTCTCTGATTACCTTTGCATCTTCTTCAATCTTTTTTTGATAAGTAGCAAGTTGTGTTTCTAAAGCAGTTTTTTTCTCCTTTACGTTGGAGTGAAATTCCACGTTCTGTTCCAATTCATCTTTATCAAGATATTCTTGTGATAACTTGTTCAGTTCAGAAATAACTGCCTGCTCCAACTTCTTCACAGAAATAAATGAGCCTATGCAAGCGTCCTTTGCAACATGGCGATTTGAACATTGTAAATAATGTCTTCCATCTGTCTGTTTATTAGAACGCATGGTATAGCCACAGTTCATGCAGCGAGCTTTTCTGGCAAACAGCCCTATGGTTCCTACTGTAAATGGTTTTGCTTTTTCATTTTCCATAGATTGTACTCTATCCCAAAGTTCACGGTCAATAATCGGTTCGTGTGTTCCCTCTACTCTGTACCATTCCTCTTTAGGTCTGGGCTTATTTTGTTTTGTCTTATACGAAACACTGCCGTATTTTCCTTGAACCATATTTCCGATATAAATTTCATTTGTCAGCATATCGGAAATAGCAAAATATTTCCATAAGGTACTATTTTTTCTGGTAGGCTGCTTATAGCGTAAACCATGAAGCCGTTTATATTCCGTAGGGTTTGGAATCCCACGGTCATTCAGCATACGGGCAATCGCTGTTTTGCCATATCCCTGTGAAAATAAAGTAAAAACTTCTCTGACAACAGCAGCAGCTTCTTCGTCAATAATCAGGTGTCCCTTTTGCTCAGGGTCTTTTTTATAACCATAAAGAGCAAATGCACCAATATGAAATCCATTCTTCCGGCGGTCAGTCAATACGCTGCGGATGTTTTCTGACATATCCTCTAAATACCACTCATTAACCAGACCATTGATTTGTCTTGATTTTTTATTTCCTTTATTAGCGGTATCTGCATTATCTACAATACTGATAAAACGAATCCCCCAAATAGGAAACAATCCATGTATGTATTTTTCCACTAACTCTAATTCTCTGGTAAATCTGGATTGTGTTTTACAGAGGATAATATCAAATTTTCGGTGTTCAGCGTCATTTAACAGTTTGTTAAATTCTGGTCTTCGTCTATCTGAACCAGTATAATCATCATCACTGTATATATTGTAGACTTCCCAGCCTTGTTCCAATACATATTGAATCAGCATGGATTTTTGATTTTGAATACTGTTACTATCATCAGTTTCATGTTGTTTGTTTCTATCTTCTTCTGATAAGCGGCAATAAATAGCAACTTTTGACTTTGTGTTCATCATATTTTATCTCCCTTAAAGAGAAGATAAAACAAACATTCCACCTACACTTATTATACCGTGTTAGGAAATGTTTGTCTATCATTTTACAGGTAATACCTGCCCTTTGGATTTTTCTAATTGATTGATAAGTTCTATCCATTTTTGATTGAACTCTTTTTTTAATGCCGACTTATCTTCACACTTAAATACATTTTTGCAGGAAATTTCTGCTTCTTTTGGCATAATTCCACCTCACAGTCTTTACTATGTTTACAGACTATGCAAAAATGCTTGTTCATTATGAAAGAATCATCCTTAGCAAACCGAACAGCTTTCGCTAAAGCTCATGGGAATCTCACCCCTGCATGGTTCTCATCCAGCCGTACCCTTTGCCAGCGGTGCTACATCATCACACGGACTAAGGCTGTACGGAAGTATCATTATCACGATAGAAAGGTCATGGCGGCAGCTTTTGCGGTAAGCTGCTTATGGAACGCTGGCAGGAATCGCTATCCGGTTTCATCCCTCCTTTGGTGGGTTACGGCGTGCCAGCCCAACGGCTCTCTTTCTATCGAAACGTATTCGGCTGCTTTATGCTGCGTTGATTAGACGCTTTCTTTTTCAATGAACAATCTGGCTTTGTCAGCCTGTTAAAATGCACTGGTGATAATGCACTTTAATAGGCTGGCAAGCTCTGTCTGGGAAGCATGGGCTTGTCCATGCTTCCACAGGAGAGCGTTATTTTTACTTTGGTTCCCTGATTTCAAAAGATAAAATCTTTGCAATCAGACGTGTTTCCATCCGGCGGCGTAGGGTTTCATCTACAACCATGTGGGTATTGCCATATTCGTCTTTCATGGGACGCATGGAACGGCTGGCAATAAAACCGCTGTAATGGCGTACAATCTGGTTGATTGCTTCAATATCACCGTCCGCAGCCCTTACAATCACAGGAAACGGAATCATAGGGTGCTTTGCTGTCATGCTTCTTCCTCCATAAATTTTTTGATAAATTCCAGTCCGGCGTGTCTTCTTCTCTGGATAGTAGAACGGTTGACTTCCAGAATTTTTGAAATTTCCGTATCGTCAAATCCAAGAAAATAATATCTCAGGATAACATCACGTTTCTTTCCATCCAGATTTTCTAATGCTTCTGCTAATAGGCTGTTTTCAATACGGACAGTAAATCCATCCATTTCAAAAGTATGGAAGTGGGATGGATAGGTGTCTTCGGAAGAAAACAAGTTGACGGTGTAATCGTCCATATCACAGAACAGGGTTTCCCGTTTGCACTGTCTGGACAACGCTTTGAGATAGTCTTTGCGTTCATCTTCCATAGCGACTTTACAGATGTAATCAAACTGGTTCTCTATGGTTGTCTGAAATTCAGATGGCTTCATCATTACTCACCCCCTTTCCAGCCTTGAAAGGGAGCGAGTTGATAGGAATTTCTGCTTCTTTCCCCCTTTTCGCTCTTAGTCCCGACAGGACAGGGGGTGCAGTTGCGTTTTGAGAAGAAAAATTTAAAACCTTTTTCTTCCAACTAAAAAAGCACGCAAACAGACGATATTTCTGCTTGTGTGCTTCGATAGTTCTTTCTATGTATTCTGAAAAACCACATTGAGGGTCAGACTTTTCTAGTGTAGGTGGATGGCTTTTTTTAACGGTTTACCGAATGTAGATATATTTAAGAAAATATTTTGCATAGCGGCTTCCTCCTGTAAGCCGCTGTCTGTATCAAGTAGTGGACTTTAAAAATCATCTATATTTCAGGCAAAAAAAAGACGGCGGCTTTTGTTAAACCGTCGTCTGGAAATAATGATATAATTTTTGACGCAGGGAAAGTATGCTGCCAAATAACGGTTTTTTTTATTTCCGTTTCGGCAGTATAGTTTTATCTTTGATACGCATAATAGGAACTGTACAACCATGTAATACGTTTTTCTATACCTGTCACTATTACAACAGGAACAGTAAAATGTACAGAGGTGGTGTATTATGCGTAAAAAAGAAGATAAATATGATTTCAGGGCGTTTGGGCTTGCCATAAAAGAAGCCCGTAAAAAACAGGGTTTGACCCGTGAACAGGTGGGAGCAATGATTGAAATTGACCCACGCTATTTAACTAATATTGAGAATAAAGGGCAGCACCCCAGTTTACAGGTGCTTTACGACCTTGTATCTCTGCTGAATGTATCAGTGGATGAGTTCTTTTTATCCTCTGATAGTCTGGCAAAAAGCAGCAGACGAAGACAGCTTGAAAGCAAAATTGACAATTTTACAGACGCAGACCTTGTTATCATGGAAAGCGTTGCAGATGGTATTGTCAAATACAAGGAAATGGAAGATAAATAACTTCTATTGTCTGCAAGAATAGGACTGAAACTAAAATGAGCCGATAGTCTATAAGCTGTAATAGCTTATAAATTATCGGCTCTGCGTCTAAGCGTCTGGCTCTTTGATAATTTCTATTTTGAAGTTATTTACGCATATCAAACTTTCTTTTTTACATTTTGGACAATACAACGGAAAGTTTTTTAGCTGTGTATCTTTTCGTATTTTAATCCTTGTTTTATTGTTGCATATAGGACAAATAACCCACTCCATCATATTCATTCTGAACCTCTGCAAAAAATTTGTATTGCTTCATTAAAAAAAGCTGCAAGATTTCCACTACTAAATCTATTTATAAAAGTGGTAAATCTTTCATCTGTAATATAGAGAACTCCCAAATTAGATAAAATTTGTTTATTACATTCATAAAAGTGTTCAAAAATATATTGTTGCCATTCATGTACTATTGCTTGTACTTCTGAACTTTCCGCAGGACTATTTTCATACATAGCTAGTTTTTCAAAAATATTGCGAGCCATTGAATAAAAAGATTCTATTTCTTTCTCTTGTATTTGCTTTGAATGGGAAGAAAACATAGTCTTGTATTCTCTGAAACTTTCAGTATTTCCCCATTGTTCTAATACTTCTTCTTGAAATTGCGATTGTAACTCAAGTATTTTTGCATTTGAAAATGCAGAAAATTTAATTTCTTTATTTCCGTTGATTGTGTCTTTTACAAGTGAAATCAAAGCTTCTATTCGTTCTTTCTGAGCTTCCAAAATCAGTACATGACGCTCTAATGCTTCTGAACGAACATAATGAGGTGAATCCAGCAGTTCCTTAATTTCTTTTAGGGCGAATCCAACTTCTCTAAAAAACAAAATTTCCTGAAGCCTAGTTAAATCGTCGTCTGTATACTGACGGTATTTTGCTTCGGTTATAATAGATGGTTTTAATAAACCAATTTTATCATAATAATGTAGTGTTCGAGCAGTAATACCTGTTAATTTAGCAACTTCATGGACTGTTTTAGCTTTTTCATTCATTCCAAAAATCCTCCGTAGCATTTAAAATTTCTTTTGCAGGTAATAGAGTTGCTTCGACAATGTTTTTTCCAGTCTTTTGCAAGTAGTGTTTAATCAAGTGATAGCCACACGCATATCCGGAACAATAGGGTAATCCGACCTGAGGATAGTTTTGTAATGCTGCCATTTCATCACCATAAAGGTATGCATTCAGATTTTCTAATCCTTGAACATTTAAACCGTCCCGAATAATAGGCTTAATATATTCATTTAAGGTTTCTATATCAGTTTTTGTTACCCAAGGACCTGCTTTATCTTCACCATACAGAAATGTTGCAAAGTTTTCTGCCAATCCCTCATTGACTATCATTTCACCAAGAGTGATGTCATTCTTCCATTTAATAAATTGAAATCGTACGTTGTGATTAGTTTCATGTGCTAATGCTACATGAAGATGTGATAAAGTGTATTCATTAGGTAGTAACCAAGAAAAAATATATCCTGGAATACCACCATCACCACAGTAACCATCATTTAAAATAATGTAAGGATTTTTAGCATTTGCAAGTAAAATTGTAAACGCATATTCTTTAATGGGTAGATTAACACCGTGTTCAACAAAGCAATTCAACGACTGCTGAATGGATAACTCACATTTTTCCCAGAGTGTATTATCAGAAATTAGCTTAATATTATTTTGTTGCTTTTGGTCAACAGCGGTTGGGGCGATATGTCCAAGCATTTCGCTTGCCATAATTACATCATATCCATTAGGCGTTAGAGCTTTCATAGGAACACTATAACAAGCCCACTTTTTTTCAAAAGGCTTCATAAGTTCATATCTATAAATGTCATTTTTTTTGTCTAACGGTGCATTCATAATTTTTGAATAAACTTTTGCAGAACGGATATCGGATATTTTCATTCTAGTTCCTCCTTTTGGTTTTATCATATACTATGACGTAACGTTAAAGTCAATAGGCAAATTAAAAATTATCACAGATGTATGGTAAATAATTAAATGTCTTAGTAGACAAAGGAAATAGAGGTTAAACAACATAAATTAACTTGATTGTCGAAGTAGAAATTGTTGTTTGAAATATTGATGGAAAAGTAAATAAAAATTGCAATAGGCAGATGGTATTGTCAAATCTAAGGAAGTGGGGGAAATGTAAATTCTCCACTTTTGTTTATAATTGCAGTGATATTAGAATTGATACTCTGCAATATTTTTGAAATCATTGTTCAACACATAATATACCTTATTTTTAGCAACGGAATATACAAAAGAAACTCTGGTTGCCCAAAGTCCTTCCTGACGTACTGACCTAAGTACATCAAAGGCGTTGGAAATAGAGAAGTTTTCTCCATATCCTTGCAGTAAATCCTTTGCCTTTTCATATCTGTTATCCCCAGATAAAACATATGGATTAGTCAATTCTGGTTTTAGAATGGAGTAATTTGTTATTAAGGAATATTTTTCTTTTTCCAAGCGATACCCAATCCCCGGTTCAATAATGAGAACACGCCCATTTCTATCCGAAAACATAGCCTGCATAGTAGTGTCAGGTGCATAAGTAATTTTCTTTTTTTTCACTATCTCCAATGAATCGTCAAAAGAGAGATTGCCTTTTATAAAGTTTTCTGTCAAATCAGCTATTGTATAGCATGATTCATTACCGCAAAATTGTGCATTGTCATTTCCATGTACATACAACAATGTGCCAACATTCCCATTTCTATTGATTCCGTGAAAAGAGTGGTACTTATTATCGGACATTTTTATCCCTATAAAAAAACGGTCTTTTTCGGTAATTACAGTATGTTCCCATTCAGAAAGGTCAATATCAAAATTGAACCCAACAATGGTTTCTTTTCCATTATACACAAATCTTGTACACATATTTGTATTTCCTTTCGCAAACTAATTTAAATAGTATAAAAACTAACCACATTAGTAATTTTAAATATTATAAGACTGTTTGTCAATACAAGAGTTCATTTTTTCTAACCAAATTATTGACTTCATTAATTTGATTAATTAAAATGAAGTAAATGATGTGTAGAAAGAGGAAAATGAATATGCGAGTTACAAAAGCCGAAGTTATAAAAACTGCTTCTGATATGGCTGATAGAAATGGACTTCATAATGTTTCTTTGAAAGCTATTGCTGAAAATTTAGGGATTCGTACCCCCTCCTTATATAATCATATAGGAAGTTTGGATGAACTTCTTAGGGAGATAGCACATAGTGGTATGCGTACTATGAATGAAAAAATGATTCGTGCAGCAATCGGTAAGACAGGGGATTCAGCGTTAAAATTAGTGGCAGTTGAATATCTTAATTATATGATTGAACATCCCGGTGTGTATGAAATAATTCAATGGGCTAGTTGGAATGGAACAGAGGAAACAGCAATCATTTTTAATGATTATCTATCTTTACTTAAAACACTTATTTGCTCATGTGGCTTTAATCCAGATAAGACCACTGAAATTTTGAGCATGGTAACAGGTATGCTTCATGGTTATACAACATTACAATTAAGATATGCCTTTTCAAATCCTGATAAAGTAAGAAAAGAATTATCCGAAGCAATTGATACACTACTGCTGGGAGCTAATCAAAAATATAAAGATTAAACGAAAATTTCTTTTAAATACTTTGTAAGAGAAACGTGCAAATCTCCAAATGAGAAATGCACGTTTCTCTATAACTATTTCACAATTTTCCAGTTTTCTCCGTTCTTTTCCAGCACAAGGTCAAACTGCGATACCTGTGTTGTCATGGTCTGGTTGTCCAGATATTTTACTGCAAGGGAAGCGGTCACCTGATTTCCGTTTCGGTTGTAGACCGGATTTACCAGTTCCGAGAAAATATACTCTTTTCCCACAGGTTTCAGCACACCCTCATTTACATAATAGATCAGCTCCTTTGCGGTTGCCGTAGGGTACAGCTTGAAAAAGGTAGTGAGAAATTCGTTGATTTCCTCCGTGGTGATGGAATCCACCGTACCGTCACTTTGTACTGCTTTTGGGGTGTAGCCGGATTTTACGGGAACGCTGGTGATGGTTGGGTTTTGGATAATCGTCAGGTTTCCAGAGCCGTCCACATAGACCGTTACCTGATAGGCGGAACGGACGGTTTTACTGGATTCTCCCTCTGTGATACGCTGTTCCACCGTATAGGTCACTTGATAATGCTGCTCCTTTTCTTCTGTGATTTCCCATATCTGAAAATCGGTCAGGGCAGACGATACGGGGATGTCCTTTCGGACAGTATCTACATTCAGGGCTTGCAGTTCTCCGGTAAGATACCCTTTTAAAGCATTTGTCCGGTTATCAATGGAAGCAGCGGACTGTTCCCATGAATAGTAGACTTCTGCGAAATTCTCCACAAAATTCTCTATCTTGTGGGTGTCGAGGATGGTTTCCTCAATTACTTTGGTTTCATGGACAGTATGAATGTCTATTGCCGTGAAATTCTTATAGACGGCAAACAGGAAGCTCACTGCCAGCAGCACCCACAGGGCAATCACGGTTTTTTTATGGGTATTGACTTTGTAGACTTTCAGTTTCTTTTCTTTCTGCTTTTTCTGGTTTTCCTCTTTTCTAATCTGAATCATATCGGTTCATCCTTTCTTATTGTTTGATTCGTCCGGCTCCGGCAAGGTGCTGTTGCCAGTAGGAGCCTGTCAGGTCTGCGTAACCAATGGGATTTCCGGCATGGTACATCCGGTTATTTCCCACATACAGCCCCACATGGGTGATGTAGGTTCCGGCGTTGTAGGTGGAGTGGAAAAAGACTAAATCCCCTGCTTTTGCTTCGGACAGGGGGATGTGCTGCGTCACATTGTACTGCTCCTGTGCTGTCCGTGGCAGGGCGATTCCTGCCTTGCCATAGCACCACTGCACCAGTCCCGAACAGTCAAAGGAAGTGGAGGGGGAATCGCCCCCGTACACATACGTCCAGCCCTCATACTTTAAGGCTTCCTCCATGATAGCCTGTACCGTTTCATCATCAAACTGTGCCACGGTCAGATATTGCGATACCAAGAGGACATAGAACATATTCCCGTAGGAATACCGCCAGCCCCCGTTTTTCTCTACCGCAACAGGGTTGGTGTAGGTGACTTTCTTTCCGCCGGATTTATCCCTTGCGAAGCTCTCTGCCAGTTCAAAGGTGTATTTTTTTCCGTGTCCTGCCACATAGTCTAGGAAACCGCCGCCGTAATTATAGGATTGAATCACACTGTTTAAGTCACAGCCCTTTGTTTCTGCCGCTGCGAGCAGTTCCGAGAAATACTTGCAGCCCTGTTTGATGGATTCTTCTGTACTAAGGGAGTTTGGGGGAAGCCCCAGAGATTCCGAGGACTGCATAACGTCTTCCAGTGTGCCGCCGGATTCCACCTGAATGATGGCGAGCAGCACATTTAAGTATTCCTCTATGCCATATTCCCTTGCATACTTTTCCAGCATAGGCTTATGGGCGAGGACTTCCTGTGATACGCTCACGCCCCCATAGATAAGGTTTCCGCCGCTTCCGCCGTCTTCCTCATCCGAGAAGACAATCACCACCAAAAGGAGCAGGAAGAACATCATCACGAACACGCCGGAACAGGCAAAGAAAAGGTGTCTTAACTTCATGGTTTCTCCCCTTTCTTTTGTTTGTCAGCCGCTGTTACTGCTTTTGTCCACTCCTTTCTGGCGGTGGTACGCCGGATGGTAAAGTTGGATTCTTTTACCACAGGGGCAGCCCGTTTTCTTTCCGGTATCACAGGAGCCGTATCGTTCTGGACAGGTCTTGCCGGATGGGGAGCAGCAGGTGTAGTAGTTGTCTTTTGTCTTTCCTCTGGTTTGTCTGGGGAAGCCGGAGGGACTATCTGGCGTTCTGTCCTTACAGACGGTATCTGTTCATGGTGGATGGAAGCTGCCTTTACTACCGGAACCGAAGAACGTTCTGCCACAGTTCCCCCATCAGGAACCTGTCCCCGTTCCCTGATGGATGGGGAAGCTGGCTGCATGGCTGGTTTTCCTGCATGAATGGTATGGTTTCGGAAATCTTCCGGCTGCTTTGCAGTAACAGGGCGTTCATGGACAGGAGCCGTCCCTTTGGGGGATTCGGAAGCTCTTTGTTGTGGCTGTTTTGCCTGTTTCAGTTCCGCCCTGCGTTCTGCAATGGTCTGTCTGCGGCTTTCTGCCTGTGCGTTCCGCTGTTCGGTTCTGGCAGTTCGGGTCTGGGTCACGCTGGAAGTAAAATCCCGTACTCCCTCTGATACCTGTGTTTTCCCGTGGTAAAGAGCGTACTTTGCATTGACAGGCAAATCCTTTGCCTGCTCCCGAAGCTGTCCGGCAGTATCGGCTATCTTATCTTTGGTATCTGCCACCGCACCTACCGCAGAACCAGCCCGTTTCCATGCGGATTCCTTTTCCGGTGCTGCCTGCCCATCTGGTCTGCTGTGGTCTGCCTGTGTCCGTTTGGAAGAACCGGAGCTGGAAGCAGTTCTCTGGTCTGAGCCAGCCTGTTTTCCTGCGTGGTAGGCAGCCGTACCAGCCCCAAGAGCCGCCACAGAACGTCCTAACTTATGCTGTAAACGGTGCATATGGGCGTGCATGAGCATACGGGGTCTTCGCATGATACGGCTCCCCATGCTTTGGGAATCCCCACTTTGTAAGGAGAACATCCCCATCAAATCCCCCAGCTTGAAATAAATTCCGGCAAAGGTCACTATCTGCAAGAACGCCGTCAGGAAGAACGGATATTCCCCAGACAGGTTGTAGAGCATGGTGGAAATGCTGAACGCTACCGTGATAATCAGGGTGATTCCGGCTCTGGTAAGGATGGTATTGAACAGTTTTGTAATGGCACGTTTTGACATCCCCTCAAAAGAGGGAACCATGCTGAGGAGGAAGCTCACAGGCAGGAACATGGCGTAGATGATAAAAAGCACCTGTGAAAAAATCATTATCCCCGTGAGCAGGAATACAAAAACGGAGATACCGATATTGAACATAAACAGGAAGAAGACGGTTCCCAAGCGGTTGATGGTCTTTGTGATGGTAAGGTTGGTGTTTTCCCTGTCTTCGATTTCCTCCACCACGATTTCTTCCCTGTCCTGCCCGTTGTTTTCGTCTGGGCTGGTTGAGAGCAGGCGTTCCACGCGGTCAGCCCCAAGGCTTTCCACATCCGAGTTGCCGTATTGCAGCAGGAGCCACGGCTGCTTGACCTGAATGGAAAACAGGCTGTCCCGTATCAAATCCACACTGTCTTTTCCTTGACTTCCCGAGTTTGGCAGCACAATCTTTGTACCAAGGGTCAGGCTGGCATTGCTGATGTCTGCGGAAAATTCATTGATTTTCCCGATATAATCAGGAGCATAGGCGATAAAGGCAGCGGACAGCACGAACACCACCACGAAATTGACAACGGCATGGATGGCTTTTGTGGTTTCCCGTTTGATAAGCCCTGTGTAGGCAACGTAAATCCCCGCCACCAGAATGAGAATCAGCAGGAACCCGATATAAAATCCCTCCGAGGACAAGCCGCCTGTGGTAACGCCTGCCAAGGTCTGCATATTTTTTCCAATGGAATCCGCCGTAGAGGAAATAAAGTCCAGCGAGTAGGCTTCTTGAATCAGATACCCCGTGGCGTTGGAAAGGTACAGGCTGATTGTCCAGATAAAATTTGTGATGGCATACAGCCCGTACATCACCTGTTTTCCGATACCGTCCAGCCAGTTCCACGGGAGCCAGTCCCATCCGCTGTCCACACAAAAATCAAGCTGGTAGTTGTCCAGAGGATATTTGCTGTATTCGTTGGCAGCGTCTACCGTATCATCCACCAGTCCGGCAGCGTGGGCGGCTGTGCCGAAGACTGCCAGCAGCAGGAGGATGAGCAGGAGTGCCAGAAGCACTTTTCCTGCTATACTCCCGATTTTTTTAAAAGAGTTTTCTCCCTTTGTCCGGCAAGGGACAAGAGCTGTCCCCTGCTGGATGGGCTTTCTTATCTTCATTCCTCCACCTCTTTTCTAACAGGCGGTCTGGTGTCAAAGGCATGGAACAGGTCTTCAAAGATAGGATGGAACTGTATCACCCCCACACGCCCGTACAAATCACTGATAAGGCACTGTCCGTTTTCCAAGTCACGGAGCCGCTTCTGGTTGTTTTCATCTTCGGAATCTACCCCGAAAAAGGCGAGGGTCTTCTTGATTTCGTTGATGTCCGTGGAACGGAACGCAAACTTCAAGCCCAGATTGTTTTTCAGCTTTTCATCCAGCAAATCATCCGTGTTCTGGGTCACAAAGTAAACGCCTGCGTTCATGGCACGTCCGGCACGAACCAGCTTCATAGAGAGGGTCTTTCCCTGTGCCACCTGTAAGAAGCTCCATGCTTCATCCAAATCCACAATCTTAAACACGCTGCGGTCTGTATGGATGAAGTCGAGGGCAAAGGTACTGATTACAATGAGCATTGCCACGGAAAGCAGCTCCATTGTGGTGTATTCTTCAAACGAGGTTTCCTTATCCGGCAGCACCAAATCCGCCACTTGAATGATGTTGAGTTGTTTTTCAAGGCTGATGGACTGTGTGACATCCCCATCCGAAAAGAGCAGGTGTGCAAAGTCATAGTCTGTAAAGGATTCGATATGGTCGGCTATGCTGGTGCTGATGGTGGTTCCCTCCGCCCGAAGTTCTTCAATCACCTTGAAAAGCCCCCGTTCCTCACTGTTTGTTACTGCACGAATAGCTTTCCGAAGAACAGGGAACTTTTCCCCGTCACGGCTGGAAATGCCGGTTAAAAAGGTCAATATGTCGATTGCCAGTGATTCGGAATCCTTTGGGTTCTCCATAATCACATAGGGGTCGAGTAAGCCCCTGTTCTGTTCCTCCGAGGTCAGGTTTACGATATTGATTTCATGGGCGATTTCCGGCAGGGTTTCTTTCCACCGTCCCCGTTCTGCTTTCGGGTCAACAATGAGTGCCTGTGCCCCAAACAATACGGAATAATAGACAATCATGTTGTTGCTGAATGATTTTCCACCGCCGAGGGAGCCGACAAAAGCGGCAGCAAGGGCGTTGGTGACGGAGCCTTTTACCCCTTGACTGGCAAGAGCAGGCTTTAAGTACACGTTTCTTCCTGTATCAAGGCTGTACCCGATATAAATGCCCTCCGGTTCCCCTAACATCTGGGTTGCCCCGAAGCCAAGACCAGCGAGGAAGTCACTGGTGACATACTGGATGTAATCGTTCAGATACCGTTTGCTGGCAGGAAGAAATTCCCCATGCAGCCCCAGCATATCCCCAAAGGGGCGAACCAGCTTCACGTTCAAATCATCATAAAAATCTTTCACCTCATTGCAGCGGCGTTTCAGTTCTTCCAAGTCGGGAGCCGTCACACGCACTACATAGGACAGTTTGTACATGGATTCCTTGCTCTGGTCTAAGGTGGATTCCAGTTCATTTACGCTGTCTAAAGCGTCCACCACGTTTGTACTGGTTTCACTGTCATTCTGCCATGCGTGGTTGTCCAAATCTTTCAGCTCTTTTTTCTTGTTCCGCACCGTGGAGAGGGCTTTCCGGTTTGTCACAATCTCCACATTCATAGAGGTATCAATGGGAAAAGTAAATTGCTGCTGCTGATAGTAAAAGATTTCCGAGGATGGGAAGTCCAGTTCCCCCACAATGCTGTTGATAGTAAAGTAGGCGGCATAGACCGTCCCGTCTTCCTGTTCGATTTTCAGATACCGCTGGTTTTCCTCTATCAGACAACGGGTGGGTTTGATGAGGTCATAGTATTTCACCAGCGTTTCTTCCTGAAACCGCTTCTTCGGAAGATAATACTCATAATCTTCGTAGGCAGTTCCGGTCTGTCCGTATAAATGCTCAATCAGATAGCCAAAATCGTCCTTGTTAAGCCGCCGGACTTTGAAGCGGCGTGAGATTTTATTCTCCAACAGTTTTTCCATCTTCTGAAACCGCCAGATTTCCTCATTGCTCATGGAAACAAAATCCCCCATGAGTTTGTGGTTGACTTCATGGAGGAAATCGGAAACGGCGGTCTTTGCTTCCCTGCGAAATTGCTTCATGGTGACTTCCTGCTCATTGACAAGCAGCTTGAAGCCGATAAAAAAGCGGTAGTCCACCTGATTTTCCCCTATCATGGAAATCAGGGCTTCGGTCTGTGCGTCAATCTTTGCACAGGCAACGTCCTTTAACTTGCCCGTCACTTCCTGTTTGGAGCGTTCCTGTGCTGCCCGTATGCTGGATTCGGTGCTGATTTGCAGGGCGTGAATCTTCCCGTCCCTGTTCTGGGCGATAAGCTGCCGGAAGGAATCGTGTACCTGATATTTCTGTTCAGGGCTTAAAAAAGAATAGTTGTAGGGAAGCAGCTCATAGTAAGCGAAGCACTCCCCGTCATGGTTGAACACAAGGTTATTTTCGATATACTTAATCGGATATGCCATAAATATCACTCCTTACTGCCGTGATGGGTTGTGCCGGATATTCCTTTTCCAGCTTCACGGGCTTTCCTGCATAGGTCAGTTTCGGGCGTACCAGATATGCCAGTACGGATTTCAGGAAGCCGTAAGGCTTCTTCCCGTCAAAGGTCTTCTGGCACATGAACCAAGTGAGGGCAAAGGGTACGCCGAAGTATTTCAAAAATGCTCCGTCAATGAACGAAAGAGGAGGGAGGTTCCCCAAGAGCATAACCGCAAACACCGACACCACGAACCACGCCATCTGTGTGAACGTGATGGGGAATGGCAGCTTAAAATCATTGATGGAATAGAGTACCTTTTCCACCGACCAGATACTGGTATAGCTTCGTATTTTTTTCATGTTGTCCGTCCTTTCTAAAAGATGGGGGCAGCAAAAGCCGCCCCTGAATAAAAAAGCCGCCTGCACTTCCCAAAGGAGATACAGACGGGTCTATCGTATGATTTCATATACGCCGTGGTTTGTGACAACAAAGGTTCCCTCCAATTCCATGTCACGCCCATAGGCGGCGTAGTCGATATAGTTTTGTAAGTGTGCCGGAAGTTCTCCGAGCTGTCCGCTTTCTTCCAGATAGCAGCGAGCCACATCCGCCATATCGTCACAGCCGGAATGGCAGATAATATCGTCTTCATGCTCACAGAGTTCTTCGATACTGCCAAAGTAGGATTGTAGCTCTGATAGTTCCTCCTGAATGTACTCCGGTAAGTCCTCCACCATCTCACACAGGCGGTTGACTTCCTCAATGGGGGTATATTCGTCAATCGCAAAGGGCAGCTCATAATCATGGATGGCGTATTCCTCATATTCATCATTCAAGCCGATACGTTCCTTGACTTCCTCAAAATCCACAGGCGGCGTGAACCATGCCCCTACCAGTTCGCCCTCATTGTATTTGCCTAAGTTGGCAATGTAAATCCGCATTTCTTCCAAGTTCCTCCACCTCCTTTTAGCGGTAAAAAAAGATACCATTGTCCGTAAACAGGTAGTTTTCGCTGGTTTCCAGTTCCCGACCAATGGCAGCGTAGTCGATATGGTTCAACAGGTCTGGATGTACTTCTCCAAATATCTGTACTTCCTGTACTAGATAACGGGCGAGGGATTCCCCGTCCTGTACCGGATAATAGCGTATCTGGTCTTTGTGGTCGATAAATTCTGTAAAGCTGGGAAACCACCGCTTTTGTACCATATCCATTTCATAATAGAGGGGCGTTCCCTGCATTTCCTGTACCATCCGGCAAAGGGCGTTGATTTCCCAGAGCCTTGTGTTGCCCTCCAATGGAAACGGCAGCTCATAGTCTTCAATTTCGATTTCTTCCTCACTCTGAACCCCAAGACGTTCCCTGATTTCTTCAAAATCCACAGGACAGGAAAACCATGCCCCAGGGTATTCCTCAAAATCCTCATGGTAAAACCGTGTGGTGTTCAGGATGTAGATTCTCATTTCCTCAATCTGTATCACGTCCTTTCTCTGTCAGTTTTTTGGGGAGTTACGCTCCCCAAGCCCCTAGTGGACTTCCGCCATGAAGCAATCAGAGCTTGCTCCATAACGGAAGTGTAACAAGGGTTTCCTATGCACCGATAATCTTATTGAACAGTTCCAGTAAGATGTCCTTTACACCGTCCGCATTGAAGACCAGCCCAACCGCTACAAGGGAAACTACCAGAAAACCGATAAGTTTGGAAAATTCCCTCTTAAATCCGAGGTACAGTCCAATCACCACGATTGCCAGCAGCACAAGGGACTGGGCGTTGGATAAAAACCAGTTGTAAAGATTCTGTCCGAAATTCATAAAAGCTCCTTTCTTTCCTGTAAGAGTTCTTAGGTTCCAAAATTGCCGCCGTTAAAGCACCACCTCCTTTGCAGCGGCGGCTTGCTGCTTCAGGATTTTTTCGTGCTTCTCCGTCAGCTTTGCATGGGTGATGATGTCATGGACAATCTGGGTGTGGTTCATCTTATCCAGACGGAGAGCCAGTTTTAACGTGGGGGCTACCTGATGGGAGAGCCAGTGCAGGGTGCGTTCAAAGGAATACGGTTCCGGTTTGGTTGTCAGTTTCAGACTTCCCCTGTGTTCCCCCATAAACCACGCCCATTCCTCATTGATACGCCAGTCAGAACGGGGCTTTGTATCGTCCCTGTCTACAAACCGGACATAGCGGTTGATGATTTGAAAGGCTGTCCGTTCTGGATTGTCATGTTCTAACAGGTCACGGATGGCGTAAAAGGCACGCTCATTTTTCAGCCGGATTTCAAAGCGGTTCTTTACCTCTGCGTCTGCAATGGGAATATCATGCTTTTTGTACTGCTCATAGTCCTTTTCGTAAATGCAGAAGTATACTTCACTTTGGAGGGAGCCGATATACAGGGTGTTCCCCATACATTCTTTTTCCCCACGCCGTACCAGTTCGCCGCTGCGGTAGCTTTTGAAGCTGCGGAAGACCGAGATACATTCCTCATTCCGGCACTTCTCTGTCAGATGGGGAATGTTCAGGATTCCCGTTTTATCATTGATGGCAAGGTCAAGCCGCTTCATCACGCCGTCCTCCATGAGAACATCCATAAAAAATTCATACCAGCTCCGTTCCTGTGCCAGAAGATAGCTTTCAAACTGGCGGCAGCCACGCCCTTTCAGTTCCAGCAGCACCCCTTTTTCCAGTTCCGGCGATACCAGAACGAAAATATCACCCAGATAGTAATGCTCCGTGTACGAGTAGAAGCCGTAGTCTTCATGGATAAAGTAGGGCAGCTTTAGCCGCAGCACATCTTCCACGATATGCTTCACATCCGTAGTGGGGAAGCGAATCCGCACATAGTCAAAGAGCATTTCAAGGGGAGCGTCTGGATTGAAGCGTTCCAGAGCTTCCGTGATGGCTTCCTGTAATGCTTCGGATGGATGAGCCTTGCCCGTTTCAATATCGCTCAGGTACGGACGGGTGATTCCGGCAGCTAACGCAAGTTTTTGTTGTGAGATACCGTAAACTTCCCGTTTCTCTTTGATGTCCCGTACCCATGTTTCTTCATTCAGTGAAAATCCCTCCTGTCTAAAAAAGCGTATGTCAACTTTCAGAGTCTTGTTGACATACGCCGGATATGGGAAAATCCCTTGTGTACCGAGGGATTCTGCCCTGTTGTTTGGTTGTTGCCTGTCGATTTGTACCCCTCTGTTAGATACGAGGGGTTTATGCTGGCGTGCCTTGCGGCACACCAGCCACAGCAGGTCAGTCCGCTTCTGCGGCTTTCGCTTCGCA
>OGNZ01000792.1_pt1 | contig 18023 bp, 17 predicted proteins | sample 1573601 | NCBI WGS metagenome assembly OGNZ01 (sample SAMEA2582009, study PRJEB24529) | metagenome | biome: Human gut stool | place: China | collected 2011
AATTGCATGCAAGCATGCATCGATGATACCTTTTGACCCTTTAATCATATTATAATATTCCCACCAATTTATCAACATTTATAATCCCCCACGAGCCTTTGTGACTATCCCCTGCCCTGTCACATGTATTATACAGGGCTAGCTTAACCGCCTCCGGTCTCATATTTGGATTTTTTTCCAATAAAAGTGCTATGGCACCTGACACAATCGGTGTAGCCATTGAAGTACCTGTTTTTCTTACATATGTGCCATCCCTCGTTCCAAGGCTTATGATATCATGCCCGGGAGCCAGAATCTCAGGCTTTACAATACAACAGTCGGTAGGACCTTTGCCACTTCTTATATCATCAAAGCTTCCGACTGTTATTATTTTTCTTGAAATTCCCGGCACAGTTACAGAAAACGGTGCCGGGCCGTAGTTGCCCGCAGCTGCAACAACTACCACTCCCATATCCCACAATTCATCTATCAGCTTCAATATCTTAACACGCTCTGCTGTATCAGAACATGGCAGATATCCTACAGAGAAGTTGAGTATTTTTATATTAAGTCTGACGCAGTTTTCTTTTATATACTTAAGTGCACGAATTGAATCCGATGTCTGTCCCATGCCAAGATAATCAAGCACCTTAAACATATATAGTCCTGCCCCCGGAGCCATGCCTATATCTGCAGCTGATAATATACCGCACACATGTGTACCATGCCCGTTATCGTCATAACATGTCTCCTTTCCACCCACAAAATCCATAAAGTGCTTTATGCACCCATCAAGCTGTTTGTGTTTAAACACACCCGTATCAAGCACTGCTATATTGACATTTTTACCACTATATCCATTTTTATATACCAGATTTGCATTTATACTATATTTCGCATTTTTCATTATTATTTTATTTTTTAATTTAGTATATGATTCGTTTTCACAATATGACACAGCTTCGCTCATAGCATGATTACATTCCACAGACGCACCTGTTTTGCCTTACATCATATCACCTTACTATAATTTCATATATTAAAAGGACTGCACCTGCGTGCAGCCCTTTACTTGGATATTATTGTTATACTTTAACGTATATTAATTAATCCTCTTTTACATCCTTCATAGAGAAGCTGATTCTTCCCATCTTGTCCTTGCCAAGGCAAACAACCTTTACCTTGTCTCCAAGTGTGAGTACATCCTCTACTCTGTTGATTCTCTCTTTTGCAATCTTAGAAATGTGAACCATTCCCTCTTTGCCAGGAGCAAATTCGATGAAAGCACCGAACTCCTTGATGCTTACAACTGTTCCCTCAAGGATCTGTCCCTGCTCAAAATCAGTTGTGATAATCTTAATCATGTCGATTGCCTTTGCAATCATCTCTTTATCTGTTCCGCAAACTGAAACAGCGCCATCATCTGTGATATCGATCTTTACACCAGTTCTGTCGATAATCTCATTGATTGTCTTACCCTTCTGTCCGACAACATCACCAATCTTTGATGGATCGATTGTAATCTGCTCAATCTTTGGAGCCCACTCATTTACTTCTTTTCTAGGCTCAGCGATTGCCTTGCTCATGACCTCATCCATGATGTAGAGACGTGCCTCACGTGTTCTCGCGATTGCCTCCTCAACGATAGGTCTTGTAAGTCCGTGAATCTTGATATCCATCTGGATAGCTGTAATACCCTTATGTGTACCTGTTACCTTGAAATCCATATCTCCGAAGAAATCCTCAAGACCCTGGATATCTGTAAGTACAAGGAAATCATCATCTGTATCGCCTGTTACAAGTCCGCATGAGATTCCGGCAACCATAGCCTTAATCGGAACACCTGCAGCCATAAGTGACATACATGATGCACATGTTGAAGCCATTGATGTAGAGCCGTTTGACTCAAATGTCTCAGATACGGCACGGATAGTATATGGGAACTCCTCAATGCTTGGAAGTACAGGAACAAGTGCCTTCTCAGCAAGTGCTCCGTGTCCAATCTCACGACGTCCCGGTCCACGTGATACCTTTGTCTCTCCTACAGAGTATGCAGGGAAGTTATAGTGATGCATATATCTCTTTGTTGTGATATTTGCATCAAGTCCGTCGATTTTCTGAATCTCTGATAAAGGAGCAAGTGTTACAACATCACAAATCTGTGTCTGTCCACGGGTAAACATTGCAGAGCCGTGAACTCTAGGAATCAAATCAACCTCTGCTGCGAGTGGTCTGATCTGGTTGATTGCACGGCCGTCCGGACGCTTATGATCCTTTAAAATCATCTTTCTGACAGTCTTCTTCTGATACTGGTAAATAGCCTCACCAAGTACTGCAAGGTACTCCTCATTGTCAGCGAAGGCTTCCTCTAACTGCTCTGTGATAGCTCTTATATTTTCCTCACGCTTCTGCTTCTCATCTGTGAATACTGCCTCCTCCATCTGCTCCGGAGTAACAATTTTCTTGATATCCTCGAACATCTGCTCAGGAATAGCACAACTCTCATACTCATGCTTTGGCTTGCCAATCTCATCACGAATCTGATCCATGAATGCGATAACTGTCTGGTTGATATCGTGGCACTTGTAGATTGCCTCAATCATCTGATCCTCAGGAATCTCATTGGCTCCTGCTTCAATCATGATGACTTTTTCCTTTGTAGAAGCAACTGTGAGCTGTAAATCGCCCTCATCCCACTGCTTCTGTGAAGGGTTTACGATAAACTCTCCATCAACAAGTCCCATCTGTGTCATGGCACATGGTCCGTCAAACGGAATATCTGATATATGAACAGCAAGAGCTGTACCGATCATTGCAACTATCTCAGGACGGCACTCAGGATCCACTGACATAACAAGGTTGTTTAATGTAACATCATTTCTGTAATCCTTTGGGAAAAGAGGTCTCATAGGACGGTCAATTACACGATCTGTAAGGATGGCGTTCTCAGATGCCTTTCCCTCACGCTTGTTAAAACCACCCGGAATTTTTCCTACAGAGTACATCTTCTCCTCGAACTCAACGCTGAGTGGGAAGAAATCCACACCGTCACGTGGCTTATCAGATGCTGTAGCTGTTGAAAGAACTGTTGTATCACCATACTTGATAAAAACAGCTCCGTTTGCCTGAGCTGCTACTCTTCCGATATCTACAGTAAGAGTCCTGCCGGCAAGTTCCATTGAATAACTTTTGTACATATTAATTCTCCTTAAAATTCTTTTGCAGAAGTGTATTCCTCTTCCGAAACTACTAAACAATACATGTACGCTCATGCACTCTTTAGTGGTCTCGGCTTACTTCTGCTTTTCAAAAAACAATAATAAAAACAATAATAGAGCGGAATAATAATTACTCCGCTCTAAAGAAAATACTATTTTCTGAGTCCTAAACGCTCGATAAGTGAACGATATCTCTCGATATCAATCTCCTTAAGGTATGCAAGTAATCCACGTCTCTGACCGATCATCTTTAACATTCCTCTTCTTGAATGATGATCCTTTGGGTTCTGTTTGAAATGCTCAGTTAACTCTGCGATTCTTGCTGAAAGAATTGCAATCTGAACCTCTGGTGAACCTGTGTCATTTGGTGTTCTACCGTACTCTGCGATAATAGCCTGTTTCTTTTCCTTTGCGATCATTGTTGATCCTCCTTATATTATAATGCGCCCTGATAACTGTATGATGCTCAGCAATAGGTCGGAGTGTCCAACTACCGAACATGGGCAAAACCATACCTATGCAGTATAGCATAGTAAGCATTTGTTGTAAACTGTTTTTTTATTAATCCGGCAAATATCTTGTGACACAAATCGGATTTCTGTAATATGCATTTGAAACCTTGATTCCATCACGCTTGTTGCTGGCATGTACAATCTGTCCGTTTCCGATATAAATTGCAACATGTGAGATACTCCTTCCACTTCCGTAGAAGAATAAATCTCCCGGCTTTGCTTCAGATGCACTGATTTTTGTGCCGTATGAAGGCTGTGCTTTTGATGAATGCGGTAATGAGATTCCATACTTTCCAAGTATTCTCATTGTAAAACCTGAGCAGTCAACACCATTCTCAAGGCTTGTGCCTCCCCACACATATCTGTTTCCGACAAACTGTAACGCATACGATACAACAGATGCCCTTACATCCGATACGCCGTCACCATACTTCACCTGCTCTATTGTCTTTGCTGTAGGAAGTGCCTGTGCCAGTGTCACATAATCCTGTGATATATATCCTACCGAATCATCCACACTTATCTCAACCCAGCCGTCAGCGACAGAATTAACTGTGAATGCCTCTGAATTTCCAACCTGTGAAAGCACCGCAGCCTCTGTTGACTTCTCTGCACGCACATTCAGTGTTTCAGTATTTACAGTGGCAACAGTTTTAATCTCCTGTTCTGCAATAGCCTCTGCCTCATCTCCTATCACAAGATACTGCTTGCTTACATATCCTGTCACTTTGCCTGATGTAACCTTATACCAGTCTCCGGCATCCTCAAGAAGCTCACAGGCATTGTGATTGGTAAGGATACCTACCACTTCACTGTCTGTCGAAGCCTCCTGTCTGATATTTAAGTTTCCGCTGCTGATAACTGACATACCAAGATTTGTGTAACCACAGGTCTGTGCGGCTGTCGGTGTCTGGGATGCCTCATTTGCCTGTTCTGTCTCCTGTGCAGTATCGCCAGCCTGTGCACCCTGAGCAGATGCAGTAACAACATTGCTGTCGTTTTGCGCTACCGATACGTCAGCTCCATAATAAGTAAGAGCCGATGTAACCCCTGCTGTGAGAAGCTCTGTGGCATCTGCCACATCTGTCAGATTAAGTGCAACACCCGCATTCACTGATCTGTTTTTATTTGCCTCTGCCTTTGTTGTCCTGGCATCCACCGTGCTGCTTGAGCTCATAGATACCGCTCCTATAATAATAGCAAACGCTACAACGCCTGCTGCCTGTCCTAATTTTAACTTGTTTTTCATATAGCCTCCGATTCATGCTATCGATAATCCACGGTTACGAGTATATCATAAATTGTTAAAATGTCAATATTTCTTTGTAACATTTCTGTAATATTTGTCATTTTTTCGTTATTTTGGATTATTTCGCAAAAAAACAGCCACACTAGAATGTGTGACTGCCTGCATAATTGATTGTATAATTGATATCTGCACTCATCTGGCTCTTTAACGCTTCTATTGAATCAAACTTCATCTCAGGTCTTACGAACTTATGAAGCTCTACCATTATATCCTGTCCGTAAACATCCTGCCCAAAATCTATGATATATGTCTCTGCACCTATTGGATTTTTGCCCTCTATAGTAGGCTTGCATCCTATATTGGTTACACCAAGGTACCAGTTGTCCCTGACAAGAACTCTTGACATATACACTCCCTTTGGTGGAAGCAGCTTATCGTGCGGCACTGAAAGGTTGACTGTCGGAATGCCAATAGTCCTGCCCAGTGCTCTGCCATGCACTACTCTTCCTTTTATAAAAAAGGGATATCCCAGCAGTTCATTTGCCTTTTTAATATGTCCTGCCGCAATCTCCTCGCGGATATAGGTACTGCTTATATCCCTGTCTCCATCCTTTATCTTGTCCACCACAATAAGCTCGTATCCAAGCTCTCCTGCCATCGCAGAAAGCAGCCGATGGTCTCCTGCCCTGTTGTGCCCGAAACGGAAATCATCTCCGACAATGATACACTTGACATTAAGACTTTTAACTATCCATCTGACAAACGCATCCGCCTCCATCGTCATCACCTGTGGCACAAACGGACACTCTATCAGATAGTCAATACCTGATTTTTCAAACACATACTCTTTTTCATCGTTTGTGATTATAACCTTTGACTCAACGCCAAGTACCTCCGATTTGGGAGGAATGTCAAACGTAAATATGATGCGCTTGTAGCCATGCAGATTGCTCTGTTCAATTTGCTTTTCCATCAGAAATTCATGTCCTCTGTGAAGCCCGTCAAACTTTCCAAACGAGATGACGGACGGCTCCTTGACATGAAAATCCAGAGTTTTGCTTATATATTCCATAATATCTGTATACTATTCTATTCCATAAAAATCTTAACCGGCTTAAACTCACCGGTCTCATCAAGATACGAATACACACCGACAAATATGCCCTCATGATTGTATACTCTGTATCTTATATCAGAGTCAGCACTGTGTTTTAAATAATCCGTAAGCACTGCCGGAATTTTATTTCCATTTCTGACAAGCTTATCAGCATCTGAAGCAGTATGCACTGCCGGCAGATTTTCGAATACTCCGTCAACAGGCATCACCATATCAAAGCAGCCTTCATCCACCTTTGACTGAATCTGTGAAAGTGTAAGTGCATGCTCTAAGTCAAAGCCTGCTACCCTTACTCTAAGCAGTGACTTCATGCAGCCATGGCAGCCCAGCCTCTCTCCGATGTCATTGCACAGCGTCCTGATATATGTGCCCTTTGAACAGTGCACCGTCATCGTAACCTCAGGCAAATCAATGCTTTTAACCTTGATATCAAACACCTCGATATCCCTGGCTTTTCTCTCTATAACCTTGCCCTCCCTGGCAAGCTCATAGAGCTTTTTCCCATTGACCTTTAGAGCCGAGTACATTGGCGGCACCTGCTTTTGTCTGCCAATAAACTGTGATATTGCATCATACACCGCCTGCTCAGTCACATTGACCTTAGCCTGATTTATGACCTGCCCTGAAATATCCTGTGTATCTGTCTCCTGTCCTAAAAGCAGCACAGCTTTATAGACCTTATCCTTATCTGTCAAAAGGTCACACACTCTGGTTGCCTTTCCAAGGCAGACCGGAAGGACGCCTTGCGCATCAGGATCAAGTGTACCTGTATGACCAATCTTCTTCTGGTGGAATATGCCTCGAAGCTTTGCCACAACGTCAAAGCTTGTATAGCCCTTTTCCTTGTATACATTGATTATTCCATTAACCATCTGCCCAAGAATCTCTCCCTAAATATTATCCTTAATTGCCGTAAGGATGCGGTCTGTTGCCTCCTCAAGCGGTCCTTCAATCGTAAATCCGGCGGCCTTTACATGTCCACCGCCGCCAAATACTGACGCAACCTTTGCCACATCGTAATCACCGTTTACGCGCAGACTGCCCTTGTAGGTACCATCCTCATTTTCGTAGAGAAATACAGCAACCTTTATATCCTTTGTCACGCGCAGCTGATTTACAATACCATCGAGATGCTTTGGAAGTACGTTGTACTTCTCCATCTCAGCGCGCGATACTGCAGACAATATAACATCACCATTCAGATACAAAGCAGCATTCAAAAGTGCCTGCCCCATAATCTTGTTCTGGGCAAATGTCTTTGTATAAAATGTATCATCGATTATCCTTGAATAATCAATGCCCATCTCCATCAGGGAGCCTGCTATATCCATAGTCTTTTTTGAAGTGCATGAATACTGGAACACGCCTGTATCATGCACCATGCCTGTGTAAATACACTCTGCTATCTGTATTGTGATGCGCTCCTTCGGCAGAAGTTCAAACACAAGCTCACAGGTCGAACTCGCATCCGGAAAGATGTAATTTGCGTCCGCAAAGGCCCCGTTTGTAACATGATGATCTATGCAAAGTGTCCTTTTTGCAGACTCAAAATACTTAGCTGCACTTCCCAGTCTGCCTGTGTCACTGCAATCACATGCTATGAACAGATCGTATACTGTATCATCCGCATAGCTGCTGTCAATCTCATCTGCTCTTTGCATAAACTTAAAGATGTTTGGGCTTGGCTCTAAATAAAGCCTTGCCTTTATATCAGGATAATAATCCTTTATGTAGTTGTATACAGCAAGTGTTGAGCCGACACAGTCGCCGTCCGGTCTCACATGACCGGAAACGGCAACTGATTGTGCATCCTTTAAAATAGAATCAATCTCTGTCATAATCAATCCTCTTTGTTAATCCTCTTTGAGATTTTTTGTTACTTCATCAATCTTTTTAGACATCTCAACACCATACTCTATAGACTGGTCTATGATAAATGTAATGGCAGGTGTATTTCTTAAATTGATGTTCTTTGCGAGAGTTCTGCGTATATATCCCTCCGCTGACTTAAGTCCTGCAAGTGTATCAGCCTGTGATTTCTTGTCACCAAGCACACTGATATAAGCCTTTGCTGTCTTTAAATCAGGTGCCACCTCGACAGCAACAACACTTGTCATGGGATTGATACGCGGATCCTTTATCTCACCGCGTATGATATTTGACAGTTCACGCATTACCTCTTCGTTGATACGAATATTTTTTATGCTGTTCTTTCTCATATAATCCCGCTTTCTTTTTATATTAAACCGTAACTATCCGAATAGCTGCATTAATTCAAGATAAACAATATATGATTATCTCGGAACCTCTACCATCTTGTAGGCTTCTACAATATCTAATTCCTGAATATCATTAAATCCGTCAAATACAAGACCACACTCGTAGCCTGTCTTGACTTCCTTGACATCATCCTTGAATCTCTTGAGTGAAGCAAGGTCTCCCTCGAATATCTGCTCACCCTCTCTGCTAATTCTGACACGGCAGCCTCTCTCCATAAATCCGTCAAGCACATATGAACCTGCAATGTTTCCAACGCCTGAAGCCTTGAAAATCTGTCTGATTTCCGCATGTCCGATAACCTTCTCCTCAAATACAGGATCAAGCATACCCTTCATGGCAGCAGATACATCCTCGATCGCATTGTAGATGACCTTGTAAAGTCTGATATCTACGCCCTCACGGTCTGCTGTAGCCTTGGCAACAGGATCCGGTCTGACGTTAAAGCCAATGATGATTGCATTTGATGCTGATGCAAGGATAACATCTGACTCATTGATGGCACCAACGCCGCCATGGATGACCTTGACCACAACCTCCTCATTTGAAAGCTTGACAAGACTCTGCTTAACAGCTTCAACTGAACCCTGTACATCTGCCTTTACGATGATATCAAGCTCCTTCATATTGCCGGACTGAATCTGTGAGAACAGATCATCAAGTGACATCTTTGCCTTTGTATCCTCGATGAGCTTATTCTTCTCCTCTGAAATATATGTGTCAGAGAATGCCTTTGCCTCCTTCTCTGAATCACATGCCACAAATGTCTCACCTGCTGAAGGCACACTGTTGAGTCCAAGTATCTCTACAGGCGTAGAAGGCTTAGCCTCCTTTACTCTGCGGCCCTTGTCATCAATCATGGCTCTTACCTTACCATAGCTGCTTCCGCATGCGATAGGATCTCCGACATGGAGTGTTCCTTTTTGTACAAGCACTGTGGCAACCGCACCACGGCCTTTATCAAGCTGTGCCTCGATTACGAGACCTCTTGCATTTCTGTCAGGATTAGCCTTGAGCTCGAGCACCTCTGCTGTGAGAAGAATCATCTCAAGGAGATTGTCGATACCCTCCTTAGTATGTGCAGATACAGGACAGAATATTGTGCTTCCACCCCAATCCTCCGGGATAAGCTCATACTCTGAGAGCTCCTGCTTAACCTTGTCGATATTGGCACTTGGCTTATCTATCTTGTTGACAGCAACGATAATCTCTACACCGGCTGCCTTTGCATGGTTTATTGCCTCAACAGTCTGTGGCATTACACCATCATCTGCAGCAACAACAAGGATTGCGATATCAGTAGAGTTTGCACCACGCATACGCATTGCTGTAAATGCCTCATGTCCCGGTGTATCAAGGAATGTAATGTTCTGGCCATTGATTGATACAACAGATGCACCAATGTGCTGTGTGATACCACCTGCCTCACGGTCTGTAACACGTGTCTGTCTGATGGCATCAAGCAGTGATGTCTTACCATGATCTACGTGACCCATTACGCAGACTACAGGTGGACGAGGAACCATCTTGCTCTCATCCTCTTCATCCTCCTTGAGAAGCTCTGCAATCACATCGACCTTCTCCTCTTCCTCACATATGAAATTAAACTCTAACGCAATCTCCTCAGCGGCTGCAAAATCAACTTCAGAGTTAACTGTTACCATCTCGCCCTTCATGAAAAGCTTCTTTACGATGGCTGAAGGCTGAACCTTCATCTTATCAGCTAAGTCCCTTATTGTAATCTTCTCCGGAAGAGAAATTGTCTTAATCTCGTTCTCATCCTCTTTTGGCTGTGCCTTCGGCTGCTGTGGCTTTTTCTTACCGCCGTGCTTCTCGAGATTGATGTAATTCTCCTGCTTCTTTCCGAGCTTATCCTGCTTCTGGCTCTGATTGTGATTATGCTTATTCTTTCTATCGTTGCCTCTGTCGCGGCTCTCCTTTCCTCTTACATCATCAGGAGCTGCAACTGTTTCTTTTCTGAAACGATTTCTGTCATCACCTCTGCTGCCTGTTCTATCGTTATTTCTGTCATTGCTCCTGCTTCTGTCGTTGCTTCTGCTTCTGTCATTATTTCTGTCAAAGCTTCTGCCACCCTCTGCAGGACGTCTGGAGTCATTTCTGAAGCCTCTGTTATTGTCTCTATTATTGTCTCTGCTGTTATCTCGGTTATTGTTGTCGCGATTGTTTGTTCTTCTATCGCTGTTTCTGTCCGTATTTCTGCTTCTGTCGGCATTTCTGTCAGTGTTTCTGTTGTTGATTCTGTCGCCATTGTCCTGACGTCTGTCGCTTCTTCTATCAGCGTCAGCCTGACGTGCCGGACGCGAATTGGTTACCTTCATATCTGCATACGGATCCGCTGTACGCTCACTTATAGGGCGCATAGCTCTCTCTCCGACAGGTCTTGGCTTAATAATGCTGTGCTGCTCAGGACGTGATGACTGATTATCGCGTCTGCCATTGCCATTCCTGCGCTGCGAACTGTTATTTCCATTATTTCCGCTGCCGTTTCCACCATTTGTTTTCCTACCCTGCTTACTGTACTGGGCATTGAAAACTGCTGTGATGCTTGCCTTTTTCTTTGGTCTGTCGGCTGCCTTAGACTCATCCTTTTTAGGTTCTTCCTTCTTAGGTGCATCTTTTTTTACTTCTGTTTTTGCGTACTTCTTTCGTACAATTTGCTGTGCCTCATCCTCAAGACCGCTCTGCACATTTTTGACAGCAAACTGTGTGCCGTTTAATGTGTCTATGACGTCCTGCGACTTTATATTTAATTCTTTTGCAAGTTCATGAACTCTCATTTTTGCCATATATCTATTTTCCTCCATTATTCAGTTTTATTCGACTGCAGCTTTTTTATAACTGCATTTGCAAGGTTTTCATCCGTTACTGCAAGGGAAGCGCGAAACTCTTTGCCTATTGCATTCCCTAACCCCACCTTGTCACTATAAAAATAAATCGGAACCTCATAGAAAGCAGTCATATCCGAAAAATGCTTCTTTGTGTTGTCTGATGAATCATCTGCAACTATCACTAAAAATGCCTTTCCTGTCTTTACAGCTTTCTCGGTAGAAAACTCTCCGCTAACCACATTGCCTGACTTTGCTGCTAATCCCAGCATAGAAAGTACTCTATCTGTCAATTTGGTTCATCTCCTTTTCAAGCTCCTCATATACCTGTTCTGATACACTAACACCAAGGGAACGCTCAAGTGCCTTTGTCTTTTTAGCCTTTTTAAAGCATTCAAGGCTCTTACATATATAAGCTCCCCTGCCGTTTTTCTTGCCGGTGTCATCGAGAATTATGTCGCCCTCCGCAGTCTTTACCACGCGAATAAGTGACTTCTTTTCCTTCATCTCCTGACAGCCTACGCATTTGCGCATTGGAATCTTTTTATTTGCCATTACTGCTCATCACCACTATCTGCCGCATCATTTTCTGTACCTGCTACTTCGTTCTCGTCAGCCTCTGTATCAAAAGCCTCTGCCTGTACATCTGCCTGTTCTGTATCAGCTAATCTCTCGTTCTCAGCAAGCTCATCATCCGAATAATCATAATCGTCATCATAATCATCCTCTTCATAGTCATTCTCATAATCCATGAAGTCCCCTGACTCTCTGGCCTGTGTCTCGCTCTTGATATCAATCTTGAAGCCTGTAAGTCTTGCTGCAAGTCTTGCATTCTGTCCTTCCTTACCGATTGCAAGTGAAAGCTGATAATCCGGAACAACAACCTTTGCTGATTTCTCATCTGCATCTGCGATAACAGAGATAACCTTTGCAGGGCTAAGTGCGTTCTGGATAAGTATTGCCGGATTCTCATCCCATGTGATGATATCTATTTTCTCACCGCGAAGCTCATTTACGATAGCATTTACTCTGGCACCATTCATACCTACACATGCTCCTACAGGGTCTACGTTTGGATCATTTGACCATACTGCAATCTTTGTTCTGCTTCCGGCCTCACGTGAAATAGCCTTTATCTCAACTATGCCCTCTTTAACCTCTGTAACCTCTGACTCGAAAAGTCTCTTCACAAGCTCAGGATGTGTTCTTGAAACAAGAATCTTTGGTCCCTTTGATGTGGACTTAACCTCAAGGATATATACCTTGATACGCTCTGTAGGCTTGAATACCTCACCCTTTATCTGCTCACTCTCAGTCAGAAGTGCATCTGCCTTACCTAAGTTGATGCTGACATTCTTTCCGATGTATCTTTGAACAACACCTGTCACAACATCCTTTTCCTTGCTGTTGTACTCTTCAAATATTACCTTTCTCTCCTCCTCGCGGATTTTCTGAAGGATAACATTCTTTGCGTTCTGTGTAGCGATACGTCCGAATTCCTTTGACTTAACCTCAACTCTCACGATATCTCCAAGCTGATAGTTACCGTTTACCTTGTGCGCATCTGCTAAGGAAATTTCCTCCACCGGATCCTCAACCGTATCTACAACCGTCTTCTCCTGATAGCATGAGAAAGCACATGTCTCAGGATCTATTTCTACCTTTACATTGTCTGATTTACCAAAATGGTTCTTGCAGGCAGTCACAAGAGAGTTCTCAATTGCCTCAAGTAAAGTTTCTTTACTGATGTTTTTCTCCTGCTCTAATATATTTAACGCTTCTAATAACTCATTGCTCATTATTTTTTCCTCCTATTTGTGTTATCGTGCGCTTTAATTAAAAATCCAATGCCTGACGTATAAGCGCAATGTCACTCTTATTGAATGTAGTCTCATTGCCGTCTTCATCGGTTATTGTCACTGTATCCTTATCATAGGCTTTAAGCAGACCATAAAATTCCTTTGATTTGTTGATAGCCCTGTATGTGCGAATCTCTATCTCCTTATTCATATTGCGCACATAGTCCTTTTCCTTCTTGAGAGGTCTTCCAAGCCCCGGCGAGCTGACCTCGAAGGTGTACGAATCAGGAATATAGTCCTCTCTGTCGAGAATCTCATTCATCTGCCTTGCAACCACTTCACAGTCATCAACAGTTATGCCACCCTCCTTATCGATATATGCTCTCAGGTAGTTCATGCCGCCTTCCTTAACATACTCGACATCAACAAGCTCAAAATTCATGCTGTCAAGAATTGGTTGTATAAAATTCTCCGTCTTTGCCTCATATACACTTGCCTTTGACATTTTATCACCTCTCTTTTTTATATTTGTAACTATTCAGAATTGTTCCAAGTGGTTCTGAATAGCTGCCTGATGTTTATAAACGTGAATTGAGAGAGGACTTTTGCCCTCTCTCAATCTAGTCAACGTTGTTATCATAGGTATAATAGCACTATCAGAAAAAAAAATCAAGTTTTTTTAAAAAAGTACTTGCTTTTTTTGAAACTCCATGATAGTATAATACACGGTTCGTTGGTCAAGCGGTTAAGACGCCGCCCTCTCACGGCGGAAACACGGGTTCGATTCCCGTACGGACTGCTCACTGATATTTATTTAATTAAATACAGCCCAACCCGAAAGCATCGCATTTATGCGATGTTTTTTTATTGTTGTTGACACCGGACGCTATGATAAATATTTCTGCCTTAAAGTAAAATTGCCTTGGAGCGTATTCTGTTTACTACAGAATGCTCCAAGGCATAAATAATTTAAGTATAAGCCTGATTAAAAATTAATCATAATTAATCATCATATCCGTTAGGATTGTTCTTCTGCCATCTCCATGAGTCGGCACACATCTCCTTAATACCATACTGTGCTTCCCAGCCGAGCTCTCTCTTGGCCTTTGATGGGTCACAGTAGCATGTAGCGATATCGCCAGGTCTTCTAGGCTTTATTGTATAAGGAATCTTAACACCTGTTGCAGCCTCGAAATTCTTTACGATATCAAGCACACTGTAGCCGTGTCCTGTTCCAAGATTGTAGATGCAAAGACCTGCATTCTCCTCAATTTTCTTTAAAGCCTTGACATGTCCAACCGCAAGGTCAACTACATGGATGTAATCTCTCACACCTGTTCCGTCAGGAGTATCATAGTCATCTCCGAATACTCCAAGCTCTTTGAGCTTGCCTACTGCCACCTGTGTGATGTAAGGCATGAGGTTGTTTGGAATACCGTTTGGATTCTCACCCATTGTACCACTCTTATGAGCTCCGATTGGATTGAAGTAACGAAGAAGAATAACGTTCCACTCATTATCTGCCTTGTAGATATCCATAAGTATCTGTTCAAGCATAGACTTTGTCCAGCCATATGGGTTTGTACACTGTCCCTTTGGACACTCCTCTGTGATAGGAATCTGTGCAGGATCTCCGTATACTGTAGCTGATGAAGAGAAAATGATGCTCTTGCAGCCATTCTGTCTCATCACATCAACAAGTGTAAGTGTTCCTGCAATATTATTGTTATAGTACTCCCAAGGCTTTGCCACAGACTCTCCTACTGCTTTGAGTCCTGCAAAGTGAATACAGCTATCTATCTTTTCTTCCTTAAAAATCTTATTTAAGATGTCTCTGTCAAGGATATCTCCCTTATAGAACTTTACTTCTTTGCCTGTAAGAGCCTTAACTCTGTCAAGTGACTTCTCAGATGAATTTGAAAGATTGTCAAGTACTACAACATCGTAGCCTGCATCAAGAAGCTCCACACATGTGTGGCTTCCGATATATCCGGCTCCACCAGTAACTAAAATTGCCATAATAAATATCTCCTTTTCATTTTTGTTAAATTTATTGTAGCGCATTTGCTCATTTTTGTATAGAATAAAATGTAGAAGAAATATGTAAAAATGTTGTAAAGGTAGGCAATATGAACAATAAATACAAAAATTCCTATATCGTAAAAGAAAAAGAGCTTGTATCTCTGTCCGTATATAACGTAGGCTTCCAGAGCTGTGATAGCCTGTATCAGTGGGGTCCCGGTATCAGAGACCATTATCTGATTCACTATATCATAAGCGGTAAAGGCCGCTACACTGTAAATGGCAGTGTTCACACATTAACTCCCGGCGATGCGTTTCTCGTATATCCAAATACCGAAGTGATTTATCAAGCTGATGCAGAAGATCCTTGGGAATATACCTGGGTAGGCTTTACTGGCAGCGATGCTGCAACCATTTTAAGAGCCACTGATTTCACAAAAGCGCATCCATACATACACAGTGTATCAAACGGAAACGAAATCAAAAGACAGCTCATGCATATATACGACGCCAGAGGCACAGAATTTGAAAATGCACTCGAAATGACCGGGCGACTCTACACCACCCTCGCTCTTTTTGTCAGCGCCGCCACATCAAAGCCACCGCAAAACAGTGCAAACTCCTATGTACAAAAGGGCATCGAATACATCTCCGCCAACTATTCATACCCTATCACCGTTGAGGATATTGCATCATATATAGGCTTAAGCCGAAGTCACCTGTTCCGTTCCTTCCAGAGCATTCTCGGTGTATCGCCAAAGGAATATCTGACCGATTTCAGAATCAAACAGGCATGCTATCTGCTTAAACACTCCTCATTGTCCATCACAGCAATTGCAGGCTCTATAGGGTTTGATAACAGCCTTTATTTTTCAAAGACCTTTCATAAAATAAAAGGCCTTTCACCTAAGGAGTATCGCAGTAAATACAAAAAAGCTCAAGAATGAAAAAAGCTGCCGGGCTTCATGTGAAGCCCGGCAGCTTTTTTCATATATCTCTTTATGCTAAACTAAGCAAGCTTAGATTTAGCAACCTCTACTAATTTAGCAAATCCTGCTGCATCTGTAACAGCCATATCAGCTAATACCTTACGGTTAAGGTCAACGTTTGCTAACTTTAAGCCGTGCATGAACTGGCTGTATGAAAGTCCGTTGAGACGAGCTGCTGCGTTGATACGGGCAATCCATAACTGACGGAACTGTCTCTTTCTCTCTTTACGTCCAGCGTATGAGCTTGTAAGTGCTCTCATAACTGACTGCTTTGCTACTCTATACTGCTTGCTTCTTGCTCCTCTGTAGCCCTTTGCAAGCTTTAATACCTTATTGTGCTTCTGCTTTGCGTTCATTCCGCCTTTAACTCTTGCCATTGGTTTTCTTCCTCCTGATCTATTAGATATAAGGTAATATCTTCTTCATTACCTTCTCGTTTGTTGCGTCTGTCATTGTAGCCTTTCTAAGATTTCTCTTTCTCTTAGTGGTCTTCTTTGTTAAGATATGACTCTTATAAGCTTTAGATCTCTTTAAACCGCCGTTAGCTGTTGTCTTGAAACGCTTAGCTGCTGCTCTTTTTGTCTTTAATTTAGCCATTTTACTTACTTCCTCCTTGAATTATATGTCTATAATAATTTAACGCTTTTGTGTTAAAAACATTATCATGCTTCTTCCTTCAAACTTAGCAGGCTTATCGATAACTGCTATCTCTGCAAGCTTCTCAGCAAAGTTGTCAAGAATAACCTTTGACTGCTCTACATGCGCAAGCTCTCTTCCCCTGAATCGCAGTGTAACCTTAACCTTATCGCCATGCTCAAGGAACTTTCTTGCCTGATTGATCTTGGTATTAAGGTCATTCGCATCGATGTTCGGTGAAAGTCTGACTTCCTTGACTTCCATGGTCTTCTGCTTCTTCTTGGCCTCTTTCTCTTTTCTGGCCTGCTCATAACGATACTTACCATAGTCAACTATCTTGCACACCGGTGGCTGTGCCTTAGGTGCTATCTTCACAAGATCAAGTCCTGCATCCTGAGCCATCTTGTATGCATCCCTGGATGACATTATTCCAACAAGCTGACCATCTTCTCCGATGAGTCGTACCTCTCTGTCTCTAATCTGTTCGTTGATCATTAAATCGCTAATGACTCTCTACCTCCACACTTTTAAAATTCAATTCTCTGACATAAGAAAAGTGGATAGAACCATCTATCCACTTTCTTAATACAAAGCATATTCAAACTCAGGAAAACCCTGTAAATCTTCTAAGCTAAATATTAACCCGAGTCATGTCAGACCATGCTGAGGTGAGAGTGGATACTCTGCTTCTATGTTCACTGTTTCACACAGCAATGGTAGAATACCACATCGCCAGCCGTGTGTCAACTGTTATTTTTCTTTTGTCGATATGCCTCTGTGCTGCCTTTATATCACTCATTATCGCCGTGGGATTCAACCGGGATGAACACCCTGTCATTGTCCTCTTCCTTCACCGGCTTCTGACTCTCCTGCGCAAGCTTCACAAAATACATCTGTGAATCAAGCTTTGCCTTGCCCCTGAGATCCTGCTTCGCATATGAGCCGTCAGGCTGCATGATGTGAGCCTTGAGTGTATCCTCAAGCTGTATCTTAAGGATATTCTTTATCTTCTTCTTAAGCTCCGGATCCTCTACAGGGAACGTTATCTCAACTCGCTTGTCCAGATTTCTAGGCATCCAGTCCGCACTTCCCATGTATATATCCTCAAATCCGTCATTATAGAAATAGAAAATTCTTGCATGCTCTAAGAAAGTTCCCACAATAGAACGTACCCGGATATTTTCACTGACTCCCGGTATTCCAACTTTAAGACAGCAAATGCCTCTGACAAGAAGCTCCACCTGTACTCCACAAGAAGATGCATAATAAAGTCCAGCCATGATCTTCGGATCGCAAAGAGAGTTCATTTTAGCCCGGATATGCGCCGGCAATCCCTTCTTCGCATTCTCTGCTTCTCTCTCGATCAGACTCAGGAATCG
>OGNZ01000828.1_pt1 | contig 17322 bp, 20 predicted proteins | sample 1573601 | NCBI WGS metagenome assembly OGNZ01 (sample SAMEA2582009, study PRJEB24529) | metagenome | biome: Human gut stool | place: China | collected 2011
CAATGCTTCCCTGCATTTTCTATATCGTCATGTTGATATTATTACTTTACTATCCTGCACACTCTCTGGGAGTGACTGTATCTATCAAAAAAGAAGCCAGCAGTTTATTCACGCACTACTGACTTCCTATATTATTCATTTTATTTACTTCGCTGCGTCTCAGACAAGTTTTCCATCTTTAAACACAATCTCTTGCCCTCCAGGTATCCGTCCTCTCTCTTATCTGCACCGATTACCTTTGCGATGGACTGCGCCACCGAAGGTTTCTCGGCAATTACTAATTTTATATTTTTTTCACTCAAATTTTGTTTCCTTCTTTCATTTTTTATTTGCTTTTTGATAGCATAAATGCTATCATGTATATAGAATAAATATTTCCACTTGGAGAACATATACTAATGTACAACATTGAATTTTACGAAGATTCCAATGGCAGATCAGAGCTTTGGGAATTTCTTGAATCTCTTCGAGTCAAAGCAGCTACAAACAAAGATGCCCGTATTCAATACAAGCAGATAAGTTTGTACATCCAGCTCCTCGAAGATAATGGTACACGGCTTAATGAAAATATCACAAAACACCTTGATGATGATATCTGGGAGCTTCGCCCAGGCAATAACCGTGTTTTATATTTTTATTTCAAAAATGATACCTTTGTGCTTTTGCATCAATTCCGCAAGAAAACTCAAAAAACTCCCAAGCGCGAAATTGAACGGGCAAAGGCTGAACGTGATGATTACCTTGCCCGAAAGGAGGCTGAATGATTATGAAAACCTGGAATGACTATAAGGAACATGTAAGAACCGTTGATCCTGAAATTGGAAAAGACATCGATGAAGTTGAAAATATTTCCTCCATCGTAAGTGCCATGGTGGAACAGCGTACTTCTCTTGGACTTAGCCAGAGAGAGCTTGCTGCTATGTGTGGTATTCCACAATCATCCGTAGCACGGATCGAATCCTGCAAAACAACCCCGAATCTCGGAACACTGCTTAATATTTTTCAGCATCTCGGTTTACAGCTTACAGTAAGACCTACAAAACCTACCGTTTAAAATCAAGGAGAATCTCTGCGAAGAGGTTCTCCTTATCTCCCAGTGGAACCAAAAGCCCCCGTACCACGCTCCTTCCAGTTTTCAAAAGTAAAATCCGGTATCAGGACTGGCATCCAAATCCCAGAGGCAACTTACAGATATCTCCCGGCCGGATCACAGCATCCTTGGGACTGAATACATCAGCACCGGCATCATTGGCATGAGCTCTCTCTGGACTTCTCCCTCCAAAATCAATCAGCTGTATCTTCATCTAATACCCCTTCCTCCAACACACTCTCTTCGCACAGTTTTGGGAAATCCACCCTGATAATGTCTGTTGGTAACATCTGCGGTGGAATACTCTTTCCGCAGGTCATCTTTCCTTCCTGTGCCAATCCTATTCCAAGATTCACACATGACACTGTTTTACCTACTCCACCTTTTTGATTTGATACTGCTATTACTCTGCACATAATCTGTTCCTCCTTTATTCATCCCAATATTTGTTCATATTTAATTTCAACATTTCCAAGATTTCACGTCTCATCTGCTCTGCCGTATAACTAACAGGGAAAAATCTGTGAAGCTGTTCCGTTTTGAATACTACACTGTCTATCTCTTTTTGCTTAATCTCACTTAGAATATCTTCCATATCCCTTACTGTAAGTTTCCCATCTGCGCTCAATTTCTTTATACGGAGTGCCTGGGAAAGTGATGGTGTGCACTGTGCAAATTCCATTGCATCCAGCATTTCCTTTTGCTCCTTCTTTTTCAGAAATGACAACTGAACTGCCGGAGTAAATCCCATGCTTCCGTCATCCACTTTTTCAAGCATTTCAGGAATAAGTTCTGTGATTTTGATATACCTCTGAACCTGTTTGGGGCTGTCCCCACATTCCTCTCCAATCAGCTCAATGCTTTTCTTTCCCAAATTATGGTCTACCTGACCACATTTTCTTCTTCCTGCCTTCCTTTTGATTGCTTCATACTTCATTTTGTAAGCAAATGCTTTTTCACTTGGACTGATCATTTCCCGTTGCAAATTTGAATCAACCATAGATACAACCGCTTCATCATCTTTTAATACGCGAATGATCACAGGTACCTTACGATAACCGATCTTTTCAGCTGCAAATTTTCTTCTGTGACCCGATATGATCTCATAAGTTCCATCCTGCCTCGGTCTGACTATCAGAGGATTTAATATTCCATACTTCTTAATGCTCTCCTGTAATTCAATCATCTGACTGTCCGCCTGAACCTTGAATGGATGGTTTACAAATCCCCGAAGTCTTTCCAGCTCAATCTCTACAACTCTTTCATCCTGATCCAGCAATTCCTTCTTTTCTTCCATAGGCAACTTCCTTTCCCTGAACGCAAAAAAGCCCGTCCAGAATAGATTGTTTTTATCTAATCTGAACGGACTCTTCCGACAGGCCTGATATCACAGGCAAGAATATAGTGTTTTATCTCACTGCTTTTCCTAATTTTACACCCCAAAACTCATCCTACATTGTAGTTAATCCCTCTAGGTGACAGACCGGAAAATATGAATCGGTGACAAGCATCCATCCCCGCTGACAAAATCAGTATTTTCAGCCTTGTTTCGCTGACAAATTTGTCACTGAAATTACAATTCTGCATGAAAAAAGTGGCAATGAAACTATCTTCATTACCGCTAAAAATGAGCGTTCCCTATAGGAATCGAACCTACAATAGAGTCTTAGGAGGACCCCGTTATATCCATTTAACTAAGGGAACAAATACTTGTTTATTATATTCCAACTATCAGAGAAGTTCAATCTTTTTCTTTCATCAGATTAGTGATTTTGTAAAAATCACTAATCTCTGTAATTAATACTTCCCTGTAACCAGATGTTTCCTTTGAATCTTCTTCCAACTGCTGGTTCACCAATCAGATCTTTCTGATTGATGCAGATTGGAAATTCTACATCATTACATTTGATATCTATCGCATAAACATTTTCTTCTGTATATGAATTTTGCAATAGTCTGCAATCCATGATTTCACCAAGAATGGAATACTGATCACTTTCAATTCCATAAGGCATAAAGTAAGAATCCACAATACTTAAAATGTCTTCATGCTGTACACGCCTTGAAAGAAGGGAATAAGTGTCGATATCCTCCAAAGTCAGATTCTCGATAGCATCTTCATCTCCCTTTCTGGCTGCGGCGATCAATCCATTTCTTTCGTTCATAGTCTGTTCTGTCAGCTTTTGCTTATGTTCATCTTTGTTAATTGGAAGTAAAATTTTTCCTTCTGTAGAAAGCGCAGCAAGCACTGTTCCATTTGCCTGACTCATGTAAAATTTATTATTTTTCACAGCCAGATAATCCGCCACATTCTGCAAATAAAAAATCAATGTAACGCCAAGTCTTACCTCATCACAGATTCCTGCATAAGACTCTTTTTCTGCATGTTTTTCAATATCAATCTGTTCTGTTGTTGAAATTTTATTACCACAAAAGTAAGGATAGTAGTAGCTCATCTCAAAAGAATCATTCTCATTAAATGTTCCTCTCAAAGACAGTCCAAAGAAATCGCCAAACTCGATAGAAAGTTCTGCAAACTCATTACCTTCGGAATCCTCTGCCACTTTCTGCAGCATTGGTCTCTCTATTATTTTTTGAAAAATATCATTCAGCTCTTCTTTTGTGATTTTTGAAAAACCGACTGCTCTTAAAAATTTGTGCATACTACTATCCTCCTTTCCGATTTTTTTTAAATTATGTAAACCAATTTTATTATTTACAAGACGGACTTTATTATATAATATGTCTTTCTATTTTGCAATGTTATTTTCCCCCATTGCGTTGTTTAATGCTTCCTGTTCTTCACCGGATAAAACAATCACTGAATTTCCATCAATGATTTCTTTAATATAGGTATAACAGCCCTCTCTTGTGTGCATTGCATTAATGATAAATCCATTATTTTTCACATCAAGCATTGCCAGAGAAAAACTCAGCTTGCCACCCATCTCATTAAATGCATCATATTTTACAAGTCCCATTTTCTGATATGTTCTCTGCATGTTCTGGAATAAGGTTTTTATATTTTTTTCGTTTGCGGAATTTGCATTTATCAGATCATCTACCTGATTTAACCTTTTAATAAGTGTATCCTCTAAGTTTTTTGCATTTTTTCCTTTCATAAAAATCTTATAGCTCTTTTTCAATTTACTCATTTGAACTACATTTATAATCATTAAAATAATAAGTATTAAAACAAGTGCTGCTAGTCCAATGATAATATAATCTGAATCAAATCCTAAATACTGTGAAATCATTTTTTCTCCTTCTGCTGTTTCATATAACGAACTTATTTTTATTGAATCGATTTTTATAAAAATACTCTATTATTTTTCTATAGTTCTGAATAAATCCATAATGCGATCCAGTTCATCCATGGAATAATATTCGATTTCGATTTTTCCTTTTTTGTTATCTTTCTGATTAATAGCAACCTTTGTTCCAAAAATTCCTTTCATCTTCTCTTCCAGGTCATGGCAGATTGCTTCTAATTTCGGACCTATTTTTTTATTCTTTTCCGTATCTTTCTGATTTTTTTCCTGCTGGATTTTTTTTACTAATTTTTCTGTTTCACGAACGCTTAACTTTTCGTCAAATATCTGCTGAGCTACCGTGTATTGTTTTTCCAGATCATTAAGACCTAGCAGTGCTCTGGCATGGCCGGTAGAAATCATATCATCAATAACCATCTGTTGAACTTTTTCATTTAATTTCAGCAAACGCATTGAATTTGTTACTGCTGTTCTGCTTTTAGATACACGTTCCGCTACTTCATCCTGTTTTAAATTGAATTCTGTTAAAAGTCTTTTATATGCAATTGCCTCTTCAATTGGATTTAAGTTTTCACGCTGGATATTTTCAATAAGTGAAATTTCTACAACTTCCTGTTCTGTTAATTTTTTGATAATAACAGGAACCTCTTTTAAATTAGCAAGTTTGGCAGCTCTCCATCTTCTTTCGCCAGCAATGATCTCATAGTAATCATCTTTCTGTTGTACTAGTAATGGTTGTAAAACACCAAACTGTTTGATGGACTCTGCTAATTCCAAAAGTGCATCCTCATCAAAATTTTTCCTTGGCTGTTCTCTGTTTGGTTCTACTTTATTAATGTTAACGAGTATACCTTCCACTACTTTTTCATCTTTTTTAACAGCTGGTTTTATTGTTGCTGTTGTTGTTTTTGCATTATTTACTTTATTAGTAATAAGTGAATCAAGTCCTTTGCCTAATCCATTTTTCTTTGCGGTTGCCATATTTTAAATATCCTTTCTATCTATTACTTCTTTTGCAAGTAAACGGTAACTTTCTGCTCCGGCAGATTTGGAATCATATAAGTTAATTGGCAATCCATAAGATGGTGCCTCTGCCAGACGAATATTTCTTGGTATCAATGTATCATATATTTTTGCATCTAAATTATTTCTTACATTTTCAACTACCTGATTAGAAAGATTTGTGCGCACGTCATACATTGTAAAGACAACTCCTTCAATCAAAAGATTTGGATTTAATCTTTGTTGTACAAGATCGATGGTATGTATTAACTGGCTCAATCCTTCCAGCGCATAATATTCACATTGAATTGGAACCAGGACAGAGTTTGCAGTTGTCATTGCGTTAATTGTCAGCATATTTAAAGATGGCGGACAATCAATTACAATAAAATCATAATCTTCTTTGATATAATCAACAGCATTTCTTAATATGTATTCCTTTTCTGGAATACCTAATAATTCAATTTCAGCTCCGGCGAGATTTACATTTGATGGAATTACTTTCATTCCGTCTACAACCGTATCCGTCATACTTTCTTTAATGGAACATTCATCAAGCATTAACTCATAAACTGTATTTTCCACTTCATTTTTATCTACTCCAAGTCCACTTGTCATATTTCCCTGTGGATCAAGGTCAATTGTTAATACTTTTTTTCCTGCTTCCGCAAGACAAGCAGCCAGATTAATTGCTGTTGTTGTCTTACCAACACCACCCTTTTGGTTTGCTACTGCTATAATTCTACCCATTATATTTTCCTTTCCCATAGTTCTGTTATTAGCTATTATGTTTCTTTATTATAATATAAATAAAGACTGTTCTGTGAATCATGTGTTTTTTTGTGTATGATATAATCTACCGAGCGAAGCGGGTATAGATAACGATCATAGATTTGTGCTTCATGATATAATCAATTTTCATTCCATAATAGCTTGATATTTTTACTATTTTATAAGCAGATATTTTTGTTGTTTTTTTCTACGTTGTATATTATAACACTTCTATATTTCAAATGCTATGATTAATTATCCAAAAATGTTTCACGTGAAACATTTATATTTTTATTGTGTTACTTCAAACTATAGTATTTCATATTATAAGAGCCTACTAAATATTGTAAAAATATAAAATAGACCTTAAAATGTTTCACGTGAAACATTTTAAGATCTTAACTATTGATTGTTTGTCTTTTTTCCTAAATTATCAATCCATTTATATATAAGCAGTAATAGTATTAGGCAACCGATTGTTACGATACCGGCTTTACTTAATTCATTGTTTTTATACTCAGTTTTTGGCAAAACCGAATTAATTGTTGAACCATAATAATAATGATCCTTTGTATAAGCTGGAAACATATCTCCTACATTATATTGAGAATACACTTTTTTATTTACTTGCATCCGCTTATCAGTATCATGTCCATAGTAAAAAAAATAATTCGTTGCACCTGATTCCGAACCATTATAGTCCTCTACAGTTTCTTTATCTGTTATTACTATATCTTCAATGTAATAATCAATCCCCTCAACCATTTCCGCAATCATTTTATGAAATGATATTTCTGTTACTATTATTTTCAAAAATAATAACACAAAGATAATTGATAAAGGGATTAATGATATATTCACAAATTTTCCAAGTAATCTATTTTCATCTTTCATCTTCCTCTTATATATTTTGTTACTCATATGTGTTTTTCCTTTATATATAATTTATCTACCTAATAGATTTATGAATTTATTTTAATTGGGAAAAGTGTCTCTTTTAGAAATATATATTTCAAAAATCCGATTCATCTTTTTCTTCAATCAGATCAGTAAGAATTTTCATAACAGAACTTAATTCCAATCTGCATCGAACTGGATCAATATCAATCAACCGGCTGCATAACTCCACTCGATTCAAAATATTCTTCATACCATCAAGTAAATTATCTTCCGATGATTCTATCTTTTCATCTTCACTTACTATATTCTGTTGTGACATTGTCTCCGTATATTCTTGAACAATTTCAATTTCTCGATTTTCTTCTTCCACTATCTGATCTAATTGTTCTATCTTACTAGAATATTCTTTGATAGAATTTTTCAAATTTTCTATAGACTCATTGATACTTTTCTGTTCTTCCATCAGTTCATTAATTTTAGCTTTATTCTTTGAATTAACATTTCTAGGTGTAAACAGTTCATAGCACGAATCATTTGTTTCCTCCAACATTTTTATCATTCCGGTATTTTCTTTTAATTGAATTTCCAATAAATTTAACTGTTTTTCTAATGCATGTTTTTGTTCGAAATAAGAATCTTTTATTTGCTGTAAATATTCTATAACCATAATCACTTGTTCCTTTACTTTTGAGTAATCATTAATAAAGCTGCTATCCTGGCTGACGGGCATTCGCCGCTCGGCAGTCTTTATTATATCATGAAGCACAGTCCGCCGTGCACGCCAGAAAAATCAGAGATTTTCCTGGCTGTCGGGCATTCGCCCTATCACTCTCGATATATGCAGACCTCAACATGCAAGCATGTTCGGTCTGCATATTCTCGACTGGCACTGCTCATTGCATACGCACATTATACCATATCATTATTTTAAAAACAATTATACTACATTTATAGTTATCTTATTTTTCTAAGTATACTAAAATTTTCAAAATATGTAAAAGAAATGAATGATTTTTCAAAAATTAATTTGTATATGTTATAAAAAGCGGATATAATATTATTAAATAAAGATTTATGATTATGAAATGGTGAAACGATTTTTCAATTATATGAAATGCATTTTTTAATGATCATAAAATAAATAAGGAGGTTTCTATGAAAAAGAATATCAAACATTTTTTTCTGTTGACAGCTCTTGCCGCTGGAACAATCCATTTTGTTAACAGATTTATTAATATGACAGCTGATATCAAGAATATTTTGAAAGCAGAGAACGGCAATTTTTACGATTGGAAAAACGGACAGATTTATTATACGAAACGCGGATCAGGCAGTCCGCTATTGCTGATTCACGATCTGAATCCGGTCAGCTCTTCTTATGAATGGTGCAAAGTGATTCGAAAACTGGAAAAGAAACATACTGTCTACACACTGGACTTACTTGGATGTGGACGCTCTGCAAAACCGTACTTAACTTACACCAATTATTTATATGTTCAGCTTGTGACGGATTTTATCCAAAATATAATTGGAGAAAAAACAGATATTATTGCATCGAATGAATCAATCTCCTTTGTAACGTTAGCTTGCAATATGAATAAGGATCTGGCAAACTCTATTATTGCAATCAATCCGACCTCTTTGAAAGAGCTTCATATTACAACCGATAAATATGCATCTGTGAAAAAAACTTTATTGGAACTCCCTGTGATTGGAACCTTCCTTTACAATATAAAAGTGAGCAATACCAACATCACCAAGGATTTCCGTGAGGAATATTATGCAAGGCCACAGCTGGTTTCTTCCAAATTGATCGACGCATATTATGAGGCAGCACACATGAATTTCAGTCATGGTAAATATTTAATGGCAAGCATGGAAGCAAATTACACAAAGAACAGTATCGAACATGCGCTGAAAAAATTAGAAACTCCAATTTATGTGATTGAAAGTCGAAACATGAAAGATGCAATCGCAATTGCAGATTCTTATAAAAAGACAAACTCCAGAAATGAAATCGTATACTTATCCAACTGTAAAAAATATCCACAGTTAGAGATTGCCGATAAAGTTGCGGAAGCAATTGATATGTTTTTAAAGTAGGATTATTTTCGAATTTAATAATAAAAAGAAAAAACTCCTGTCCTCCAAATGATGCATTAAAAACACGTTTTATAATAGAATGTAAAAATTTTTTACATTTAAGCATGTTATTGCATCATAAAAAAGACAGGAGTTTATGTATATGGTGATTTATTTTATCACCCAATTATTACATCACTCAGTAACTATTATTTTTACAACGGTGTCTTTGTCGGTGTTCCAGCTTTTCTCGGATAAGTTTTCGGCGTTCCCTTCACCTTATCGATCACGACAAACGATCTTTTCTGCTCATACAGATCAAATTTATAGACTTCTTTCATTTTTCCTCCAAGCAAAAATGTTGCATTTTTTGCATTAGCAACTTCCTCTTCAATTTCACCGGATTTGTAAGAAATAAAGTTTCCACCTAATTTTACAAATGGAACACAATACTCTTCTAAGGAAGAAAGATTCGCAACTGCCCTTGAGACAACCAGATCAAACTTTTCACGATATTCTTTATTTCTTCCAAGTTCCTCTGCTCTCGCATGAAGTGCCTCAATCTCTTTTAGTCCAAGTTCCTCTATCACTTCCTGTAAAAATAAGATTCTTTTATTCAGAGAATCAGCAAGTGTTACCTTCAGATTTGGAAACGCAATTTTCAAAGGGATTCCCGGAAATCCGGCGCCGGTTCCCATATCCATCACCGAAACTTCCTTTGTGAGATCATACACTTTGATCAGGGAGAGACTGTCCAGAAAATGTTTTTCAATGACTTCATCAAATTCTGTGATTGCAGTCAGATTCATAACTTTATTTTTTTCCACCAGCATCTCATAATATTTGATAAACTGCTGTATCTGATTTTCGCTTAATTCAATCTGAAGTTCTTCCAGACCTTTTAAAAATTTTTCTAAATTATATGTCATTTTATATTTCCTTTGTGGTATTTCATCTGCTCCATATAAACCAAAAGTACCGAAATATCTGCCGGGGAGACACCTGAAATTCTCGATGCCTGACCAATTGATAACGGCTTATAAAGTTTTAATTTCTGTCTGGCCTCGATACGAAGACTAGGCACTTCATCATAATCAAAATCTTCTGCTATTTTTTTATTTTCCAGTTTTTTATAATGCTCTACCTGTTTGATCTGCCGCACAATATATCCATCATACTTGATATTGATATTAACCTGTTCAACTACATCATAAGGCAGCTCAGGTCTTTCCTTATCAATCATAGCTAATTTTTCATAATCAAGTTCAGGTCTGCGGATCAGTTCTGTTAAAGTTGTTCCTGTATTTAACGGAATACTTCCGTAACTTTCCAAAAGAGCCTGAACCTCTTTATTAGCACCGATCTTGACTCCGGCAACACGTTCAATCTCTTTCTGGATCAATACTTCCTTCTGGCAGACCCAGTCATAACGCTCCTGTGAAATCAAACCAATCTCATATCCTTTTTTTGATAAACGGAGATCAGCATTATCCTGACGAAGCAGCAAACGATATTCTGCACGGGAAGTCATCATGCGATACGGCTCATGATTTTCTTTTGTCACAAGATCATCAATCAAAACTCCTATATAAGCCTCGGAGCGATCTAATATCAGAGGCTCTTTTCCGAGAATGCTCATGGCTGCATTGATTCCGGCAACTAACCCCTGACAGGCAGCCTCCTCATAACCACTGCTTCCATTAAACTGACCACCCGAAAACAGTCCTTTGATATTTTTAAATTCCAGAGTAGCATACAACTGATTTGGATTGATACAATCATACTCAATTGCATAAGCATTACGGACAATTTTCACATGTTCAAGTCCCGGCAGCGTGCGGTACATTTCATGCTGGACATCTTCCGGTAAAGAGGAAGACATTCCTCCAACATACATCTCATTCGTATTTATTCCTTCCGGTTCAATAAAAATCTGATGTCTGTCCTTATCCGCAAATTTTACAACCTTATCTTCAATGGAAGGACAGTATCTTGGTCCTGTACCTTCAATAGTTCCTGCATAAATTGGAGAGCGGTCCAGGTTATTCCGGATGATCTCATGTGTTTTCTCATTTGTATAAGTCAGCCAGCAGGAAACCTGATCGATCTGCACATCTTCAGGATTAGTTGTAAAGGAAAAAGGTACAACTCTCTCATCACCCTTTTGCTCCTGCATTTTTGAAAAATCAACAGACCTTTTGTCAATTCGTGCAGGCGTTCCTGTCTTAAAACGGAACATTTCAATTCCATGCGCTTTCAGGGAATCTGTCAGATGATTTGCTGCCTGCAGACCGTTTGGTCCGGTGTATGTGATCATCTCACCGGTCAGACATCTTGCGCGAAGATAAGTTCCTGTGCACAATACGACTGCCTTACAATGATAAACCGCACCTGAAAACGTTTTCACGCCTTTCATTTTCTGAATTTCTTTTCCGTTTTCCAGCACTGTTGTTTCCGTGATAATTTCAGAAACTTCTGCCTGACGGATAGTAAGATGATCGGTATTCTGAAGCGTCTTACGCATCTCCATACTATAATTCATTTTATCTGCCTGCGCACGCAGTGAATGAACGGCCGGACCTTTGGATTTATTTAACATCTTGGACTGGATAAATGTCTTATCGATATTTTTTCCCATCTCACCACCGAGCGCATCGATCTCACGAACCAGATGTCCTTTGGAACTTCCTCCAATATTCGGATTACACGGCATCATCGCTATACTGTCTACACTCACGGTAAAAATAATTGTTTCCAGTCCGAGTCTTGCACACGCCAATGCTGCCTCGCATCCGGCATGTCCGGCTCCGACTACAACCACATCATATTCTTCCTCTACATACGGAATCTTCTTCTCTTCCATTTCTCTGTCCTCAACTCATATAAGATTTTGAATGATTCTCTTTCACATTACAATCTGCAAATTATTTTTTATTTACCCATACAGAATTTACTGAAGATTTCATTTACCAGATCATCTTCCACAGATTCTCCGATAATATTTCCAAGTTCCTCGTAAGCATTCATCAGATCAATGGAATAAAAATCTTCCGGCATATCATCTGCAATACTCTGCAATACTAAATGTAAACTTCGTAAAGCTTCCTGTAAAGATGTTTTATGTCTGATATTCGTAATATAAACTTCATCATTAAATGTAACTTCCCCGGAAAAGAACATTTCTTTGATCGTTTCTTCAAGATCATCCATTCCGGTCTGCTCTTTTGCAGAAATTGAGATCATTTTTTTGTCCAGATGTTTTCTGATATCTTCCACAGTTGTGACCGGACTTAAATCAGATTTATTTAACAAAACGATTGCATGTCTGTCTTTCAATAATTCCATGATCTCATGATCATTTTCATCTAACGCTGTGGATGTGTCAACTACATAAATAACAAGATCGGCATTATTCAAATATTTCTTTGCACGTTCCACACCGATTTTTTCCACGACATCTTCCGTGTCACGGATTCCGGCGGTATCAATGATATTCAATAAAATACCGTTTAAATTAATCTGTTCTTCCAGAACATCTCTTGTTGTTCCCGCAATATCTGTAACGATTGCCTTCTCTTCTCCAACCAGAAAATTTAAAAGAGAAGATTTTCCGGCATTCGGCTTCCCAACAATAACAGTTGAAATACCTTCTTTTAACATTTTTCCATTATCACTGTTTGCAAGCAGTTTATCAATTTTTTTTATCACATCCGATACTATACCGGATAGTTTTTCCGGATATCCATCCAGACTGATGTGCTCCGGATCATCTAATGCACTTTCGATAAATGCAATCTCATGTAAAACATTTCCGCGGATTTCTTTAATTTTTTCTGAAACAGAACCGGAAAGCTGGCTCAACGAACTTTTTAATGCAAATTCATTCTTGGAATTGATAACATCAATAACGGATTCTGCCTGTGAGAGATCAATTCTTCCATTTAAAAATGCACGTTTTGTAAATTCACCCGGCTCTGCAGGACGCGCACCATATTTGATAACTGTTTCTAAAATTCTCTTCATGACATAAACGCCGCCATGACAGTCTATCTCAACCGTATCTTCCCTGGTATAACTTTTCGGTCCTCTCATCAGAACAACCATAACTTCATCGATCACTTCATCTCCATCATGAATATGACCATAGTGAATTGTATGCGTTGGCATATCTTCTAACTTTTTCTGATTCTTCATTTCAAAAATACGGTCTGTGATAGAAACTGCCTCGTCTCCGCTGATTCTTACGATTCCGATTCCTGAACTTGTCATTGCAGTTGCAATTGCAGCAATGGTATCCGTTCCCATAGTGATATCCTTTCCATGTACAAAACTGCACGCCGCAAAACTTCATAAGAACCTGCCATATCATTTCCGGCATTTTCATAAAGCTTTGTAACGTGCAGCTTCTGGTCTTTTAAATTCTATACTTGAATTTATCTTTCTCTATCTCTTTTTAAAGTAACAACCACATGTCTGTATGGTTCTTCGCCCTCGCTGTGTGTTGTTACAAACTTGTCATTCTGCAATGCAGAATGGATAACTCTTCTCTCAAAAGGATTCATTGGTTCTAAAGAAACAGGACGTTTTGTTCTCTTTACTTTGTATGCAATGTTCTTTGCAAGATTCTCCAATGTCTCTTTTCTTCTCTTGCGGTAATCTTCTGTATCAATCTTAACTTTAATGTATTCCTCAGAATTTTTATTCACTGCAAGGTTTGCAAGATACTGCAGGGAGTCGAGAGTCTGTCCTCTTTTACCAATGAGGATACCCATGTCATCTCCTTTCAGTTCTACGTTGTAAGTATTACCATCTTCTGCTTTTTCAATAATGATCTCAACTTTAAGATCCATAGCAGCAAAGATTTTCTGTAAAAATTCTGTGATATCACCTTCTACAGAATATTTCTTACGAACTTTGATCACAGCATCTTTTCTTGCGATTCCTAAAAATCCTGTGCTTCCTTTTTCGATTACTTCATATTCAATCTGATCACTGGTAGCTCCAAGTTTTATAAGAGCTTCTGTGATAGCATCATCGACTGTTCTTGCTGATACTTCAATATACTCCATAACAATAACCTCCACATATACGTTATCTTACCAACACGTTTTTGAAAAATAATCTGTTAGTTTTTCTTATTATTTCTCTCGTTAAATTCACGGACCAGGTTTGCTTTTGCAGCCATACTTCCAGGTTTTGCATTCGCTTTCAATGCATTTGCCTTCTCAAGTTCAAGTTCTTTCTCTGCAGTTGTCTTAACAGAACTCTTGGAACTTGCTGTAACCTGTCTTGTGTTCATACGTGCAGCATTGGAAATCTGGTTTTCGGTGATTCCCATTTTTTCACGTTTTTTCTTTGCTTTTTCCTGATTCTTTGCAATAATATCGTCCAGATCAATCTTATCAAAATGTTTATTTAAGAAGAACTGCTGGATACTTCTTACAACCGCACTTGCGATCCAGTAGATACCGAGACCGACCGGAACAGTAAAACACATTACCAGTGAGAATAATGGCATGGTACGGTTCATCATCTTCATCTGCTGAGCCATCTGGTCATTATCTCCGCCTGCTGTTGCAGCCGTTGGCATTAACTTGATATTTAAAACCTGTGTCAAATAAGAAATCACAGGAATCAGCAATGCAAGAACTGCCATCAGAATACTTCCACCTGCAAATGCAGCTTTGATGATCTGAAATGGAGTATCTGAAATATTTAATCCTATAAAGTTGTTTACATGAGAAACTACACCATATGTAGAATCAATGGAATCTGTGAGCGCCGGAAATGACTCTCTTAAGGAATCCCATCCGTTAGAACTCATTTTCGATAAAACATCTACTACATAATTCTGTAAGGTTGTTGTATCTGTTGCCGTAAAATCAACTTGTACTGTGTTCAATTTTAATGTGCTCATCAGGTTTGTCATAATATCCTGATAGCCGCTTGTCGCCATGATCTTATCAACCAGATCAAGATAAACATCCTTCACACTGCTGATATAGGCAGGAACATTCATAAACACACGGTACAAAGCTAACAGTAAAGGCATCTGGATTAACATCTGCACACAGCTGCCTGTCGGTGAAACACCATACTTCTCATAGATCTGCTGTGTCTCAGCCTGCATATTCTGCATGGATACGGTATCTTTTTTATCCTTATACTTTTTCTGGACCGCCTGAAGCTCCGGGTTCATCTTCTGGGATAACTTCGAGAACTTCTGCTGTTTATAAGTCAATGGGAACATTAAAGCATAAATAACAATGGTAAATAAAATAATAGAAAGTCCAACGTTGGAAATTCCAACTTTTTCCATTAAAATATACATGCCATTCATTATCCAGCCAAGTAATTTTGCAATTGGTCCAAGAATGGCACCATTGTATGCTGTTAATAACATCTCTGACACTGAAAATACCTCCAATTATGGAACGGGATCATATCCGCCTTTTGAAAAAGGATTGCATCTTATAATTCTCCAAAGCGCTAACGCCCCACCTTTGACAGCTCCATACTTTTCGACAGCCTCTAACCCATAGGTGGAACAGGTCGGGTAGTATGGACATTTTGTTGTTTTCATCGGAGAAATATACTTTCTATAAAATTTAATCAAAGCAATCAATATTTTTTTCAAAATGATTCCATCTTCTTTTCTAAAATCTTTACTTCAAAATTTTATGAAGACCTCCAAGATGTAACAAAGCACTTTCCACTTCATGATATGAAATGTCTTTTGCTGTATTTCTTGCGATGACTACAATGTCTAAACCACTATTAAACATGTCTTCCTGTAGAAGGTAACTTTGTATGATCAATAGGGTTACATGATGTCTTATAACACTATTTCCTACTTTTTTACTCACCGATATGCCTAACCGGTTTCTGTCTGTATCATTTTCCAGAACGTACATCACCAGATAACGGTTTGCATATGATTTTCCTTTTTTATATACGTTCTGAAAATCTCTGTTTTTCTTTAATGATTCTGAATATTTCATCTAATATTCCTTTGCCAAAAATTGATCATAAAAGAAGAAAAGACCACAAATATGTGGCCTATGCTGATAATTTTTTTCTACCTTTTAATCTTCTTGCAGCCAATACTTTTCTTCCGCCTGCAGTACTCATTCTGCTTCTGAATCCGTGAACTTTCGCTCTCTGTCTCTTCTTAGGTTGGAATGTCATCTTCATGTCACATACACCTCCTCTACAATTCAAACATATATTTTACTCAATGTTATGATAAGTCTACTTCAATAGCGACAAAACATCATTTTTATTTATATCAAAATAATCGGACAAAGTCAAGCAAAATCTCATAAAATAAGGCCTTTGCCAATATTTAGTTTTCCACTTTCTGTCATTTTTGTTTTTTTACCACTATATATATAAGGAAGAAATGCATTTTATCTATATATGGTATAATGTTATACACATAGAAAATCAAAAATTTTTCCACAAAAAACCCAGTATTTATGCCGTTTACATAAGTTATCCTCAATTTGTGGATAACTTGTGGACAATTTCTTGATAATGTCATCATAACTTGTGTATAAATGTGTACAATCCTTATTTTTCCCGGTCTATAACTATTTTTCCATTATTAACAATAACTTCTAGTATATTCACATTAAGCGTTAAAACGCCCATATAGCCACTTTTTTATCAACGCCCTATCCCTATTCCTTCCACAATTAAACGTTGATAATTCCGCAAAAATAGTGTAGGATAGCATTATATAGATTTTTTTAAGCAGTTAAGATTAACTGCTATATTTTAGTGCTATCAGAAAACGGAGTTAGAAAATGGACAAGATTTTGGAAAAATGGGATGAAATTTTACAGACAGTAAAAACAGAGCATGATGTCAGCGATATTTCTTTTGATACCTGGATCAAACCTCTGGAGGTTTTTGGCGTTGAGGGAAATACCCTCTATATCCTTGTTCCATCCGAACAGATGACTTTAAGTTATATTTCAAAAAAATATTATCTTCCTTTAAAAGTAGCAATTGCTGAAATTATCGGAACAGAATATGAGATTCAGTTTATTTTACCGGAACAGACCAGGAATATCAGACCTTCCAATAATAAAGGAAAGAAAACACCGGAACCAGAAGCTTCCAAACGTTCCAACTTAAATCCAAATTATACATTTGACACTTTCGTCGTCGGCAGCAATAACCGTTTTGCCCAATCTGCCT
>OGNZ01000840.1_pt1 | contig 17098 bp, 13 predicted proteins | sample 1573601 | NCBI WGS metagenome assembly OGNZ01 (sample SAMEA2582009, study PRJEB24529) | metagenome | biome: Human gut stool | place: China | collected 2011
ATTGATATCTGCCGTCTGGTGTCCTCCAAGCATACCCGCGACCATGTGCGCAGATGCCTGCCTGCCAGCTGCGGCTACATTCTGGACGAGCTGCTCCACGCCCATTTTGAGGATCACGACAAGGATCTGTACTACGGCCAGATCGTGGGCAGCATCATTGAAAATGGCCGCGCCGACCGCTTTATCGTGCGGCTGTGCGAGCTGATCAAGCATCTGGCAGTGGACAAGCTGCACATCGTGGGCGACCTGTTCGACCGCGGCCCCCGCCCCGACGTCATCCTTGACCTGCTGATGCGACACCACGATGTGGACATCCAGTGGGGTAACCACGACGTGGTCTGGATGGGCGCGGCGGCCGGCAGTCCCATCTGCATCTGCACTGTGCTGAAGACCACCCTCTCTTACCACAACCACGGCATGGTGGAGGACTGCTACGGCATCAATCTGCGGCACTTGCAGCGCATGGCGGAGCAGTTCTACGGCGAGGACGACCTTTCCATCTGGATGCCCCACACGGATGCCGCCCGCGGCCCCTATACGGAGGGAATGCTCCACCGCTGCGCCGTGATGCACAAGGCCATCTCCATCCTCATGTTCAAGTTGGAATGTCAGGTCATCGACCGCAACCCGGATTTCCAGATGCAGGGGCGGGACTATCTGCGCCGCATCGACTGGGACGCCCACACCGTGCAGGTGGGGGAGAAGAGCTATCCTTTGCGGGACACCTCTTTCCCCACGGTAGACCCGGCAGACCCCGCAAAGCTGAACCCGGACGAGCAGCTGGTGCTGCACAAGCTGGTACAGTCTTTCCGGCAGAGCGAAAGATTACAGCAGCACATTGAATTTTTGTACGCCAAGGGCAGCGTGTACCACATTGAAAACGGAAACCTGCTCTACCACGGCGCTGTGCCGATGACGAAGAAAGGCACCTTCGCTGTGGAGCGGTTCGAGGGCCACGCCTACTCGGGCCGCGCCCTCATGGACTACTGTGACGAGCGCGCCCGCCGGGGCTACTTCGCCCCCGAGGGCAGCGCCGCCCGCCAGAGCGGACAGGATTTTCTGTGGTATCTGTGGTGCGGCAAGCTTTCGCCGCTGTTTGGCCGCAGCGCCATGACCACCTTTGAGCGGCTGTATATCGCAGACTCCGCCACCCATACGGAGGTCAAGGACCCCTATTATAGCTGGTACAACGACGAAGCCGCCTGCCGCCGCATTTTGGCAGAGTTCGGTCTGCCGGGCACGAGCCATATCGTCAACGGCCATGTGCCGGTGCAGGAGAAAAACGGCGAGAGCCCCATCAAGGGCGGGGGACGGCTGGTGGTCATCGACGGCGGGTTCTGCCGCGCCTACCACGAAAAGACCGGCATTGCGGGCTACACGCTGGTATATTCCAGCCGCACCATGTCCCTGCGCACCCATCAGCCCTTTGAAAGCGCAGAAAAGGCGGTGCGGGAGAACTTGGATATCCTGTCCCAGAAGAACATTCTGGAGACTGAAAATCATCGCATCCTCGTGGAAGATACGGACGAGGGCGAGGTGCTGCGGGAACGTGTGCATGACCTCAAGCAGCTGGTAACAGCCTATCAGCTGGGCTGGATCCCGGAGGCACGGTGCGAGGATCACGTTTGGTGATATCGCCAAAGGGTGAAATTGGGGTCGGTATTCGTCAAAATTGATGAAAAACTCAATAAATTATTGGAATATCCGCGTGTAATCTGGGCAAAACAGAAAATAATGAAACAGATACAAATCGGGCTTTGCTTTTTTGTGGAAGTAGTGTATAATAGGATAGTTATAAATCTGCCCCGGTGTTGGTGAATCTGTACACCCCGGCAGTACAAGTAACGAGATGGAATGCTTTCAGTAGCCTTAACAGGCCTGTGGCACAGGCCTTTGACAAGGAGATCATAAAAGTGGAGAAATTTGTTATTACCGGCGGTAAGCCCCTGCACGGAGAAGTGACCATTTCCGGCGCAAAAAATGCGGCTGTGGGCATTCTGCCTGCCACCATTCTGGCAGCGGATGTCTGCGTGATCGAAAATCTGCCCGATATCAGCGATGTGTCGGTCAGCCTCAAGATTCTGAGCACCCTTGGTGCACAGGTGAAGATGCTCAACCGCAACACCTACGAGATCGATACGCGGCATCTGGTCACTACCAATGTGCCGGACGATCTGTCCCGCCAGATGCGCGCCAGCTACTACTTCCTTGGCGCACTGCTTTCCCGCTTCGGCAAGGCACAGGTGGCCATGCCCGGCGGCTGCAATCTGGGTCCCCGCCCCATCGACCAGCACCTGAAGGTGTTCAGCGCACTGGGCGCAGAGGACAGCGTGGATTACGGCATGATCACCGTGCGCACCAAGCAGGAGCTGACGGGTGCCCATATCTTCTTTGATAAGGTCAGCGTGGGCGCTACCATGAACGGTATGCTCTCTGCGGTCATGGCCAAGGGGCAGACCATTCTGGAAAACTGCGCCAAGGAGCCCCATGTGGTGGATCTGGCAAACTTTTTGAATATGTGCGGCGCAGATGTGCGCGGTGCCGGTACGGATGTTATCAAGGTGCGCGGTGTGGAAAAGATGCACGGCTGCACTTACAGCATCATCCCGGATCAGATCGAGGCCGGCAGCTACATGGTAGCTGCCGCTGCCACCGGCGGCGATGTGCTCATCAAGAATGTTACCCCCAAGCACCTGGAGCCCATCACGGCCAAGCTGCGCCGTGCAGGGATCACTGTGGAGGAATTTGACGATGCTGTGCGGGTATCCCGTACCGGCGATATTCTGCCGCTGAAGATCAACACCATGCCGCACCCCGGCTTCCCCACCGATATGCAGCCCCTGATGGGTGTGTTGCTGAGCGTGGCCAAGGGCACCAGCACCATCACCGAGAGCGTGTGGGACAACCGCTTCCGTTATGTGGATGAGCTGCGCAAGATGGGTGCCAGCGTACAGGTGGACGGTCAGGTGGCTGTGTTTGAGGGCGTGGAAAAGCTCAGTCCTGCACCGCTGCGCGCTTCCGACCTGCGTGCCGGTGCCGCCATGGTGGTGGCTGCTCTGATGGCCGATGGCACCAGCGAGATCGAGGAGATCGGCCATATCGAGCGCGGCTACGAGAATATCGTGGAAAAGCTGCGCGGTCTGGGCGCTGATATCAGCAAGGTGGAGCGGATGCCCGCTGCGCTGGAACAGGCCCTGTAACACAAACAACAAAACAAACAGCCTGCCGTAAGTTCTGTGCGGCGGGCTGTTTTCAGGTGGTAACATAAGAGGTTTTCATGGCAGAGTTCATTTCATTGTATTCCGGCTCCTCCGGCAACAGCAGCGTGGTGCGCTGCGGTGCGCAGTACCTCATCGTGGATATGGGCAAGGGCGTACGCACCACCACGGCAGCGCTCAAATCGCTGGGGCTTGCCGTCAGCGATTGCGCGGGCATCCTTGTCACCCACGAGCACAGCGACCACGTCAAGGGGCTTTCCACTTTCCTGAAAAAGAACCCGATGCCGGTGTACGGCGCAGCGGCTACGCTGGATTTTCTGGACGCCAACGATATCGTGCCCGCCAACTGTGAGCTGAACACGCTGGAGGGCAGGGAAGAGGACATCGGCTGCTTCGGGGTGCAGTCTTTCCCCACCAGCCACGATGTACCCTGCGTAGGCTACCGCATCCACACCCCGGACGATAAGACCATGACCATCGCCACCGACCTTGGCACCCTGACCCCACCGGTGCACGAGGCGCTTTCCGGCTGCGACCTTGTGGCGCTGGAAAGCAACTACGACCTGCACATGCTGCGCAGCGGGCCCTACCCCTACTATCTGCGCGCCCGCATCGAGAGCGTGCGGGGACACCTTTCCAACGACGAGTGCTCCGCAAAGCTTCTGGAGCTCATCCAGAGCGGCTGTAAAAAGTTCGCCCTGTGCCATCTCTCGCAGGAGAATAACACGCCCGCCCTTGCCCTGCAGACCGTGTTCACCACCTTGGGCGCAGCCGGTGTCGTACCGGAAAAAGACTGCATCGTGCAGGCACAGCGCCGCAACGAGGTAAGCCCTGCATTAGAGTTCTGATTTGTCACAAAATAAAGCCATCTGCAACAGCTGATTCCAAGGGCTTCAACCCTCCGGTCATGCTGCGGCAGATGGCTTTTTATTTACGCGGTGCTGCGCACTTGTTTTGCAATTGTTTCTCTCGAAAGATGGACGGCTTCGACAGAAATGAAACGACTTATTCGGCGGCCTTCTGCACCCGGATGTCACTGCCCAGAAACTGGATCTGCACAAAGGCCGCAAGGCGGCTGGAGATCTTCTCTGTATACAGCTTTTCCAGCAGCGCACCGTCCGTGATATTGGTGGTGACGATGGTAGGCAGCTTTGCGCCCAAGCGGTTATTCAGCAAGCTGTACAGATTCGTCAGGAAAAAGCTGGAATTGAACTCGGTGCCCAGATCATCCAAAATCAGCAGATCAGCGTTGCAGGCAGTCTGGAACAAGGTCTCCTCCTCGCCGCCGGGGTCGGTGCCGAAATGTAGCGCTTCCAGCTTGCCAAAAAAGTCCGGGCAGGAGACGTAAATCACATCATAGTTCTGCCGCAGCACCTCCCCGGCAATGGCAAGGGCGGCATGGGTCTTGCCAAGCCCTGCGTTGCCCACCAGCAGCAGGCTTTCGCGGGTGGCAGGGGAGAAGTCCGCGGCGTAATCCCGCAGGTCGGCCAGAACCTCGGCCATATAGCTGCGCACGCTCTCGCCCAGCGCTTTGTCCACTGTGTTGGGGTAGTAGTCCAGCTGCATGGTGTCAAAGCTGGAGATGGAGAGGCTGGACAGCTCCTCGATCTCCTTCCGGCGCAGCTGCTGCATCACCCGGCGCACACAATCGCAGGTGCGGCCGTCCACTGCGCCGGTGTCCTCACACCGCTTGCAGGTGAACTTTGGCTCCAGTGCATCCGCAGGGCGTCCGCTCTCAGCCAGCAGGGCGGTCAGCTTCTGCTTTGCCGCCGCAAGGGCAGCAGCAGTCTCGGTGCGGTCCTTGCCGGAGGCTCCGGCAATGGCACAGCGGATGCCCCGCACACGCACTTCCTCCTCGGCGTGGCGCAGCCCGGGGATGGCAGCTTCGGCCTCGGCCTGTGCATCCTGCGCTAAGGCGCGGGCGGTCTGACGCCGCATGGCTACGGTGCGCAGTGCCTGCTGATACAATTCGTTTTTGGTACGCATAAAGGCTCCTTACTCCGGCTTCTTGATAAGAGAACGGCGGCGGGTGGCGTTTTTCAGGATATCGTTTCCGCTGGGTGCAGCGCGGTCCACCCGGATATTTCGGCTTGCCCCGGCTGCAGCCACCGGCCCACGCACATCGTGGATGCTGCGTAGACCCTTGGCGTTCCATGTTTTCAGGATGCTGTTCCAGTACCACAGGTCGCGTTTGGGGCCGGCCTGTATGGCAGCTTCCTGCACCATGGCGTCGTCGTAGCCGTACACCTCGTACCAGCGCGCAATGGCTTTGCGCCCGCCCAGCGTCAGCTCCTCGGGGGAAATCTGCAGCAGACTGCTGACGTATTCCTCGCGGCTCTGGCGCAGCGCCAGCAGCTTTAAGTGGGCATCAGCCTGCTCGCCGGTCTCCACGCCCTCAGCGCGCCAGACCTTCAGCTCATGGGTCACAGCGGCCATGGTGCGCTTGCCCCGGCTGGCCACATAGGCTACGCAGAGCATCACAGTCTCAGGCGCAAAGCCTTCCTGCACATACAGGTTCACCAGCTTTTCCATCTCGGTATGGGTCAGCGGACGGGCAAAGCTGGTCTGCCCGCAGTCGATCAGGCTGGAGATCATAGGGTCGGTGCGGCTGGCGGCGGCGATCTCCGCCCAGCGCATAGGGGCAGGGGCGCTGGGCTCTGCGCCCGGCGCGGCGTTCTCCTCATAGCGTTCCAAAAGCCCTGCACCCGCCCAGAAAGCCAGCGCACTCTCGGCGCTGATGCGGCTGCGCAGCTTGAGGTCGGCGCAGATCTTGTCCGGGTCGGTCACGCCGGTGGCCAGTACATACAGCGCCACCCGCACATTGTATTCTTCGGCAATGCCCAGCTTGGAGAACACCAGCTGCGGCACGGCGATGGTATCGCCCTTCAGTTCTTTCAAACGGTAGATCATGGTTTCCTCGTTCAGTTTATTCGTTGGCAGTATCCGGCTCGGCAGGCGGCTCCCAGGGGTCGCAGTCCATCATGTCCGGGCAGTTGTTCCAGCGCTCCGGCTCGGCATCGTAGGCGTCTTTCAGATACTGCGCAGCGGCGGCACGCCCTTCGTCCGTAAGCGGAAATACCTCCCGGCGGCGCAGGGCGGGGTCGGTCTTGTCGATCGTCCAAGGCGCGGGCCAGTAGTCCACTGTGAGGATCTTTTCCTCCTTGGTGGCATCCGCGCCGCCGTCCGGGTCCGGCACGGTGCGCTTGCCCGGGGTAAGCCGGTAGCGCAGCCCGGCCTCGTTGCCGCTGTAATCATTCTTGCACAAAAAGTAGTGCAGCAGGGGAACAAAAATCATGGTGCAGCTCGTCCTTTCCGGCAAAAGGCGCGGCCTTTTGCGCAATCAATTCTATTATAAAGCCGCCGGGCTAAAATGCAACAACTTTTTGTGAAACACTCTGCAAAAGCTGCCCCGCTTACAGGAAATCCGGCCTTGACAGCACCGTAGAAATATGGTAAAATATTGCCTGTTGCAGCAGATGTGCAATGTGCTACTGTGGCTCAGCTGGTAGAGCAGCTCACTCGTAATGAGCAGGTCGCCTGTTCGAATCAGGTCAGTAGCTCCAAAGAAAAACCCCCGAAAGTTGGCTTGTGAAGCCGGTTTTCGGGGGTTTTGCTTTGTGAGGAAAAGCAAAGCCGCCGCACCCTGCCCGGAAACTCCGGCAGCAGAATGCGGCGGCATACTGTTACAAAAAACTTACTTAGAGATCTTCTGGCCGATCCAGATGCAGATGCAGGCACCGATCACCGAAATGGCAAAGGAAGAAAAGCTGCCGGAGGCGTGGATGCCCAGCAGGCCGAACAAAAACTCGCCCACAAAGCTGCCCAGCACGCCCATCAGGATGTTGCGGCCAAGGGAAGTTTCCGTGCCCATAAAGCGCCCGGCCAGATATCCGGCCAGCGCACCCACCAGCACGCCCACAAAAAGGGAAGCCAGCACACCTACCAGCGTCAGCAGGCCGGTCAGGCAGCCCACCAGCACACATAGCAGGGCAATGATGAGCAAAATCGTTAAAGTGATCATAGTTTATACCTCCTTAAAAATTATGGCTCTGCCTGCTGCCCGGCGGCTTCGCGGGCGGTGCGGCAGATGTCTTTCAAACAGCATTTTTCGCATTCCGGCTTGCGGGCGTTGCACACCGCACGGCCATGCATCACAAAGCGGTGGCAAAGGTCGCTGCCTTCCTCCGGCGGGATGATCTCCCATAGCGCCATCTCCACCTTTTGCGGCTCCTTAATGCCGTCCACAAGGCCAATCTTATTGCACAGCCGGATGCAGTGGGTGTCGGTAACGATGGCGGGCTTGCCGAACACATCCCCCATGATGAGGTTTGCGCTCTTGCGCCCTACGCCGGGCAAAGCGAGCAACTCCTCAAAGGTATTGGGCACACGGCAGTCGTACTTGTCCCGCAGCATCCGCATACAAGCCGAGATATCCCGCGCCTTGGAGTGTCCCAGCCCGCAGGGCTTGACGATGGCTTCAATGTCCTCCGGCTCGGCGGCAGCCAACGCCGCCACGCTGGGGTATTTGGCAAACAACTCCTCCACCACAATGTTCACCCGGGCATCCGTGCACTGGGCGGCCAGCCGCACGCTGACCAGCAGCTGCCATGCGTGGTCGTAGTCCAAGGTGCAACCAGCATCCGGGTATTCGGCCTTGAGACGCCGGATGACCTCCAGCGCCAGCGCTTTTTTTGCGGTAAGATCCTCCGGGGCTTTTTTTCGTACCGGCATGGGACAAACCTCCTTTAAAAGGGAATACCTGAATCATACCATGTTTGACAGGATTTGTAAATGTTTGCAGGGCATTATCTGAGAATGATTTTCAGAAAAGGCCTTGTCCTCCTTTTCTAAATGCGCTATACTATATAAAAAGTGCCTTGCGGGCAGGAAAGGAGAAACCACCATGAATGAACCACTTGCGCAGCGCCTGCGTCCCAAAACGCTGGCGGATGTGTGCGGGCAGCAGCATCTGCTGGCTCCGGGGCGGGTGTTCCGCCGCACCATCGAGAGCGGGCGCATTCCCAACATGATCTTTTACGGCCCCTCCGGCACCGGAAAGACCACGGTGGCACGCATTATTGCCGAGAACAGCGGCATGACCCTGCACAAGCTCAACGGCACCTCCTGCGGCACCGGGGATATCAAGGCAGTGCTCAAGGATATCGGCACGCTGGCAGCGGCGGGCGGCATTCTGCTGTATCTGGACGAGATCCAGTATCTGAATAAAAAGCAGCAGCAGAGCCTTTTGGAATGTATCGAGGACGGCAGCGTCACCCTGATCGCCTCCACCACCGAGAACCCCTATTTCTACATCTATAACGCGCTGCTTTCCCGCTGCACGGTGTTTGAGTTCAAGCCCCTTGCCGCAGCGGACGTGGAGCGCGGGGTACGCAACGCCGTGCAGCGCCTTTCCGAAGGGGAACAGGTGCCGGTATGCATGGACGAGGACGCCTGCGCCTATCTGGCCGAAAGCGCCGGGGGCGATCTGCGCAAGGCACTGGGCTGTCTGGACTTTGCGGTCACGGCAGCGCCGGTGGAAAACGGAGAAAAACGCATTACCTTAGATATGATCCGGCAGGTCACCCGCCGCACCGCCATGCGCTATGATCGGGAGGGCGACGACCACTACGACATCGTGTCTGCCTACCAGAAGTCCATGCGCGGCTCCGACCCGGACGCGGCGCTGCACTATCTGGCACGCCTGCTGGAAGCAGGAGACCTGCCCTCTGCCTGCCGCCGGTTGATGGTGTGCGCCTGCGAGGACGTGGGGCTTGCCTATCCGCAGATCATCCCCATCGTCAAGGCGGCGGTGGATGCCGCCAACATGGTGGGTCTGCCGGAGGCGCGTCTGCCCCTTGCGGATGCAGTCATTCTGGTGGCCACCAGCCCCAAATCCAACAGCGCCCACGATGCCATCAACGCAGCCATTGCGGATGTACAGGCCGGGCGCACCGGGCCCATCCCGCGCCAGCTGCAAAACAAGCACTTTGACGGCGAGGATGCGCTGGTAAAGGGGCAGAACTACAAATACGCCCACAGCTACGCCAACCACTGGGTACAGCAGCAGTATCTGCCGGATGTGCTGAAGGATACCAAGTACTACACCTTTGGCGACAACAAGACCGAACAGGCCGCCCGGGCGTACTGGGCAAAGATCAAAGGGGAAGAAAACGTCTGAACCGTGTGAAAAAGGAGGATGGATATGCGTTACTCAAAACAGCGGGAGCTTGTCATGCAGACGGTGCAGCAGCTGTGCGACCACCCGACTGCGGAAGAAATCTACGATAAAGCCGCGCAGGAGTGCCCGAATCTGAGCCTTGGCACAGTATACCGCAACCTGAACAGTCTGGTGGAAGCCGGGCGGGTGCGCCGGGTGTCCATTCCCGGCAAGGCGGACCGCTTTGACCACACCCTGCCGTGGCACAGCCATTTGTACTGCACCGTCTGCGGCGGCGTCACCGATGCAGAGGTGGACGGAAAACAGGTGATGGAGCTGGTCAAAAACCAGAAGGGCAGGGTGCAGGATTGTGCCGTGGTGCTGCTGGGCGTGTGCGAAGAGTGCTGCCGCAGGCAGGATGCAGAGGCGGCAGCGGCTAAACAGGCATAAAATTTGCGTGTTTCCTCTTGCCCGCAGCGGCCAAACAGGGTATACTAAAAAGTGTCTTTTATAGAATGGCAGAAAATAGAGTTTCGCCGCACGGGGCTACCCTGCCCGGCGGAGAAGGATGGTTTGCTTGGAATACATTAACTTTGAACATAATACCGTTGCCGCCGAGCTGGTGCGGCAGACCTACGACACCCCGCCGCTGGCCTTTGTGCACAGCTACGGCTGTCAGCAGAACGTCAACGACGGCGAGCGCATTAAAGGCGTGCTGGTGGATATCGGCTACGGCCTGTGCGATAAGCCCGAGGATGCCGACCTGATCTTGTTCAACACCTGCGCCGTGCGTGAGCACGCCGAGCAGCGGGTGTTCGGCAACGTGGGCGCGCTGAAGGGCCTTAAGGAAAAAAAGCCCGGCCTCATCATCGGACTGTGCGGCTGCATGGCCAACCAGAAACACGTTGTGGAAAAGCTGCGCAAGAGCTACCCCTATGTGGATCTGGTGTTCGGCGTGGACGGCATCGACACCCTGCCGCAGCTGATCGCCCAGAAACTGCAAAAGCATAAGAGGGTGCTGCTGGACCCCGCACAGCGTCCGGTCATCGTGGAGAACATCCCCATCCGGCGCGAGAGCGAGTTCCGCGCAGGGCTGCCCATCATGTACGGCTGCGATAACTTCTGCACCTACTGCATCGTGCCCTACGTCCGCGGCCGCGAGAAGAGCCGCAAGCCCGGCGATATCCTTGCCGAGTTCCGCGACCTTGTGGAAGCGGGCTATAAGGAGATCACCCTGCTGGGGCAGAACGTGAACAGCTACGGTAAGGGGCTGGAGGAGCAGATCGATTTCTCCGACCTGCTCAACCTGCTGTGCACCGTGCCCGGCGATTACCACATCCGCTTTATGACCAGCCACCCCAAGGACGCCAGCCATAAGCTCATTGATACCATCGCCGCCCAGCCGAAGCTGTGCAAGCACCTGCATCTGCCGGTGCAGTGTGGCTCCGACCGGCTTTTGCAGCAGATGAACCGCCACTATACGGTGGAACAGTATCTGGAGCTCATCGACTACGCCCGCAAGACCGTGCCCGGCATCACCTTCTCCAGCGATATCATCGTGGGTTTCCCCGGCGAGACCGAGGAGGACTTTGTAAAAACGCTGGAGCTGGTGCGCAAGGTGGGCTATATGCAGCTGTTCACCTTTATCTATTCCAAGCGCACCGGCACTAAGGCTGCCGAAATGCCGGACCCCACCCCCCGCAAGGAAAAGACCGACCGCATGACCCGCCTGCTGGCTACGCAGGACGAGATCGCCATGGCGCTGGTCAAGGCGCAGGTGGGGCAGACCGTCCGGGTATTGGTGGAAGGCTTCGGGCGTAATGAAGGCACCCTTTCCGGCCGGTTGGACAATAACCTGACCGTGGAGTTTGCCGCCGACCCGGCACTGCTGGGCAGCTACGCGACTGTACATCTTACCGGTGCCCGCGCCACCGTGCTGCTGGGCGAGCTGGAAGCATAAAAAAGTGATTCCGGGGCAAACTGCCCCAGAAAGAATAAAAACAACAAGGAGAACCCAATCATGGATTGCATTGATCTTTTCAAGCGTGCCGCTATGGCACTGCAGACCGACCCCCGCTACGTCATTCTGGATCAGGCCCGCAAGGCAAACGACAAGGATGAGGAACTGCAGAACCTGATCGGCGAGTTCAATCTGGCCCGCATGGACCTGAACAACGAGATCGGCAAGAACGAGCGCGATGACGCCCGCATCGCTGAACTGAACGAGAAGGTGAACAGCCTCTACGGCCAGATCATGGGCAACGAGGGCATGGTGGCATACAACGAGGCCAAGCGCGAGTGCGAGAACCTGGTCAACTATATCGACGCCATCATCAACACCGCCATGAACGGCGGCGACCCCATGACCGTGCAGGAGCCTTCTGCCTCCTGCACCGGCAGCTGTTCCACCTGCGGCGGCTGCCACTGAGCAAACTTTTTTGACCGGAACGCGGCTGTGCAACACAGACCGCGTTTTGTTTGCACCGGCGGTTACAGCCCGCAAACCGGCTGACGGAACCATACAAGGGAAAGAGGAAAAACCATGGCAGAGCTTTCGCCCATGATGCAGCAGTATCTTGAGATCAAAAATCAACACAAGGACGAAATTCTTTTTTACCGCATCGGCGATTTTTACGAGATGTTCTTCGACGATGCCGTCACGGCGTCCCGGGAGCTGGATCTTACCCTTACCGGCAAGCAGTGCGGCCTTGCGGAGCGCGCCCCTATGTGCGGCGTGCCCTTCCACAGCTACGAGGGCTATGTGGCGCGCCTGATCGCTAAGGGCTATAAGGTGGCCATCTGTGAGCAGGTAGAGGACCCCGCCAAGGCGAAAGGCCTTGTCAAGCGGGACATCATCCGGGTGGTCACCCCCGGTACGGTCATTGAAAGCAGCATGCTGCAGGACGACCGCAACAACTACATTGCCAGCCTGTACCTCAAGGGCAAAAAGGCGGGCCTGTGCTTTGCGGACGTTTCCACCGGTACGGCGCATATCACCGAACTGACGGCGGATAAGATCGCCCCGGCGGTCATTACCGAGCTGTGCCGCTACCACCCCAGCGAGGTGCTGCTGAACCCCGGCCTGCTGGACTGCCGCGAGGTGACCGCCTACATCAAAAAGAACATGAGCTGCTCGGTGGAACTGGTCGAGGACGAGCGCTATGCGCCGGGGCTGGTGGCTTCTGCACTGGAAGAACAGTTTGGCCGCGACTGGCCGCAGACCACCGGCATGGTCGCCGAGGGCCTTGTGCGCTTTGCCATGGCTGCGCTGCTGGAATACCTGCACGATACCCAGATCAAGGGTGTGGAGCGGTTAAAGACCGTCATTACTTACAACGAAGCCCAGTTCATGCGGCTTTCGCCTGTCACCCGGGCAAACCTTGAGCTGACCGAGACCCTGCGCGGGCGCGAAAAGCGCGGCACCCTGCTGTGGGTGCTGGATAAGACCAGCACCGCCATGGGTAAGCGGATGCTGCGCAGCTGGATCGAGCAGCCGCTTATTTCCAGCCAGCTCATCAACCACCGCCTGAACGCTGTGGAGGCGCTGGTGCGTCAGACTATGGTGCGCGGCGACCTGACCGAAGAATTGCACTACATCGCGGACATGGAGCGCCTGATGACCCGCACGGTGTACGGCTCTGCAACCCCCAAGGAGATCTACACCCTTGCCCAGACCTGCGATCGTCTGCCCGGCCTGCGCAAGCAGGCTGAGGGCTGCAGCTGCCCGGAGCTTGCCGAGCTGGCCGCAAGTATCGATCCGCTGGAGGATATCAAGGCGCGCATTTATGCCGCAGTAGACCCGGAGGCACCCTCCACCCTCAAGGATGGCGGCGTCATCGCCAAGGGTTACCATGCCGAGGTGGACGAGCTACGCTCCATCCGCGATAACACCAAGGGCGTGCTGGCGCAGCTGGAAGCCCGTCTGCGGCAGGAGACCGGCATCCCCAAGCTGAAAATAGGCTATAATCATGTGTTCGGCTACTTCATCGAGGTGAGCAACTCCTACAAAAACCTTGTGCCGGAGACTTACATCCGCAAGCAGACCCTCACCTCCGGCGAGCGTTACATCACGCAGGAGCTGAAGGAGCTGGAAAGCAAGATCCTTGGCGCGCACGAGCGGCTCATCTCGCTGGAGCGCCGCCTGTTTGATGAGTTGCTGGAGAGCATCGGTGCCCAACTGGACCGCATCCAGCGCACCGCCAACGCTATTGCACAGCTGGATGTGCTGGCTGCGCTGGCGCAGGTGTGTGCTGAAAACAACTACTGCCGCCCCGTGGTGGACGACAGCGATGTGCTGACCATCACCGAGGGGCGTCACCCGGTGGTGGAGCAGGTGCTCAAGGGCAGTATGTTCGTGCCCAACGATACCACCCTCAACTGCACCACCGACCGCTGCCTGATCATCACCGGCCCCAACATGGCGGGTAAATCTACCTATATGCGTCAGAATGCGCTGATTGCCCTGATGGCGCAGATCGGTTCCTTTGTACCGGCAGCCAGCTGTCATGTGGGCGTGGTGGACGCCATCTTCACCCGCATCGGTGCCTCGGACGACCTTGCCGCAGGTCAGTCTACCTTTATGGTGGAGATGACCGAGGTAGCGGAGATCCTGAAAAATGCCACTGCCAAAAGTCTTGTGGTGCTGGATGAGATCGGCCGCGGCACCTCCACCTTTGACGGCATGAGCATCGCCCGCGCCGTGGTGGAGCATATCGCAGACCCCGCCAAGGGGCTGGGCTGCAAGACCCTGTTCGCCACCCATTACCACGAGCTGACCGAGCTGGAAGGCACCGTAGAGGGCGTAAAAAACTACAATATTGCGGTCAAAAAGCGCGGCGAGGACATCACCTTCCTGCGGCGCATCGTGCGCGGCCCCGCCGACGACAGCTACGGCATCGAGGTGGCAAAGCTGGCCGGTCTGCCCGGCAGCGTGACCCGCCGCGCCCACGAAGTGCTGCGTACGCTGGAGGCCTCTGCGCCCAAAAACAAGGTAGAGCAGATGGATTTTGACGCCTTGCAGGAGTACAATTCCCCGGCAGTGCCCAGCGAAATGATGGAAAAACTGGAGGCTGTGGATGTGGAAACGCTTACTCCCATTGAAGCGCTGAACTTTTTGTACGAGCTGAAAAAGACCCTCAAGGGCAGCCTGAACGGCTGACCGCAAAAATCAACCACAGGGGAGGGAAAAGACCATGGCAGTCATCCATGTTCTGGATAAGCATACCGCGGAGCTGATCGCCGCCGGTGAGGTGGTGGAGCGCCCCGCATCGGTGGTCAAGGAGCTTTTGGAAAACTCCATCGACGCCGGTGCAACGCAGGTCACCGTAAGCATCGAGTCCGGCGGCGTAAAGCTGATCGAGATCAGCGATAACGGCACCGGTATTGATGCTGAGTATATCCCAACGGCTTTCATCCGCCACGCCACCAGCAAAATTGAAAAGCCGGATGACCTGAACAGCATCCACACACTGGGCTTCAGGGGTGAAGCACTGGCTTCCATTGCCAGCGTGGCGCGGGTAGAGCTGCTCACCCGCACCGAGGTGGACGAGTTTGCCACCTGCTACCGCATCTCCGGCGGTGAGGAGCAGGGCAGGGAGCCTGCCGCCCGTGCTGTGGGCACCACCATCCGGGTGCAGGACCTGTTCTACAACACCCCCGCCCGCATGAAGTTCCTCAAAAAGGACTCCAGCGAGGGCACCTTTGTGGCAGATAACGTGGGTCATGTGGCGCTCAGCCACCCGGAGGTCAGTGTCAAGTTCATCCGGGAAGGCAAGCTGCAATACGTCACCCCCGGCGATGGTCAGCTGCGCAGCGCCGCCTACGCGGTGCTGGGGCGGGAGTTCAGCCGCGACCTCATCGAGGTGCACTTCGAGGAAGGGCTGTACCGGGTTACCGGCTTGATCACCCCGCCCAAGAGCTGCCGCGCCAGCCGCAGTATGCAGCATTTCTACATCAATGGCCGCTATGTGCGCAACCGCACCATCATGGCGGGCATGGAGATGGCCTTTAAGGGAACGACCATGCAGGGCAAGTTCCCGGGCGGCATCTTGCTGCTGGAAATGCCCACCGACCTTGTGGACGTCAATGTCCACCCTGCAAAGATCGAAGCCCGCTTTGCCCGGGAAAATGACGTGTTCGATGTTGTTTACCATGCGGTCAAGCTGGCGCTGGCACAGCCCGGCACCGGGGAACGCCGCTTTACCTTTGAAGCGGACGAAAAAGAGAAAACTGAAAAAGAAAACGATACTCAGAGTGAAAATGCTGTAAAGAATAATCACTTTACAGGACTTTCCGCCGTCATTCCGGGTCAGGCAGACCCCGGCACGCTGCCCGCGCAGCGCTGGCAAGCCCCGCAGCCGCCGCGCCCTGCCGCTGCACCGGTGAAAACCCCGTCTTTTACGGCAGACACCCCGCCGGTACAGCCCGCACCGCCTGCCCGCGCGGCGGCTGTGCCTTCGTGGCGGCAGTCTGCCCCCGCAGAGGACATTCTGGACCCGGTGGTCACCCTCCACAGCCCGGAAAAAGCAGATGCAACAAAAGTCCAGACCGCACCGCAGCCCTTCCGGGCTGCTGCTGCTGAAACACAGCTGGATGTGCGCCCGGAGACGGACGCCGCAGCCGACCCGCCGCTGGATCATATGGCAGCATGGAACACCGTGCCTGCCGCCCCGGAGATCGAAGCTGCAACGGTGCCCTATCAGCCGGAGGAGCCGGTGCAGTCCGAGCAGCCGGAACAGCTGGGCTTTGATGTACCGCAGGGGGAAGAGCCGCTGCGGTATGTGGGCGAGGTTTTCCGCACCTATATTCTGGCGGAGCGGGGAGACGAGCTGTGTCTGATCGATAAGCACGCCGCCCACGAGCGTCAGCTGTACGAAAAGCTGGCCGCGAACTACGGCAACGTGCCCAGCCAGCTGTTGTTGCAGCCCGCCGCCATCGACCTCTCTGCAGAGGAAAAGCAGGCGCTGCTGGAAAATCAGCCCCTGCTGGAAAACGCCGGGCTGGATGTGGCGGACTTTGGCGGCAGTACGGTGCTATTGCGCGCTGTGCCTGCGGACGTAGAGCCGCAGAATGCCGAGGATCTATTGGTAGAGATCGCCGACCGCCTGCTCAAGGGCAGCCGGGACGCGCTGAACGAGCACACCGAGTGGGTGCTGCACTCCATCTCCTGCCGCGCCGCCATCAAGGCGGGGGATAAGTCCTCCCCGCAGGAGCTGATGGCACTGGCCGAGAAGATTCTCTCCGGCGAGGTGCCGCCCTTCTGCCCCCATGGCCGTCCCTGCGTGCTCAAGCTTACCCGAAAGGAGTTGGAAAAGCAGTTTGGACGCATCGTGTAATGCAAAACCCGCCGTGGTGGCTGTGGTAGGTCCCACCGCCACCGGCAAGACCGCGCTGGGCGTTGCGCTGGCGCAGCAGTTCTCCGGCGAGGTCATCAGTGCCGACTCTATGCAGATCTACAAAGGTCTGGATGTGGGCACCGCTAAGGTCACCCCGCAGGAGACCTGCGGCATCCCGCACCACGGCGTGGACATCCTCACCCCGGAAAAGACCTTCAGCGTGGCGGATTTCACCGCGCTGGCAGGGGAGTACATTCGGGATATCACTGCCCGGGGGCATCTGCCGCTGCTGGTAGGCGGCACCGGACTGTATGTGCAGAGCCTTTTGTATGGGGTGCGATTCACCGCCGAAAAAGCCCCGGATGGTCTGCGCGAGCAGCTGACCGCTG
>OGNZ01000872.1_pt1 | contig 16502 bp, 9 predicted proteins | sample 1573601 | NCBI WGS metagenome assembly OGNZ01 (sample SAMEA2582009, study PRJEB24529) | metagenome | biome: Human gut stool | place: China | collected 2011
TGTGGGTATTGGTCTGCCTGGCGAACCAGACGGGAGTAACCCTCACCGAAGCCCTCGACGCCAACTTCGCCAAGAAAACGGCCCGCGACAAGGAGCGGCACCGCAACAATCCCAAGCTATGAACCGAAACCCCGAAAAGCGGGGATAATAACTTATCCGAGAAGGGGGTTCGGGAGAGGATGAGAATCACAAACGCGGACACAGGCTGTGAATAAGCGACCGTCGGACGATGGCTGGAACATTGAAAAATATAATAATTGCCTGATAGGTATTCCGGGCGATTACGTTCCCGAATCGTTCCGGCAGGTTATGTACGACGGAAGTCATTATCGACAAAATACGGCCCTTCCGACAAACCATCTTCCGGCAAACCGCCCGATAAAAGCGGGATCGGATACGAAAAGCCCGTAATCCCCCGAACAAGGGGCGATACCGCGATAAAATACGGAACTGTTACCTGTAATCAAATACTTTAGAGTTATGAAATACGATTTCGATGAGATTATTCCGCGACGGGGTACCAACTCCGTCAAATGGGATCTGGCCACAGACGAACGGGTGCTGCCTATGTGGGTAGCCGACATGGATTTCCGCGCGGCCCCGCCCGTACTCGACGCCCTGGAACGACGGCTCCGCCACGGCGTTTTCGGCTATACGAAGGTCCCCGACGCCTATTTCGAAGCCGTGAAAGGGTGGTTCGGCAAACGGCACGGATTCCGCATCGAAAACGAGTGGATCCTCCCGACTACGGGCGTCATTCCCGCCCTTTCGGTCATCCTGAAGGCCCTGACCGAACCGGGCGACAAGGTAATCCTTCAGACGCCCGTTTACAACTGTTTCTTCGCCGTGCTGGAGCGTACCGGCCGTCAGCCGCTCGCCAATCCGCTCATCGACGAAGGCGGCGCCTACCGCATGGACTTCGAAGATCTGGAACGCAAGGCGGCGGACCCGCGGGCCGGGCCTGGACCGCCGAAGAGCTTACCCGCCTCGGGGAGATCTGCCTGCGGCACGGGGTAACGGTCATATCGGACGAAATCCACTGCGACCTGACGCTCGACGGCCATCGCCACATTCCGTTCGCCTCGCTGAACGAAGAGTTTCTGCGGCATTCGGTCACCTGCACCGCCCCGAGCAAGACCTTCAACATCGCCGGTCTGCAAGCAGCCAACATCATCGCCGCCGATCCCGAGATACGCCGGAAAATCGACCGGCAACTCGTCGATAACGAACTCCACGCACTGAATGCCTTTGCAGTCGAAGCCCTGATCGCAGCTTACAACGAAGGCGGCGAATGGCTGGACGAACTGAAAAAATACCTGTGGGAGAACTACGAATACCTGCGCGACTTCTTCACCCGGCACCTGCCGGCTCTGCCGGTCACTCCGCTCGAGGCCACCTACCTGGTGTGGGTGGATTGTCGGACGTTGAAACGCCCCACGACGGAAATAGCCCGGCAGTTACTGGAGGAGGGGCACGTATGGATCAACGAAGGCGAAATGTACGCCGGAGAAGGGTTCCTGCGCATCAACATCGCCTGCCCCCGCAAGACGCTCGCCGAAGGGCTGGAACGCATCCGAAAAGTAGTAGGGTAATTACAATTATTGAATTTAACGAAAAGAGAGCCTTTTTAAGGCTCTCTTTTTTGATTCCGGAGTGAAAATCCCCAACCTATAATCGGGAAATATCCGCATTCCATAAAATTATATGAATATTTTACACCAATTTCAGCTCCTTCTTGATCCGTTCGATCTTGTCGTTCAGTTCGGCCCGTACCTTTTCGTAATCGGCGACGGACGGCAGGGTAGCCTTCACCCCGAAGTAGAACTTGATCTTGGGCTCCGTACCCGACGGACGGACACAGACACGGGTGCCGTCCTCGGTATACCACTGAAGTACGTTGCTCTTATCCTGCTCCAGATGCGTCTTCTTTCCGGTGCGGACATCGAACGACTCCAAAGTCTGAATATCGTTGATCTTCACCACGAGCGAGCCGAGAATCTCTTTCGGAGGATTGGCACGGTAATCGACCATCATCCGCTGGATCAATTCGGCACCCTCCTTACCGGTACGGACTACCGAAACGAGGCCTTCCTGGTAAAATCCGTACTTGACATAAAGCTGCTTGAGCCACTCGTACAGCGAGATACCCATCGTATCGCGCACCCAGGCTGCGGCCTCGGCCGCCAGCGAGCAGGCCGACACGCCGTCCTTGTCGCGGACGTAGTCCCCGGCCAGGTAGCCGAAGCTCTCCTCGCCGCCGCCGATGTACTGCATATCGGTACCTTCGTGCCCCCGAATGATCTTGGCGATGTATTTGAAGCCGGTGAGACACTCGTAGCATTTCACCTTGAAATAGTCGGCTACGGCATCCACCATTTCGGTCGTAACGATCGTTTTGATCACGTACTGGTGTCCGTTCAGGCGGCCCAACTCGGCCCAGCGGGTCAGTTGATAAGTCATCAGCAGCACCAATGTCTGGTTGCCGTTCAACAGCACGTATTCGCCGTTTTCATCAGGCAGCGCCACGCCGATACGGTCCGAATCGGGATCGGTAGCCAACACCAGATCCGCCTTCACCTTCTTCGCCAGGTCGATAGCCATCGACATCGTCTTGCGCTCCTCCGGATTGGGAGATTCCACCGTCGGGAAATTACCGTCGATCACCGCCTGCTCGGGAACCATTTGCACGTTGGTAAAGCCGAAGCGCTTGAGCGACTCGGGAACCAGCCGCACGCCGGCACCGTGCATGGGCGAATAGACGATCTTCATGTCGTGGAAACGTTTCACGCTCTCGGACGAAAGCGACAACTCGTATATTTTATTAAGGTATAACTCGTCGAAATCCTTGCCCAGAGCATGAATGTTCTGCGGGTTCCGGCCGGTAAGCACCTGATCGACCTCGGTGATTTTCTCCACCTCGTCGATGATGTTCTTGTCGTGCGGTGCCGTAACCTGCGATCCATCGGCCCAGTAGGCTTTGTAGCCGTTGTATTCTTTGGGGTTGTGCGAAGCCGTGACGACCACGCCCGACTGACATTTCAGCTCCCGGATCGCGAAGCTCAACTCGGGTGTCGGACGCAGCGCGTCGAACAGAAATACGGTGAATCCGTTCGAGGCGAAGATGTCGGCCACACGCTCGGCGAACATCCGCGAATTGTTGCGGCTGTCGTGCCCTACGACGACCCGGAGTTCCTCGCCCGCGAAATTGCGCTTCAGGTAGTTCGAAAGACCCTGCGTCGCAGCACCTACCGTATAGATATTCATACGATTGGTGCCCACTCCCATGACCCCGCGAAGACCGCCCGTACCGAACTCGAGGTCCTTGTAAAAACTCTCTACAAGTTCTTTCATATCATTATCCATCAGGTATTTAACCTGTTTTTTAGTCTCTGCATCATAATTGCCGTCGAGCCATTTTTGGGCTTTCGCCAGCACTTGTTGTTCTAATCCGTTTTCCATAACTACATTGGTTTTATTTATAGCTTAAAGCTGTTATCCTCCAAAAATTTTATACGCAAATATACATATTTTATTTCCAATATTCACTATCAGCAAGTTAAAAAAGAGGAGCCTGCCACATCCTTTTTTCTATAGTAAAAGTATCGACTTTTGCAAGCATTTTGCCGCTCCATTTTCACAAATTTATTTACAACTTTGTGCTACCAAAAAAAACGGATACACCCTCCATCGATGTTAGCTCCCGCACAGACATATTGCGAAAAATGGCAAACTTGTTTGGACCAGATCAAGTCCCGAACGACCGAAGAGGAGTTCGTGAAGTGGTTCAAACCCATCGTGCCGCTCGAATTCGACGGCAAGACGCTTCGTCTGTGCGTGCCCAACATGAGCTACGTCTATCAGATCGAGAAGCACTACATTCCGTTCCTGCGGCCGATCATCTCCCAGCTCTACGGACAGGAGATCCGCCTGCACTACGCCGTTCCCAAAAACGACGCACAGAGCGTGCCAGTGTCGAAAGAAGCCGATACGACGGCGATTTCGCAGTTCAGCACCCAGACCAACACGGCAAATATAAAAAATCCGTTCGTCATTCCGGGTCTCAAGAAGATCGTCATCGACCCGCAGCTCAACCCGAACTACACGTTCGCAACCTTCATCGAAGGGGAGTGCAACCGCCTGGCCCGTTCGGCGGGTATGGCCGTCGCGGTCGATCCGGGCCATACGCCTTTCAACCCGCTGTATATATACGGTAACTCCGGACTGGGCAAGACCCACATCGTGCAGTCGATCGGCCACGAAGTGCGGCAGCGCCACCCCGAACTGCAGGTGCTTTACGTCTCGATGAACAAGTTCCAGGCGCAATTCCAGACCGCCTACAAGAACGGCGAAATTCCGGATTTCATCCATTTCTACCAGATGATCGACGTATTGATTATCGACGACATCCAGGAGCTCACGGGAAAAACCGGCACCCAGAACGCCTTCTTCAACATATTCAACCACTTGCAACTGGCAGGCAAACAGTTGATCCTTACCTCGGATAAACCGCCCGTGGAGCTGAAGGACATCGAACAGCGACTGCTGACCCGCTTCAAGTGGGGACTTTCGACCCAGCTCAACACGCCCGACTACGACACCAAAGTCAAGATCATCAGAATCAAGGCTCAGAAACTCGGCCTCCAGCTTACGGACGAAATCGTCCGCTACCTGGCGGACAATATCTCCGCCAACGTCCGGGAAATCGAGGGCGCTCTGTCGGCCCTGGTAGCCAATACCGTCTATATGGGCAAGAAAGTTTCCCTGTCGCTCGTCAAGGAGATTCTGAAGGTCTATGTCCGGGTATGCCAAAAAGAGATCACAATCGAGCACATCATCGAAGTCGTCTGCGACTTCCTGCATATCGACATCCAGCGCCTCAATTCGCCCGAACGAACCCGCGAAGTGGCTCAGGCGCGTCAGATCGCCATGTACCTGGCCAAGCAGCACACCAAATCCCCGCTGATCGCCATCGGTTCGGCTATCGGAGGACGCAACCACGCCACGGTGTTGCACTCCTGCAAGGCGGTATCGAACCAGATCGAAACGGACAAGGCTTTTCAGCGACAGATGGAAGAGCTCGAAAAACTGGTCCTGGCATAACCCGCCGGGACTTTTTTCATCTCCTCCCGAATCACAAATTTGCGAAAAACTTACCGACGACTCGATATTTCCGATGCCATACAAGCCCGCAAACTCCGTCGCCTTCCGCTTGTTGTCACTCCGGACAAAACCATCCCCGACACCGGCACGCATACACTTCTCCAATCCGGTTGCACCCGGACATTGAACCACACCGGAGGCAGTCGATTCGCCGACCATATCCTCCGCCTCCGAAAATCCCGGATTCTTCAGGCCGTCGGCAACGAACGACCCTGTTTCCCCAAAATACGACCCACCCCGACACGCAGCCGCAAATTTCCCCTTCACCCACAGAATTACATCCGCAAACAGCCATAAATCCGGCCGGAAATGGCGATAATTGCATTTTATTTCGTAACTTTGAAAAATAAATCCCGTTGTGTAAAACACCCGGAGCGAAACGGCGATTCCGACTTTCAGGAACAGTGTCGGAAGATCCGTCGGTCGCCGGGCAGCGACGACAGAACAGCAAAGTTCGGCAGGCGGGAAAATCCCGGGTTTACGCACCGGACACCGGATACGAAATACGAAAAAATAAAAACAATTCGACTATATGGCAGAGAAAACACAAGCAAATCCCGACAAGTTAAAGGTACTTAACGCGGTGATGGAGAAGATCGAGAAGGATTTCGGCAAAGGCTCGATCATGCGCATGTCGAGCGCAGAGGTCGCCGACGTACAGGTAATCCCCACGGGTTCGATCACCCTGGACATGGCGCTCGGCGTAGGCGGTTACCCCAAAGGACGCGTCATCGAGATTTACGGTCCCGAATCCTCGGGCAAGACGACCCTGGCGATCCACGCCATCGCCGAGGCGCAGAAGGCCGGCGGCATCGCGGCCTTCATCGACGCCGAGCACGCCTTCGACAGTTTCTACGCACAGAAACTGGGCGTGGACGTCGACAACCTGCTCATTTCGCAGCCCGACAACGGCGAGCAGGCGCTCGAAATCGCCGACTCGCTGATCCGCTCGAGCGCCATCGACATCATCGTCATCGACTCCGTGGCGGCTCTGACGCCCAAGGCGGAAATCGAAGGGGAGATGGGCGATGCCAAGATGGGATTGCAGGCCCGCCTGATGTCGCAGGCACTGCGCAAGCTCACCTCGAGCATCTCCAAAACCAAAACGGTCTGCATCTTCATCAACCAGTTGCGCGACAAGATCGGCGTAGTGTACGGCAACCCCGAAACCACGACGGGCGGTAATGCACTGAAATTCTATGCCAGCGTCCGCATCGACATCCGCCGGGTGTCGGTCATCAAGGACGGCGAGGAACAGCTCGGCACCCGCACCCGCGTCAAAGTGGTCAAAAACAAGGTGGCGCCCCCGTTCAAGAAGGCCGAATTCGACATCATGTTCGGCGAGGGCATCTCGAAGATCGGCGAAATCATCGACCTGGGTGTGGACTACGGAATCATCAAGAAATCGGGTTCGTGGTTCTCTTACGGCGACCGCAAAATCGGCCAGGGCCGCGACAGCGTGAAAGAGCTTCTCAAGAACGATGAAGCGCTCCGCAACGAAGTCGAAGCCAAAGTCCGCGAAGCGATGATTGCCGCCCGCAAAGCATAAAAAGCGAATGAAGAGCCGACCGGGGCCTGTAACAAAGGCAGGAAACGCCCAAAAGACCGGTCGGAGTCTTCTCTCTTCGGACAAATACAGGCAGCGACGCACGGTATAGCCGGGACAGTTATAAAACGGCACCCCGGAAACGAAGCGAAAAACGATATTTTACGATAGAAAACGAGATCGTCGGTACGAAATCCGTCGAAATTCGTAGTTGGACCCTAAAACAGCATTGGATGGTATGGATTTTACGCCGGAAGACGAACGATTAATCAAGGAGAAGTGGGAGGAACTGCTTCAGTCGTGCACCAAAATCTGTAAAAACGACGAAGACTGGGAGTTCATCAAACGCGCTTTTTTCCTGGCGAAAGAGGCGCATGGCGGAGTGCGTCGTCGCTCGGGCGAGCCGTACCTGCTGCATCCCATCGCCGTAGCCAAGATCGTCGTGGACGAGATCGGGCTCGGCGTCAAATCGGTCGTCGCCGCCCTGCTGCACGACGTTGTGGAGGATACGGAGTACACGGTCGAAGATATGGAGCGCATCTTCGGGCCCAAGATCGCCAAGATGGTCGATGGGCTTACGAAGATGTCGGGCGTATTCAATGCCGATACTTCGGAGCAGGCGGAGTATTTCCGCAAAGTCCTGCTCACGCTTTCGGACGACGTGCGGGTGATCCTGATCAAAATCGCCGACCGCCTGCACAACATGCGTACGCTGGGGTCGATGCCTACCAACAAGCAGATCAAAATCACGGGTGAAACGCTTTACCTGTTCGCACCGCTGGCGTATCGGCTCGGCCTGTACACTATTAAGAGCGAACTCGAAGACCTCTGCATGAAATATCGCTTCCCGGTACAATATGCCGAGCTGTCGGAAAAACTCAAAGCGACCGAAGAACAGCGCGAAGCCTTCATCAGCAAATTCAACGCCCCGATCATCGAAGCGCTCAAGCGGGACCATATCAACTTCGAAATTTCGGGACGTGTCAAAAGCCTTTACTCGATCTGGAGCAAGATGCAGCGCAAACAGATCCCCTTCGAGGAGATATACGACCTGTTTGCCATCCGCATCGTGTTCAAGCCGCTGCCGTTCCCCTCGGAAAAGACACAGTGCTGGCAGATATTCTCGACTATCACCGACATCTATACGCCGAAACCGGATCGCCTGCGCGACTGGATTTCGATGCCCAAGGCCAACGGCTACGAAGCGTTGCACTCGACTGTTATGGGTCCCGACGGAGTATGGGTAGAGGTGCAGATCCGCACGCAACGCATGGAGGAGATCGCCGAAAGGGGATTCGCCGCTCATTGGAAATACAAAAACGCCTCGCTGTCGAACAACGAGGACGAACTCGACCGCTGGCTCAAAAAGATACGCGATGCACTGAATGGTCCGACGGAAAACGCCGTTGACTTCCTGGATAACTTCAAATTATCGCTATACACATCTGAAATAGCGGTATTTACACCCAAAGGAGAGGCTCGGAAAATGCCGTACGGAGCCACCGCACTGGACTTCGCGTACGACATACACTCGAAGATCGGAAACAGTGCCATCGGCGCCAAGATCAACCACAAGATCGAGCCGATCACCACACAGATCAACAGCGGCGACCAGATCGAAATCATCACCGCCGACAACGCACGCCCCAAAGCCGAATGGCTCGACATCGTCACCACGACCAAAGCTAAGCAGGCGATCAAGAGTTTTCTCAAACGCGAGCGGCAAAACAACATCGAACGGGGCATGAAGATGCTCGAGGAGCGAATGCAGCAACTCAATACCCCGCTCAGCGGTCGTGTGCTGCGCAAAATCGTCCCGATTTACGAATCCAACAACAAAGAGGAGCTTTACAGCAAAATCGGGGCGGGGATCGTCGATCTAAAAGACTTGGACAAGGTCCTGAAAGTCAATGCCACCAGCAAGATACTCAAGTTCTGGACGCTTTTTATCAACAAAAAGGAGGACGAGGAGGGCGACGATGCCGAAAATCCGGAACCGAACAGCGCGAAAGCCGAAGAATCGGCAACGGCAGGCGAACCGCAATTCGTCATGGCCGAATGTTGCAAACCGATTCCGGGAGACAGCGTGGTAGGGTATAAAGACCCTGCGTCGCACCGTATCATCGTGCATAAATCCAACTGCAAGGAGCTCGACCGGCTGGCCGCTCAATTCGGACGCAATATCCTCAAGGACGAAATCAAATGGTCGCAACACAAGGCCATGTCGTACCTATCGACCATCGAACTGCGCGGCATCGACCGCACCGGCATACTGCTCGACCTGGCAAAAACGGTCAGCGAGGACTTCAGCATCAATATCCGGCAGATCAATATCCAGACGCACGACAACATTTTCGAGGGCACGATCAGCCTTTATGTCAAGGATGCGGAGGGCCTGCATGCAATCATGGACAAAATCCGCAAGATAAAGGGCATAGACACCGTAAAACGTAATCAGGATTAAACCATCGGCACTATGGACAAAGATATCATCCAAATACTGTGGAGCGCACTGTTGATCGTCATAGTCACGATCGTCCCGCTGGTCAAGAAGTTCAAGGAGATGCAAAGAAAAGAGTTGCGCTCCGCATCGGCGGCACAGCCCGTCCGTCAGGCGGAGGCGGACACATCCGCCCCGGTGTCCGGATTCCGAAAAACGGCCGGCAAGTCCCCAAAAACTGAAAAAGCGGAATCTCCGTTACGCAACCAGATCGGCATATCCCGAGCGGACGCCGAACAGCAACCTCATAGCCCCGGTATCGCCGAAGAATTCGACGTGCGAAAAGCGGTCCTTTATTCGGAGATAATGGCTCCAAAATTCAAGGAGGAGTAGCCAAAGACAGGCACATACGCTCATCGGCATCGATTCCCGTATTTTTCGGAAGCCGACACGATGCAAAATAGAAGGATGAGAAGGATTCTTCTCTCCGAATTAAATTAAAACTCCCTTCGCTTATTACGGGACCTCAAAGAGGCGATAAGCCACAACAAGCAACGACGCAATCAATAAACATATTTTCATATGGCATCCATATTCACTCGCATCATCAACGGCGAAATCCCGAGCTACAAGGTGGCGGAGGATGAAAATTTTCTGGCATTCCTCGACATCAATCCCCTCGAGAAAGGTCATACGCTGGTCGTCCCCAAGAAAGAGATCGATTATATTTTCGACCTGGACGACGAAACCCTGCAAGGGATGATCGTCTTCGCCAAAAGGGTGGCGAAAAAAATCCAGGCGAAAATCGCTTGCAAAAGAGTGGCAGTAGTGGTTTTCGGCCTCGAAGTTCCCCATGCGCACATTCACCTGATCCCGATGGAAAACGAATACGACGTTGATTTCCGCAAAGTCAAGCCCAAATTCACTCCGGAAGAGTTCGAAGAAACAGCCAGAATGATTCGGGAATAGGACATACGGCAGAACATACAAACCATTAATTACCAGCCGGGTAGTGTATTGATTACACTATCCGGCCTTATTTTTTAACATAATATAATCAAAAGGAAAATAATGTTAAAAAAACGACGGAGAGCGAATTTCAATATCCCGAAATTATTGCAAAATCCAGCAAAATAGGGTAGTATGTTACAAATGTAATCACATCTTTCTTCTTAAACTTGCCTAATTTTATCCATTTGTAAATACACACTCTGTAAACATGCTGTTGATATTCAACAAATGTAAAATACTAAGCAAACCCTCGCAACAGTCAAAAATCCCCTGCATTATTAGAATCAAAATATTGAATTATCAATATAAATATACTATAAACCATATATTTATGACAACTAACTAAATAAAAACAAGAAGAATCCAACCGTATTTAGAGCCGTTTTGCAGTCCACATCGAATTTCATAAAAATATAAAAGCATTATATACTTATAATCAATAAATTACATAAAATTATATATACAAATAATTCACACACAAGATTCGAAGATATTTAACCATATTCGAATAATTACATTTGTAAACATTATCGACAACAATTAACATTTTACAATCGTACAAAATAGTTGTTTTACAAAAGAAAAATATTTATTTTTGTAAAAAATACCGGAAATGAAGGAGAAATTGCAACAATTGATGAAAAGCGAAGGTTTAACCTCCAGCCGGATGGCCGAGATCCTCGGAATCCAGCCTTCGGGAATCTCCCACATTCTCGCCGGACGGAACAAACCGGGATTCGATTTGCTGCAGAAGATTCTCCGGAGGTTTCCGCGCGTCAATCCGGACTGGTTGCTGCTCGACTCCGAACAGATGTATCGAACCGGCAATCCGAAAAGTTCCTCTTCAACGAACGGAACAGACGCTGGAAATGGTCGGACTGACACCGGACTGTTCGGGACGGAACTGGAACAGAGATCGAACACCGCCGGTTCGGTCGCTCCATCGACACAAACGGCCGAGAACGACAACGAGCTGTCGAAGCAAACCGATACGGTTCTTCAAACCCTCGCCGGCAATGACCGGAATCCCGTCGTGCGCGTTATTCTGGTCTATGCCGATCGCTCATTTGAGGCCCTGACACTACATAAGCCGTAACCCGGCAGTCTATTATATAAATCGGTCCAAAAGCGGACTTCGAAAAAATTTCCATATTTCGTTTCAAGCGAACGGCCAAGAAGGAGGATCCCATCTGCGCAATCATTGAAAGACGGCGTCGTTATTTTCCAACAAGTCGGCGCTCTTTTATCAAACTCCGTTTCAGGCCGCTCCAGGGCCTACGACGGCATTTCTGCTGCATTGCACCCCATGGAATGAAGTCTGCAGAATTAAGCATAAACCAAAATACAGAAACGTCTTGCCGGGAATGCAGCGATGCACTCCGAATGTATAATCACCCCGGATAAAGCGGCCTTCGCTCGATCGCTATGATGCGAAATGAAGGTAGAGCCTTCGTATCATCCTCTTTATGGAACGTCAGGTCGCGGCGTGCCATATCGCAGGGGCGCTCGCCGGAATCCGCTGTTCTGCCAGGGATACAGAGGTGATCGGAATCAAAACGGGAGCCATATCTCGGACGGAATTGAAGATAAATCGGACCCAAGCGTCCGATTTTTTTATTATTTGGGTATATTTGTATCATACCATGACCCAAATGAGATATTTACTCTTCGTTGTCATCGGCCTGATCGGTTGTTTCCCGCTCCGGGCCCAAACCCCGGAAGACAATCTGCGGGACGAAGAGTATTATCCCTTTCAGAACGGTTACGAAGAGCCTTACAGCCCGATGATCGACACCGATTCGTCGCTCTTCTACCGAGCGATCCAAAGTACGGGCGACCTGTTCCGGGACGCCACGGACTTCAAATTCTCATTCGTGGCCTACAACCGCCGCGGAGAACCGTACCGGCCCGACCGGATGTCGCTGAACGGCATCCGGCTGCCGTCGCGCTACATTCCGTCGATGAATGCCTTGTATCCCCAAAAGTACGGAGAGCCGATGAACGGATGGCATTTACCGACGACTCTGGACGCCGAATACCGAACCTCCGAAGAGCCACTGCTCCCGGAGCGCAATGCGGCACTCCAATTCTCCGGCCGCAACTACCTGATGGGGCTCCGCCTGACCATCGCCGAAAACCTCGGCCGGAACTGGGACCTTGCGGCGACCGTACAGGGCCGCACGGGACGGGACCTTTATGCCGACGGCGTATTCAGCAATTCGCTGAATGCAGCGATACTTCTATCCAAAAGATTCGGAGACAGGCATCTCTTCTCGTTGCTGACCGTCGTACCGGTTTCGATGCGAAGCCTGCGCACCTCATCGACCCGGGAAGCCTTCGACCTGACGGGAAATCCCCTCTACAACCCTTCGTGGGGCTATCAGGACGGAAAAGTGCGCAGCGGGCGCATCCGACGCGAAGCGGTTCCTCTGGCCGCAGCCGCATACCGGATCCGCCTGACGGATGCGACTTCGCTCGCAGCGACCTTCACGGCGGAAACGGGCATCAGGCGTTACAGTTCGCTGGCATGGTACGACGCTCCGAGCCCGATGCCGGACTACTACCGCTGGATGCCCGGCTACCAGACGGACCCCGTAACCCGGCTCGAAATGGAAAATATCTGGCGGGCGAACGATGTCCGCTACACCCAAATCGACTGGGACGAATTTTACCGGCAAAACAGAAACAGCAAGGACGGCAGCGCGACCTATCTCATGGAGGACCGTGTGGAGCGCATCGCCAATATGCAGCTCCTCGCGGAGGGCATCACCCGAATCAGCGAACGACTGACGGTACGCTACGGCATCCGGGCGGCCCGGACGGACTCCCGATTCTACAAACAGATGAGGGATTTGATGGGGCGCAGTTATTTCGTCGATCGCGACTATTACCTGATCGACGCCGGCGTCTCTGGCAACAAACTCCAGCCCGATCTGCGTCATCCCGATCGGATCATCCGCGAAGGCGATCGCTTCGGCTACGACTACGACTTGCGGCGCAATGAAATCGGCGCCGGAGGTTCACTCGAATACCGTGCCGACCGCCTGCGGGCTTTTATCGCAGCCGAGGTCGGAGCCGCCTCCGTATTCCGCCGGGGACACTACGAAAAAGAGCTTTTCGCCGGCAATAAATCCTTCGGAAAATCGCGGGCGCTGCATCTCGCGCACTACCTGTTCCGCGCCTCGGCAGGCTACTCCTTCTCGGTACGGCATCATCTGGAAATGACGGTTTACGCCTCATCACGGACACCCGACGGAGACGACCTTTTCCTGAACCTCGAATACAACAACCGACCGGTAGAGGATCCCACCGAGGAGAAACGGTACGGGGCCGAACTGAACTACACCTGGTCCGGGCGCAACGTGCGCTTTCGGGCTACGCTCTTCGTCGTCCGCACTGCGGACGGCATGCAGGTACGGCACTACTACGACGATTTCTACGCAACATACAGCGACATGGCGGCCGCCGGCATCGGAACGCTCCGTTACGGCGCGGAAGCGACCGCCCTGATCCGGCTGGCATACCGCTGGAACCTCACGCTGGCAGCCAGCGCCGGACGTTACCGCTATGCGGACAATCCCGTCGTCACGGTCTATGCCGACGCGAACAACGAGGTGTTGGACCGCAACGCCACGAGCTACATGGGCGACTGCTCGGTCGGCAACACGCCCCAACTGACGGGTTTCGCGGGACTCAACTATTACGGTCCGAAAGGCTGGGGCGTACAGGCGGAGGCCGCATGGACCGGGAATCGGTTCGTCGAACCGTCGCTGGTACGACGCACGTCGCGCATCGCCCGGCAACTGGCCGAATCGCCGGAAGCCTTCGAACTGTTTACCCGCCAGGAACGGCTCGGGGATGCGTTTACGTTGAATGTCACGCTTTTCAAATCGTTTTATTTCAACGCCTCGCGTCTGACTCTGATGCTCTCGGTGCGCAACCTTCTCAACGACAGAGACCAACTCTTCAGCGGCTACGAATCTCCCCGTGTACGCCGCATCCGGACCGCAGACACGTATGTTTACCGACCGCTGGACACCCGTTATCTGTATGCGTATCCCCGGACCTTTTACGCCTCCATATCTTACAAATTTTAATATCGGTTCGATTTTTTCGGAAATAATTTGGCAATTCAACGGATTTTCCATAAATTGAGTCCGAAAAATTTAAAAACGACTCGACTTATGATTATCGGTATTCCAAAAGAGATTAAAAACAACGAAAACCGGGTTTCGCTCACCCCGTCCGGAGCCAAAGAGCTTACCAAACGTGGGCATAAAGTGTATGTGCAGGCGACTGCCGGTGCAAACAGCGGATTCCCGGACAAAGACTACGTCGCCGCAGGCGCCGAACTGCTGCCTACCATCGAAGAGGTCTATGCCAAAGCCGAAATGATCATCAAGGTCAAGGAGCCGATAGAGCCTGAATACAAACTCATCCGCCAAGGACAACTGGTATTCACCTATTTTCACTTCGCCAGCAGCGAACCGCTGACCCGGGCAATGGTCGAAAGTGGTGCGATCTGCTGCGCTTACGAAACCGTCGAAGCATCCGACCGTTCGCTGCCTCTGCTGATTCCCATGTCGGAAGTCGCAGGGCGTATGGCGACGCAGGAGGGTTGTTACTTCCTCGAAAAACCGCACGGCGGAAAAGGGAAGCTGCTGGGCGGCATGCCGGGCGTGAAGCCCGCCAAGGTATTCGTGATCGGAGCCGGTGTCGTAGGCACGGCGGCGACATCTCCCTCAAGCGTCTGGCCTACCTGACGGACGTGATGCCCCAAAACGTAAAAACGCTTATGTCGTCGGAATACAACATCCGCGAAGAGCTCAAGACCGCCGACCTGGTGATCGGCTCGGTGCTGATTCCCGGTGCGAAAGCCCCGAAACTCGTGACGCGCGACATGCTTAAGGATATGGAGCCTGGATCGGTTCTGGTCGATGTGGCCATCGATCAGGGCGGCTGCTTCGAAACCTCGCGGCCGACGACCCATGAGGAGCCGACCTACTTCGTCGATGGCATTCTGCACTACTGTGTCGCCAACATCCCCGGTGCGGTGCCCTACACCTCGACGCTCGGACTTACGAACGCAACGCTGCCGTACGCCATCCAACTGGCGGACAAGGGTTGGCGTCGCGCCTGCAAGGAGAATCACGAACTGGAGTTAGGATTGAACGTCGTCGAAGGAAAGGTCGTTTACAAACAAGTAGCGGATGCCTGGGGACTGAAATACGAACCGCTGGCCCTGTAAAGCCGACCCCGCAAACGATACAGTCGGAAAATCCGGCGATAGCCGCGCTTCCGACACTCTGGTCCCCGTCGTTTCGGACCGAAAGACAAAGCCTCGTATTCTTTTCGGAATACGAGGCTTTTGTATAATTATATGTCCCCCAAGCGGGCTTTTATACTTTATCTTATTTTTGCAACGCCTCCCAGAGCATATCCTTGAGCCGGGGAATGTTCATACCCGATATCGAGGAAATGAAGACCGAAGGAACCCCCTCGGGCAGATGGCTTTTCATCTCTTCGATCAGGTCCTCGTCGAGCATATCGCATTTGGTGATGGCCAGCAGGCGCTCCTTGTCGAGCAATTCCGGATTATACTGGGTCAATTCGCCCAACAGGACCGCGTAATCCTTGCGGATGTCGTCGCTGTCGGCAGGAATCATAAAGAGGAGCACCGAATTGCGTTCGATATGGCGCAGGAAACGGGTTCCCAATCCCTTGCCTTCGTGAGCTCCTTCGATGATGCCCGGTATATCGGCCATGACGAACGAATGGTGATCGCGGCACTCGACGATACCCAGGTTGGGTTCGAGCGTCGTGAAGGCATAGTTGGCGATCTTGGGCTTTGCAGCGGAAACGACCGAAAGGAGCGTGCTTTTGCCCGCGTTCGGGAACCCCACCAATCCCACGTCAGCCAACACCTTCAGTTCGAGAATGAAAGTTCCCTCCTGACGATCCTCGCCAGGCTGCGCGTAACGCGGAGCCTGGTTGGTCGAGGTCTTGAAATGCCAGTTTCCCAGTCCGCCCCGGCCGCCCTTGAGCAGGACGAGCTCTTCGCCGTCGGCGGTCACCTCTCCGGCATATTCCGTCGTACCGTCCTCAAGCACCCGTCTGGCGACCGTTCCCAACGGTACGGGAATGACGATGTCCTTACCGTTCTTACCCGAGGAGCGGGCTCCGGAACCGCCTTCGCCGTCCTCCGCGAACTGGTGACGCTGGTACTTAAGGTGGATCAGCGTCCAATACTGGCTGTCGCCGCGCAGGATGATATGTCCTCCGCGACCGCCGTCGCCGCCGTCCGGTCCGCCGAATTCGACGAATTTCTCGCGACGGAAATGCGCC
>OGNZ01000897.1_pt1 | contig 16022 bp, 10 predicted proteins | sample 1573601 | NCBI WGS metagenome assembly OGNZ01 (sample SAMEA2582009, study PRJEB24529) | metagenome | biome: Human gut stool | place: China | collected 2011
TTTTTTCAGCGTTTTTCGCGGTTCTGCGGCTCTTAAATTACAGCTTTTTAATCAAGGCCTTTAGCTTATTCTTCACAGTCTGCGCCGCCGGAGCCTTGTACTTCAATTATCAGTATGGGACCATTATTAATTCCGAGATGATGCGCAATGCGCTTTCCCTCTCCCCGGTGCATCAGGTGCTGATCGAGAAGAGCATCAAGGGGTATAAGGAGATCGAATACGAGGTGATCCGCGACCACAACGATACGGCCATTGCGATCTGCAATATGGAAAACATCGATCCGGTCGGCGTCCATACGGGCGACTCGATCGTGGTGGCTCCGAGCCAGACGCTGACCAACAAGGAGTATCAGTTGCTGCGCGACAGCGCCCTGCGGCTGATCCGTGCCCTGAAGATCGAAGGCGGCTGCAACGTGCAGTTCGCGCTCGATCCCCTCTCGTTCAACTACTACCTGATCGAGGTCAATCCCCGCGTGTCGCGGTCGTCGGCTCTGGCGTCGAAGGCCAGCGGCTATCCGATCGCCCGCGTCAGCGCCAAGATCGCCGTGGGCCTTACGCTCGACGAGATCCGCATCGCCAATACGCCGGCCAGCTTCGAACCGGCTCTCGACTATGTGGTTACCAAGATCGCCCGCTTCCCGTTCGACAAGTTCAGCGACGCTTCGAACCAGCTCGGAACCCAGATGAAGGCGACGGGCGAGGTGATGTCCGTGGGCCGCACGATGGAGGAGAGCCTCCTGAAGGCGGTGCGCTCGCTCGAAACGGGGGTCTGCCATATCTACCATAAGAAATTCGACGACTGGACGGTCGATCGGATGCTCTCCTATATCAAGGAGGGAACGGACGACCGTCTTTACGCCATCGCCGAGCTGATCCGCCGGGGCGTCGAGCTGGCGCTGATCTACAACAGCACCAAAATCGACATGTTCTTCCTCGAGAAGTTTAAGAACATCGTCGAGTTCGAAAAGGTCGTAGCGGCCAATCCCCGCGACATCGAAACGTTGCGCGACGCCAAACGCATGGGTTTTAGCGACAAGTTCATCGGTCAGTTGTGGGGCATGAGCCAGAAGGAGATGTTCCTGCTGCGGCGCGAGCACAATATTTTCCCGGTTTATAAGATGATCGATACCTGCGCGAGCGAGTTCTCCTCCTATGTGCCGTATTTCTATTCCACTTACGAGCAGGAGAACGAGTCGATCGTGAGCGAACGCGAGAAGATCGTGGTGCTCGGGTCGGGACCGATCCGCATCGGGCAGGGCGTCGAGTTCGACTATTCGACCGTGCATGCCATCTGGTCGATCCGCGCCGCCGGGTACGAGGCGATCATCATCAATAACAATCCCGAAACCGTTTCGACGGACTATACCACCAGCGACAAGCTCTATTTCGAGCCGCTGACCGTAGAGGACGTGATGAACGTTATTACGCTCGAAAAACCGAAAGGGATCGTCGTGTCGCTCGGCGGCCAGACGGCGATCAACCTCGCTGAGCCGCTGCACGAACTGGGTGTGCCGATCATCGGTACGGGTGTCGAGGCGATACGGAATGCCGAAGACCGGGGTTGTTTCGAGAAGATCATGGAGGAGTTGGGAATACCCCAGCCTGAGGCCGAGGCCGTGACCGATATCGAAGCCGGTGTGCGAGCCGCCGAACGGATCGGCTACCCGGTGCTGGTGCGCCCGAGCTACGTGCTGGGCGGCCGGGCCATGCAGATCGTTTCGAACGAGGAGCGTTTGCGCCACTATCTCCAGACGGCGGTCGAAGTCAATGAGGACAGCCCTGTGCTGGTCGATCGTTATATTATGGGCCGCGAACTGGAGGTGGACGCCATCTGTGATGGCAAGGATGTCTTCATTCCCGGTATCATGGAGCACGTCGAGAAGACGGGCATCCACTCCGGCGACTCGATCAGCGTCTATCCGACCTTCAGCGTGAGCCAGAAAGCCAAGGACAAGATCATCGATTATACCGTGCGGCTGGGCCGCCGGATCGGTATCGTCGGTCTGTATAATATCCAATTTATCCTCGACGGGGAAGAGGACGTATATGTGATCGAGGTGAATCCCCGTTCGTCGCGCACCGTGCCGTTCCTTTCGAAAGCGACGGGTGTCCCGATGGCTGACATCGCCACACGGGTCATCCTGGGTCATTCGCTTCGGGAGCAGGGCATTACCGAAGTATATGGCAGGGAGCGCTCCCGCTGGTTCGTCAAGGCCCCGGCCTTCTCGTTCGCCAAGATCCGGGGCATGGAGTCCTACCTCTCGCCCGAGATGAAATCCACGGGCGAGGCGATCGGATACGACAACAAGCTCACCCGGGCGCTCTACAAGGCGCTCCAGTCGTCGGGTATGACCGTCGCCAACTACGGTACGATCTTCCTCACGATCGCCGACAAGGACAAGCAGGATGCGCTGCCGCTGGTACGGCGCTTTTATGACCTGGGTTTCAATATCGAGGCGACGAAGGGCACGGCGGAATTCCTGCGTCAGCATGGTATTCGCACCCGTACGCGCCGCAAGTTGAGCGAAGGCAGTACGGAGATCATCGACTCGCTGCGCCAGGGCCATGTGAGCTATGTCATCAATACGATCGACATCAACCAGCACAACACCCGGCTGGATGGTTACGAGATTCGCCGCACGGCCGTCGAGAACAACGTGACGATCTTCACGGCGCTCGAAACGGTAAAGGTCCTGCTGGATGTATTGGAGGAGATAACCCTGGGTGTTTCGACCATTGATGCCGAATAGTTTTCGATTTCATGCGGCAACTGCGTCACATCCCTCTTTGATCCGAATGGAAAAGACGGATAGTGTTCCCCATCCGCTTCAAAGTCACGATGCACCGCATTTGTCGGCCTGAAATCAAAAGCGAGTTTCGTTCAGAGGGCACCTTTCGCACCTTCTCGCAGTCCGCGACAGTCCCATACCAGCGAGTATGCTCTTGCCGTGTCCTGCTTCGGTCGGCGCGAAACCGGCTCCTTTGAAATTGAGACGAAAGCGAAGCACATAGTTTGGAAAAGAAAAATGTATAAAAAAGGCATATATACTGTTACGGCCAACGAACCGCTGACGCCCTCCGTCTGGCGGATGACGCTCGAGGGGGATACGCAATACCTGACCCGTCCCGGGCAGTTCGTCAATATCGAGGTCGAAGGGCTCTACCTGCGCCGTCCGATTTCGGTGTGCGACTACGACGAGCGGACGCTGACACTGATCTATAAGGTCGTCGGCGAAGGCACGGCCCGGTTGAGTGAAATGAAGGCGGGCGTCAAGCTCGACCTGCTGACCGGCCTGGGGAACGGCTTCGATCCGGATGCGGAGTGCCGCAGGCCTCTGTTGGTCGGAGGCGGAGTGGGCGTTCCGCCCCTCTACAACCTGGCCAAAAAACTGATTGACAAGGGTAGAAAAGTGACTGTGGTGTTGGGATTCAATACCGCTTCGGAGGTTTTCTACGAGGAGGAGTTTCGGGCGCTCAGTGCGGAGGTCTTCGTAACGACAGCGGACGGCACGCACGGGACAAAGGGTTTCGTAACGACGGCGATCGCTGAAAAGAAGCCGGATTTTGATTATTTTTACGCCTGCGGCCCGCTGCCGATGCTGCGTGCATTGAGCGATGCGACGGGCGACATCCCGGGCGAATTGAGTTTCGAGGAGCGCATGGGCTGCGGCTTCGGCGGCTGCATGGGTTGTTCCTGTCAGACGAAAAACGGGGCCAAACGTATCTGTAAGGAGGGGCCGGTGTTGAAAAAGGAGGAGATTATATGGTAAACGAATCCAAGAAAAACTTCGATACGTCGGTGACGCTGAGCGGCCTTCGGCTGGATAATCCGGTCGTGCCGGCCAGCGGTACGTTCGGCTACGGCAACGAGTACAAGGATTTTTACGACATCAACATTCTCGGGTCTTTCTCCTTCAAGGGGACGACGCGCGAGGCTCGCTTCGGCAACCCCACGCCCCGCATCGCCGAGTGTACGGCGGGGATGATAAATGCCGTCGGGTTGCAGAATCCTGGCATCGATGCGGTGATCGGCGAAGAGCTGCCCCGGCTGAAGACATTCTTCCGCAAGCCGGTGATCGCCAATATCAGCGGCTTTTCGGTCGAGGAGTATGCCTATTGCTGCGAGCGGATCGACAAGGAGGAACAGGTCGGTTTGATCGAGGTCAATGTAAGCTGTCCCAACGTGCGGCACGGCGGCATGTCGTTCGGGACCTGTCCGGACGCCGCCGCCGAGGTGACGCGCGCCGTGAAGGCCGTGACGCCGAAGCCCGTCTTCATCAAACTTTCGCCCAACGTGACGGACATCGTGGCGATCGCCCGGGCGTGCGAGGAGGCGGGGGCCGACGGCATCTGCCTGATCAATACGATGCTGGGCATGCGGATCGACGTGAAATGCCGCAAGCCGATCATCGCCAACGTAATGGGCGGATTTTCCGGTGCGGCGATCTTCCCTGTGGCCGTGCGGATGGTTTATCAGGTAGCCCGGGCCTGCCGGATTCCGGTGATGGGGTGCGGCGGCGTGGAGACGGCCCACGACGTTATCGAAATGATGATGGCCGGGGCGACGGCCGTGCAGGTGGGGGCCGCCAACCTGCGGAACCCTTATGCCTGCAAGGAGATCGTCGAGGCACTGCCCTGTGAAATGGAGCGGCTGGGGATCGAACGGCTGTCCGATATTATCGGCATCGTGAAGTAATTTTGTGAAAATTATAAATAAGAGATATGACCAACAGAGACGTAATCATCGCCTGCGATTTCAGCAGCGCCGAAGAGACTTTCCGGTTCCTCGATCTGTTTAAGAACGAGGCCCGCAAACCTTTCCTGAAGATCGGCATGGAGCTTTTCTATGCCGAAGGGCCCGAAATCGTGCGTGAGATCAAGCGCCGGGGGCACCGGATTTTCCTTGATCTGAAACTGCACGACATTCCCAATACGGTCAAGAAGGCGATGGCCGTGCTTTCGCGCCTCGACGTGGACATGTGCAACGTGCATGCGGCCGGCACGATCGAGATGATGCGTGCGGCGGTCGAAGGGCTGACCCGTCCCGACGGCACGCGCCCGTTACTGATCGCCGTGACGCAGCTTACTTCGACTTCGGAGGAGCGTATGCAGCGCGAGCTGCTCATTTCGGCTTCGATCAACGATACGATCGTCAAGTATGCGCAGAATACCCGCGAAGCGGGACTGGACGGCGTGGTCTGCTCGCCGCTGGAGGCCGGTATGGTGAAGGCGGCCTGCGGAAAGGAGTTCCTGACCGTTACGCCCGGCGTGCGTTTTGCGGACGGAGAGGTGGCCGATCAGGTGCGGGTCACGACTCCGGCGCGTGCGCGGGAAATCGGCTCGGACTATATCGTGGTTGGGCGTCCCATCACGGCGGCAGCCGATCCCGTGGCGGCCTATCGCCGGTGCGTGGAGGAGTTCGTGAAATAGAGTGTGCGACGGTAGGGAGTATTTCGGGCGGTACGGAAGGAAGGGCTGCTTTGCGGCCCGGATCGAGCGATACGGACGGGATTCGTGTCGTGCGGCAGTTGTCTAAAATGGGTTTGGGAGCGTGGAGTTCGCGGAACTTCGGTCGGCACGGGTGTTGCCGGATCGTGCGAACGGAATGCGCGCCGAATTGCGGCGACCGAAGAGGCCGATTGCCGCGACAGGCAAGAAATAAGTTTTACTCTAAATCAAGAAAGTTATGAAACCGGTTACACTTTTCTATCAGCCCCGGTGCCCCTTCTGCAAGAAGGCGCTGGGTTATCTGGAGGAACTGCAGCGGCAGGAACCGTACAGCCGCATCGAAATCAGGATGATCGACGAACTGGCCGAACCCGAAGTGGCCGACCGTTACGACTACTATTACGTACCGACATTTTACGTCGGGGACAAGAAAGTGCACGAGGGCGGTATTATGCCCGACGAGGTGGAGGCCGTACTCCGTATGGCCCTCGACGAGCGATAGGCGGAAAGCCGTTTTTGCGGAAAAAGGAATGACAATCTAAAGAATGTAGAAATAGTTATGGAAAGAGAAATTGCCAAAGGCCTGCTCTCGATCGGTGCGGTATTCCTGCGCCCCGAGCAGCCGTTTACCTGGGCGAGCGGTATCAAAAGCCCGATTTATTGCGACAACCGGTTGATTCTGACCGCCCCCGAGGTGCGGAAGAAGGTCGAGGCCGCGATTGCGGAAACGGTGAAGGCGAAATTCCCCGCGTGCGAGGTGCTGATGGGAACATCGACGGCAGGCATCGCTCATGCGGCCATCGCCGCGACGATCCTCGACCTGCCGATGGGATATGTCCGCAGCGGCTCGAAGGATCACGGTCGGGGAAACCAGATCGAGGGCAAACTCGAAAAGGGCCAGAAAGTCGTGGTAATCGAAGACTTGATTTCGACGGCGGGATCGTGCATCGAAGTGGTCGAGGTGTTGCGTGCGGCCGGTGCCGAGGTGCTGGGCGTAGTGAGCATCTTTACGTACGGCATGAAGAAAGGACTGGATCGGCTTGCCGCAGCCGACGTAATCAACCATAGCCTTTCGAATCTCGACGCGCTGGTCGAAGTGGCGGCCGAGGAGGGGTATATCAAGCCGGAGGATCGGCAGCGCCTGATCGCCTTCCGCGACAATCCTTCGGACGAAAGCTGGATCAATAAATAAACCGCTATGCGCCATTTAATCGACCCTACGGATCTGTCGGTCGCCGAGATCGGGCAGATCATCGCCTTGGCGGAGGACATCATCGCCAACCGGGCCAAATACAGCGAAGTCTGCAAGGGCAAAAAACTTGCGACGCTCTTCTACGAGCCTTCGACCCGCACGCGGCTGAGTTTCACTTCGGCCATGCTGGAGCTCGGCGGCAGCGTCATCGGCTTTTCGGACGCCGCTTCGTCGTCGGTGTCGAAGGGCGAAACGGTCGCCGATACGGTACGGGTGATTCGTTGCTTCGCCGACATCATCGCCATGCGCCATTTCAAGGAGGGGGCGCCGCTGGTCGGTTCGCAGTATGCCGGTATCCCGGTCATCAATGCCGGGGACGGCAGCCACAGCCATCCGACGCAGACACTTACCGACCTGCTGACGATCAAGCGCGAGAAGGGGCGGCTGGATCACCTGACGATCGGCTTCTGCGGCGATCTGAAATTCGGCCGCACGGTGCATTCGCTTATCAAGGCGATGTCGCGCTACGAAGGGATTCGGGTGGTGCTGATCGCCCCCGACGAGCTGCGGCTGCCCGAGTATATGCTTCATGAGATCGAAACCCAGACCGAAGGGGTGGAATTCCGCGAGGTATCGACGATGGAGGAGGTGATGCCCGAGTTGGACATTCTCTATATGACCCGCGTGCAGAAGGAGCGTTTCCTCGACGAGGAGGAGTTCAACCGCGTGAAGGACAGCTTCGTGCTGGATCCGTCGAAACTCCGCACGGCCAAGCCGGATATGATCGTGCTGCATCCGCTGCCCCGCGTGAACGAAATCACGCGTGCGGTGGACAACGATCCCCGGGTAGCCTATTTCCGGCAGGTCGAGAACGGCAAATTCGTGCGTATGGCCTTGATCTATACATTGTTGAAGTGGGCCGAAGGCGAGAAGCTCGCCGCAGTCCCCGACCTGGCCGAGGGGATGTTCATAGACCGGAGTATGAAATGTCCCAACTCCCGGTGTATTTCGGCTACGGAGGATGTCGATCCGCTTTTCGTCAAAGCGGGAGACACCTGCCGTTGCGCTTATTGCGAGGCGAAAATCCGGTAGCGGATTTTGTCGATACAATGTCGAAATAAAACTGTCGGGATTGTTAGGTTGTCGTTGAAATTATTCGTACTTTTGTGCAAGTAAAAGACGATGGGCCGCAGGTCCGTCGGCGGCTACGGCTTCCGAAACGATGGAAAGGATTCAGATGCACCATACCCGGCGAAAGCGACAGCAGATGCTGTCGGCTCGATGTGCGGTCGGAGCGTGCAGTGTCGTTCCTGCATCGGATTTTATCGACGGAACTATGCAGGAGGGCACGAATCGGCTTCCCGCAGCAATATAATCTTGCCGCTATGACGAATTCTGTCGTAGCGGCTCTTTTTTGGTTGATTTAGTACGTTTCTTACTATGAAAGTTGGAGTAATCATGGGTTCGACCAGCGACTGGGACGTTATGTCCGACGCTGCGGCGACGCTCGCGCAATTCGGTGTGGAGTTCGAGAAGCGGGTGGTGAGCGCCCACCGCACCCCCGACCTGCTGGTGGAGTATGCCAAAACGGCCAAGTCGCGCGGACTGGAGGTAATCATCGCCGGAGCCGGAGGCGCTGCGCACCTGCCCGGCATGGTGGCCAGTATGACCGCACTTCCGGTGATCGGTGTGCCGGTCAAATCTCGAGCCCTGAACGGGCTGGATTCCTTGCTTTCGATCGTGCAGATGCCCGGCGGCGTGCCGGTTGCGACCGTAGCGATCAACGGGGCGAAGAATGCGGCCCTGATCGCCGTGTCGATCCTGGCGTTGAAGGACGAGGCGCTGGCAGCCCGTCTGGAGATGTTCCGTGCGAAACAGACTGAGGATGTACTTAAAGCGGAACTTTAGACCGATGAGTGCGGTGAAGACGATCGGAATTATCGGTGGCGGCCAGTTGGGGCTGATGATCATCGAGCAGGCGCATCTGCTGGGTGCGCGGACGATCTGCCTCGATCCGGCGGAGGATGCTCCGGCGTTTAAGATCAGCGACGAGCGGATCGTGGGCCGGTTCGACGCTCCGGCGGCGCTCGACGAGCTTTGCAGCCGCAGCGACGTGGTGACCTACGAGTTCGAGAACGTGCCGGGCGATCTGCTGGTGGCTCTCGAGCAAAAATACAATATCAAACAAGGGTTCAGGCCTCTGTTCGACTCGCAGGATCGCCTGCGGGAGAAGAGCAATGCCTGCGATCATGGATTGAAGACGCCCGCTTTCATGGCTGTCGATGACGAGGAGTCGCTGCATCGGGCCATTGCGCGAATCGGTTATCCGTGCGTGCTCAAGACCCGTACGCTGGGCTACGACGGACACGGTCAGGCGGTGCTTCGCGGCGAGGCCGACCTTGCGAAAGCCCGCGAACTGCTCGCGGTGCCCTGCATTCTGGAGGAGTTCGTCCCGTTCGATTTCGAGGCCAGCGTGGTGCTGGTGTCGGACGGAGAGCGCGTGATCTGCTTCCCGGTAGGGCGGAATATCCACAAGGACGGTATTCTGGATCTGTGCATCGTGCCGGCGGAGATGCCGGACCAGGTGCGGGAGCGGATGGTGTCCCAGAGCAAGCGTTTCATGCGCGACTGCGGTTACCGGGGGATTCTGGCTATCGAATATTTCGTGAAGGGAGACGAGGTCTATTTCAACGAAATGGCGCCGCGCCCGCACAACAGCGGACACTGGACCATCGAGGGTTCGACGACCAATCAGTTCCGGGAGCTGTGCCGTTACCTGCTCGATATGCCCCTCGAAGAGCCGCAGCTGAAGGCCCCTACCGTGATGAAAAACATCCTGGGACAGGATCTGGAGCGGGCCGAGGCGCTTGCCCGGGAGAATCGCCCCGGTGTGTATGTCCATATTTACGGCAAGACCGTTTCCAAGCCCAAGCGCAAGATGGGACACGTGACTTTCGTCGGTGTGACCGGCGAGGAGTATGCCGCCAAGTGGGCCGACAGATTTGTGAAATAAAGTCAAAAATAAGATAATGAAGAGTTACCGTATTTTCGTTGAGAAATACCCCGAATTCCGGGTCGAGGCCGAGAGCCTGCTCCGCGACCTGAATGCCAACCTGAATCTTTCGCTCGACGGCCTGCGGCTGCTGAACGTGTACGACCTGTTCGGTTTTTCGGACGAATTGCTGGAGAAGAGCCGTTACAGGGTCTTCGGCGAGGTGGTTACCGATGCCGTGACGGATTCGTGCGATCTGGGCGGCAACAGCTTTCTGGCTGTGGAGTGCCTGCCCGGACAGTTCGACCAGCGAGCGGCTTCGGCCGTGGACTGCGTGCGGTTGATCGATCCTTCGGCCGAGGTGAAGATCAAGAGTTCGAAGCTGCTGATCTTCCCTTCGAAACTTCCCAAGGAGACGATGGAGCGTATTCGTCGCTATTATATCAATGCCGTGGAGTCGCGCGCGAAGGATTTGCGGGTCCTGGACGATTTGGAAAGCGCCCCCGTGAAACCGGTGCCGGTATTGGACGGGTTCCGGGAGATGGAAGATGCGGAACTCGATGCCTACTGCAAGAAGAACGGTCTGGCGATGAATGCCGACGACCTGCGCGAAGTGGTCGAATATTTCCGGAGAGAGGGTCGCGATCCGTTCGAAACCGAGCTGCGGATTCTCGATACGTACTGGAGCGACCATTGCCGTCATACGACCTTCACGACCGAGCTGGAGAACATTACGGTCGAGGAGTCGTTCGTGAAAGACGAGATCGAAGGCACGCTGGCGCTTTACCTGAAAATCCGCCGCGAACTGGGGCGCGAGGGCAAGAGCATCTGCCTGATGGACCTGGCGACGATCGGTGCCCGTTACCTGCGCAGCAAGGGACTGCTCGACGACCTGGAGGTGAGCGAGGAGAACAACGCATGCAGCGTTTTCGTCGATGTGGACGTCGATGACCGGACCGAGAAATGGCTCCTGCAATTCAAGAACGAAACCCATAACCACCCGACCGAGATCGAACCTTTCGGCGGAGCTTCGACCTGCCTGGGCGGTGCCATCCGCGATCCGTTGTCGGGTCGCAGCTACGTCTATCAGGCGATGCGTGTGACGGGTGCGGGAAATATCTATCAACCCGTAAGCGAAACGCTGCCCGGCAAATTGCCCCAGCGCGTCATCAGCCTCAAGGCCGCTGCCGGTTATTCGAGCTACGGCAATCAGATCGGACTGGCCACGACCCACGTCCGCGAGGTGTATCATCCCGACTATGTGGCCAAACGCCTGGAGGTCGGTGCCGTGGTCGGTGCCGTGAAAGCCGAAAACGTGCGCCGGGAGTCCCCCGTGCCGGGCGATGTGGTCCTGCTGCTCGGCGGCCGCACGGGCCGCGACGGTGTCGGCGGTGCGACGGGTTCGTCGAAAGAGCATACCGACAAGTCGCTCGAAATGTGCGGCAGTGAGGTGCAGAAGGGCAACGCCCCCGAAGAGCGCAAGCTGGAGCGGTTGTTCCGCCGTCCGGAAGTGACGCGCCTGATCAAGAAGTCGAACGACTTCGGTGCGGGCGGTGTGAGCGTAGCCATCGGCGAGCTGACCGACGGCCTGGATATTTACCTCGATCGCGTGCCGACCAAGTACAGCGGTCTGAATGCGACGGAGCTGGCGATCAGCGAGTCGCAGGAGCGTATGGCCGTTGTGATCGAAGCGAGTGCCGAAGAGGAGTTCAAGCGCTACTGCGCCGAGGAGAATATCGAAGTGACCCATGTGGCGGACGTGACGGACTCGCGCCGTATGCGGATGTACAACAAGGGCAAATTAGTGGTCGATCTTTCGCGCGAGTTCATCGACAGCGCAGGGGCCAAGCACTATGCCCAGGCCGCGATCGGTGCGGTCGAGGAACGCGATCCTTTCCGCCGCGAGGTGAAGGGCGGTACGCTGCGCGAAAAGATGCTTGCGAACCTGGCGGACGACAATGTCCTCTCGCAGAAGGGGCTGATCGAGATGTTCGATTCTACGATCGGCGCTTCGACCGTGCTGCTGCCTTTCGGCGGTCGTACGCAACGTTCGGAAACACAAGTGTCGGTGCAGAAGTTGCCGACGGACGGATATACCGATACGGCCAGCATTATGGCCTTCGGCTACAACCCTTTCCTGGCGTCGTGGAGTCCCTACCACGGTGCGGCCTATGCCGTCGTGGACGCTGCGGCCAAAGTCGTGGCGGCGGGTGCCCGCTACGATAAGATGCGCTATTCCTATCAGGAGTATTTCGAGCGCATGACCAAGTCGCCCCGTACGTGGGGCAAGCCGCTCGGGGCGCTGCTCGGTGCCCTGAAGATGCAGGTCGAGCTGGGACTGCCCTCGATCGGCGGCAAGGACTCGATGAGCGGTACCTTCGAGCAGATCAACGTCCCGCCTATGCTGATGGCCTTCGGTATTACGACTGTCGATGCCGGACGCGTCATCTCGACCGATTTCAAGAAGGCGGGCCATTCGATTTACCTAGTGCGTCATACCCCGCTCGAAAACCATATGCCCGATACCGGGGCGTTGAAGCGGAATTTCGATTTCGTAAGTTCGGCTATCGAGTCCGGCAAGATCGTTTCGGGCTATGCCGTCGGCTTCGGCGGTGTGGCGGAAGCGCTGGCCAAGATGTCTTTCGGCAACGGCATCGGTGCCGATGTCGAGGTGGATGAAGCGACGTTGTTCGACAACTCTTACGGTTCGATCGTGGTGGAGAGCACCGAGCCGCTCGATTTCCCGGCCGCCGAGTTGCTGGGACATACCGAGGCGGAGGAATCGCTCACGATCAACGGCGAAAAAATGCCGCTCGAAGAGCTTTACCGGGCCAATACCGAACGCTTTGCGACGGTTTATCCCGATAAGGGAATCAACCATGCGCCGGTCATGGAGGCGATGCCGGCTCTCCGCAGCTTCACCTATCCGGGCGAGGCGGTCGAGCGTCCGGTGGTTTTCATCCCCGTATTCCCGGGCAGCAACTGCGACTACGACACCGCGAAGGCCTTCCGCCGGGCGGGTGCCGAAGTGCGCAGCGAGGTGTTCTGCAACCTGACGGCGGAGGCTATTTTCGACTCGATCCGCCGGATGAAGGAGGCGATCGCTGCGTGCCATATCTTCGTGCTCTGCGGCGGCTTCTCGGCGGGCGACGAGCCGGACGGCAGCGGTAAATTCATTGCCAATGTGCTGAACAACAAGGATATTTCGGAGGAAATACATCGTCTGCTCGACCGGGGCGGCCTGATTCTGGGCATCTGCAACGGCTTCCAGGCGCTGGTCAAGTCGGGCCTGCTGCCCTACGGACGGCTGGGCCGGGTGGCCAAAGAGACGCCGACGCTCTTCCGCAACGACATCAACCGTCATGTGTCGCAGATTGTTTCGACCCGCGTGGCGACGACCAACTCCCCGTGGCTGTCGAGTTTCTCGGTGGGCGATATCCATTCGATCGCCGTGAGCCACGGCGAGGGCAAGTTCGTCGTGAACGAGCCTCTGGCCCGCGAGCTGTTCGAGAACGGGCAGGTGGCGTTCCAGTATGTCGATGCCGAAGGCCGCGTGACGGCCGAAGCCCCGTACAATCCCAACGGATCGTATTATGCGATCGAGGGTATCGTGAGCCGCGACGGGCAGATACTCGGTAAGATGGGCCATACGGAGCGTTACGGGGAGAACCTCTTTAAGAACATCGCCGGAGAGAAGGTGCAGGACATCTTCACGAATGCGGTGAACTATTTCCGGAAAACAAAATAACAATTATAAAATACCAACCACTATGCAACAAGGCGAAATGCTTTACGAGGGTAAGGCCAAACAGGTTTTCCTGACGGACGATCCGGATATGATCCTGATTCACTACAAGGATGCGGCGACGGCGTTCAACAACATCAAAAAGGCCACGATCGAGAACAAGGGCGTGCTGAACAACCGGATCTCGACCCTGATCTTCGAATATCTCAACAAGCAGGGGATCAAGACTCACTACGTGAAGACCCTGAACGACCGCGACCAGTTGTGCCGCCGTGTGCGGATCATTCCGCTGGAGGTGATCGTCCGCAACGTCATCGCCGGCTCGATGGCCCAGCGTCTGGGTATCGAGGAGGGAACGAAGCCTTCGAACGTGATTTTCGACATCTGTTACAAGAACGACGAGCTGGGCGATCCGCTGATCAACGATCATCATGCGGTGGCGCTGGGTGTCGTAACCTATGACGAGTTGAAACAGATTTATGCCATGACCGCCCGGATCAACGAGGTGCTCAAGGAGCTTTTCGCCAAGATGAATATCAACCTGATCGACTTCAAGATCGAGTTCGGCCGCACGTCGGACGGCGAGATCGTTCTGGCGGACGAGGTGTCGCCCGATACCTGCCGGCTGTGGGATATGGCTACCAACGAGAAGCTCGACAAGGATCGCTTCCGTCGTGACTTGGGTAAGGTGCGCGAGGCTTACGAGGAGATCCTGGCCCGTCTGGAAAAAGTAATCAAATAAGTTCCGATGCACAAAGAGAGCATAATGCAGCCGATCTGCGACCGGGAGCTGCACGAGGAGTGCGGCGTTTTCGGCGTCGTGGGAGTGCCCGACGCAGCTAACCTGACCTACTACGGCCTTCATTCCCTGCAACATCGCGGGCAGGAAGGGTGCGGTATCGTAAGCGTTTCGAAGGAAGGGGCGATGCGGCGTGTTCGGGGCGAAGGACTTGTTACGGAGGTGTTCAACGAAGCCAAGCTGGCAAACCTTGCGGGCGATATGGCCATCGGTCATGTCCGTTATTCGACGGCCGGTGGCGGCGGGACGGAGAATATACAGCCTTTTCTGTTCCATCATAACACGGGTGATTTCGCATTGGCCCACAACGGGAATATCGTCAATGCGGATCTGCTGCGCAACTACCTGGAGAACAAGGGCAGTCTTTTCCAGTCCACTTCGGACAGCGAAGTGTTCGCCCATCTTATCAAAAAGGAGGTACGCAACCACAACCGGCCCCGTATCTATTCGATCATCGAGGCGCTCAATATGCTCGAAGGAGCGTTCGCGTTTCTGGTGATGACGGCTAACCGCATCTATGCCTGCCGTGACAAACACGGTCTGCGGCCCCTTTCGATCGGCAAGTTGGGAGACGGCTATGTCGTCAGCAGCGAAACCTGTGCTTTCGAGGTGGTGGGTGCCGAATTCGTGCGTGACGTAGAGCCCGGCGAGATCGTTAAGATCGATCGGCACGGCATCCGCAGCAGCGACTATTCGATGTTCAAGCGCCATATGATGTGTGCGATGGAGTATATCTATTTCGCCCGCCCGGACAGCGACATCGAGGGCCGTAACGTGCACGCCTTCCGCAAGGAGTCGGGACGCTTGCTCTACAAGGAGGCGCCGGCAGACGCGGACATCGTGGTCGGAGTGCCCGATTCGAGTTTGAGCGCTGCCATGGGATACGCCGAAGCGAGCGGTCTTCCCTACGAGATGGGACTTATCAAGAACAAATACATCGGCCGCACCTTCATCCAGCCGTCGCAGTCGATGCGTGAGAAGGGCGTGCGGATGAAACTTTCGTCGGTGAGCGGTATCGTTTCGGGGCAGCGTGTGGTGCTGATTGACGATTCGATCGTGCGCGGTACCACCTCCCGGCGCATTGTGCGTCTGTTGCGTGAGGCGGGGGCCACGGAAGTTCATGTCCGCATCGCCAGCCCTCCGTTCAAGAATCCCTGTTTTTACGGTGTTGATACTTCGACGTACGAGGAGCTGCTGTGCGCCCGCATGTCGGTTCCGGAGGCGTGCGAGTATATCGGAGCCGATTCGCTGGCTTACCTCTCGCCCGATGCCTTGCTGAAGGCGGGCAATCGCTGCGCGTTGTGCATGGCCTGCTTCACGGGCAATTATCCGACGTCGCTTTACGGGACGATCGAGGAGGCGAACAAAAAAGAAAAATGTTAAACAAACCGCTTCGTTTTCGATCTGCGGTGTCAGGGAAGAACCTGTCCTGCATGCGTATTTCGAAAACATCGGGTGGAAATATTCAGGAAACAGCTAAAACCAACTATTGTTATGGCGGAAAGTTATGAAAAGGCCGGTGTGAACCTCGAGGCCGGATACGAAGTGGTGCGCCGCATCAAGAAACACGTGGCTTCGACCTCGCGGTTGGGCGTGATGGGTAACATCGGCGCCTTCGGCGGAATGTTCGATCTCTCGGCGCTTAATGTCAAGGAGCCGGTGCTCGTGAGCGGTACCGACGGCGTGGGAACCAAGCTCAAGCTGGCTTTCGAGATGGATAAGCACGACACGATCGGCATCGACGCCGTGGCTATGTGCGTGAACGACGTGCTGGCGCAGGGGGCCGAGCCGCTCTTCTTCCTGGATTATGTAGCCGTGGGGCACAACGAGACTGCGAAGATCGAAG
>OGNZ01000906.1_pt1 | contig 15854 bp, 15 predicted proteins | sample 1573601 | NCBI WGS metagenome assembly OGNZ01 (sample SAMEA2582009, study PRJEB24529) | metagenome | biome: Human gut stool | place: China | collected 2011
GCGAGAACATGAGCCGCATCCAGATGCTCAAGCCCGCCGACGGCGTGGAGGGCTTTAAAAAGTTCGTGGTGGATACCGTAAAGCTGGCGGGCTCCAACCCCTGCCCGCCCATCGTGCTGGGTATCGGCGTGGGCGGCAGCTTTGACAAGGTGGCGTATCTTGCCAAAAAGGCGCTGCTGCGCCCGCTGGATGTCCCCAACCCCGACCCCTACTACGCCCAGCTGGAGCAGGAGCTGCTTACCGCCATCAATGCACTGGGCATCGGCCCGCAGGGCTTTGGCGGCAAGACCACCTGCCTTGGCCTTGCCATTGAGCAGATGCCCACCCATGTGGCGGGTCTGCCGGTGGCTGTGAATGTTTCCTGTCATGTGACACGCCGCGCCAGCGCGGAGCTGTAAGGAGGGGAGAACGATGGAATACAGACTGACTACCCCCTGCACCGCGCAGGAGCTTGCCCCGCTGAAGGCGGGGGATACCGTGCTGCTTTCCGGTGTGGTGTACACCGCCCGCGACCAGGCCCACAAGCGGATGCTGGAAGCGCTGGACAAGGGCGAAAAGCTGCCCTTTGACCTCGAGGGAAGCGCCATCTACTACGTCGGCCCCACGCCGGAGCGCCCGGGCGAAGTCATCGGCTCTGCCGGCCCCACCACCAGCGGACGGATGGACGCCATGAGCCCCCGCCTGCTGGATCTGGGCAACAAGATCATGATCGGCAAGGGCAAGCGGGATGCCGCCGTCAAGGCAGCTGTGGTGCGCAACGGCGCGGTATATCTGGCCGCGCTGGGCGGTGCCGGTGCGCTGATGGCAAAAAGCGTGCAGACGCTGGAAGTGATCGCATGGCCGGACTTGGGCTGTGAGGCGGTGCGCCGCCTGACCGTGCAGGATATGCCCCTGACCGTTGTGCTGGACGCCCACGGCGGCGATCTGTACGAGGCAGGCCCTGCGGCCTATCTGGCCACACGGTAAGGCCAAAACGCCGAGAATTGCACCCTTTGCACAAAACAGGGGTGGTGCAAAACCGGCAAAACAGCAGTTCTGTGCAGAAAAATATGGTTAGTTTAACAAAACTTGCTGCGAATTACTTGCATCAACCGCAAAAATGTGATATCCTTTAACATACGACAGAGGGTACACATCCCCTGTCGGAAAAATCCCCCAGAGGGAATAAGGCAGGAGGCCGGACAAACCATGCAGATCCACCAGTCCGCAGAAGATTATCTTGAAACGATCCTGATGCTGAGCCAGCGTATGGGCAAAGTGCGCTCCATTGACGTAGTCAATGAGTTGGGCTTTACCAAAGCCAGCGTGAGCATCGCCATGAAAAAGCTGCGGGAGAACGGCTATATCGCGGTGGACGGCGAAGGCAACCTGACCCTGCTGGAGCCCGGGCTGGAAATTGCTCAGCGCATTTACAGCCGCCACCAGCTGCTGACCCACTTCTTTGTGCAGCTGGGCGTGGACGAGCAGACCGCCGCCGAGGACGCCTGCAAGGCAGAGCACATCCTCAGCGAGCAGACGCTGGAAAAGATCCGCGAAAGCGCCCTGCGCAACGATGCCGCCCATCCGCAGGCAAAGTGATATGATTCCAAGAGACACCGGAACGCCGAAAGACGTTCCGGTGTCTTTTTTTGTATGAAATTTTCGGTTTGTGTTGCATATCTGTTACGGATTTGGTACAATAAATCTGTGCGGAAAAGGAACGTTGGAAGAGCGAAAAAGGGCCGGGACGGCGCAAAGCCGCCCTAGGGTAAAGGAGAGCGTTGCGGCATGGATGCGATTGCCCATACTCAGGTCAGTGGGTTCTGTCTGGTCACGCTGGCGGTCTTGCTGCGGGCGCAGCAGAAAATGCGGGATAAAAGCCTGCCCGGGCGGCTGTTCACGGCGCTGCTGTGGTCTGCCGGGGCGCTGACGATCGTAGATCATGGCAGTGCGCTGGCGCAGCTGGGCGCGTGGCAGGAGTTGGGCATCCCCCTGACCTACCGGCTGAACGCCGGGGGCAGTATTCTGTTTTATCTGCTGGCGGCGTGTTGCTGCTTGCTGGTGTTTTTGTATGTAGAGGCAGAGCTGGGGCGTACATGGATGGAGGACGGTCGCAAGCTGGCGCTCAGCGCCGCACCGGTGGCGTTGCTTTTGCTGGCGCTGCTGACAGCGCGGGACGAAAACGGCTTCTGCTATCTGGACGCAGAGGGGCTGCGGGGCAGCACCCTGTTCTGGGGGGCGAAGCTGGTGGGGCTTGCCTATCTGGCGGCGGCCTTTCTCCGCTGCAGCTGGACGCTGAGCAACTGGAAGCAGGAAACACCCAAAGAGGAACTGAAAACCCTGCTGCTGCTCGCGCTTGCGCCGGCAGCAGGCTTTTTGCTGCAAGGCTGGCTGCCCGGGCACGGGCTGCTGTGCTGCGGCATTACGTTGGGGCTGGTGTGCGTGTATGTGCTGGTGTTGCAGACCAAGTTCACGGTGGACACCCTGACCGGCGTCAGCAACCGCATCGTGGCGCTGCGGTATCTGGAAAGCGAACTGCCCTACTACCGCCGTCACCCCAACCGCTCGCTGCACTTCCTCATGATGGACATGGATCACTTCAAGCACATCAACGATGAGTACGGCCACCTGGAGGGCGATGCCGCGCTGGTGCTGCTGGCGGGCATTTTGAAAAAGGTGTGCGCCAACTACAACGGCGTGCTGGCGCGCTACGGCGGCGATGAATTCTGCATCGCCTGCGGCTGCAACAGCGTGGAGGTGCGCACCCTGATCGCCTCCATCCAGCGGGAGCTGGACGCCGCCAACGCCGCCTCCGGCAAGCCCTACCAGATCGAGATCAGCATCGGCTGCGCCCGCCTTGAGCCGGACATTGCCACCGTGCACGACCTGATCGATAAGGCCGATCAGGAGATGTACCACCTCAAGACTCGCAAGCGCGGCACAGCCCCCGCAGAAAAACAGGGCTGAACGGTTGTGAACTTACTATAACACGATAAATGCCGTTTGCCTTTACGGCCTTTCCCGTGAAAAATGCAATACCGGAGCGTCCGCAGACGCTCCGGTATTGCTCTATATAAAAATAATTTTTCCGCTGAAGATGACCAAAGCAAAGCGGAGGCCATTCAAAATCGTCCCGCCCGCGCTTTCTAAACGTTTTTTACCCTTCTGCCCTTGCATCCCGGGGTGGAACGCGGTATTCTTATAGAATAGACGGGAACCGCGACAGCACAGGGGAGGGAGACCACATGGACGCACAGGAGATCTGCACATTGCTGGGCAAGTCTATCTTTGAGCGGGCGCAGAAGTACCGCAAGCGTATCCTGCAAAGCAGCTGCACCACCAACGAGGACGGGGTGCGGCACCTGACAGCGCTGGTGCAGGGCAGCGGGCCGGACTGCTATTATACGCAGGTCTGGCTGAGGGAAAACGGCAGCTTTGTCAGCGCCTCCTGCGACTGCCCCTATAACCAGAACGGCGACGGCACCTACTGCAAGCACATTGGCGCGCTGCTATTACAGGACGCGGAAAAAAACCCGCCTGCCCCGGAAAAAAAGCCGGAGAGCATCCCCGGGGTGCAGCGGGGCGTGGCAGGCTTGAGCACCGAGCCCCGCAAGGACAGTTACAGCGCCGGGCTGGATATGCTGTTCGGCCGCAAGTGGCGGGGCGAGGAGCCAGAGACCGACTATGAGGCCCAGCTGCTGCTGAAGCGCTACCAGCGGGAGGATGCGCAGCCCCAGCCCCAGAACGCCGCCCAGCGTACAGGCTTTGCTCTGCTGGAACCGGAGCTTACGCCGCACAATGGCCGTATCTGGCTGCGACTGCGGGTCTCGGACGGCATCGGCGGGCGGCAGTATCTGGTAAAAAGCATCCCGCAGTTTCTGGATGCGATCGAGCGGGGCGAAAGCGTCAGCTACGGGAAATCGCTGGCCTTTGTGCACCGGTGGGACGCCTTTGCCCCGGATGCACAGCAGCTGCTGCGGCTGCTGCGCCGTCAGGTGAGCGCCCGGCAGGCGTTTGAAGCCGAGGGCACCATGCGCTCCGGCTGGGAGAAAGGCCCGGCGGGCGGTCTGCCGTTGACCGGCGAGGGACTGGATGCTCTTGTGGAGCTTTACGCCGCCGAGGGCGTTGTGGGCGGCTACACCCTTAAAGAGGGACTGCCGGTCATCAGCCTGAAGGTGGAGCGCCGCAAGGGCGGCGTGCAGCTGAGCTGTACCCCGGCACTCAGCGGGGTGCAGGGGCTGGACTATGCCTATCTGCTGGGCGAAAGTACCCTCTGGCGGATGCAGCGGGAGGAATGCCGCCGGGTGCTGCCGGTGCTGGACACCTTTGGCGGGCGCAGTTTGTTCTTTACCAGCGCGGACGCCGCCGCTTTTTGCAGCTATGTGCTGCCGGAACTGGGCAACCGGGTCAACATCGTGGACCCCGACCGGCTGCTGCTGAACCAGATCCCGCTGGAGCCGGTGGTGCAGTTTTATCTGGATGCCGACCGGGGGCTTACCGTCACGGCGTACCCGGTCTTTCTGTACGGAGAGGACAGGGTGGCCCCCGGCGAGCCGGTGCCGCCCGACCTTTTGCGGGATGCCCGCACCGAGAACCGGGCAAAGCGCCTGCTGGAGACCTATCTGGAACCCGAGAGCGGCAAGCCGGGGCATTACAGCCTTTCCGGGGAAGAAGCTCTTTTCCAGCTGCTGGAAGAGGGCATTCCCGCCCTGCTGGCCATGGGCGAGGTGTACCAGACCGATGCCTTCCGCAACCTGCAGGCCGCCCCGCCTAAGATCTCGGTGGGGGTGTCGGTGCACGGCAGCGTGCTGGATTTGGAGGTGGACACCGGCGCCTTCCCGGTGGAGGAGCTGCGGGAACTTTTGCAGTCCCTGCACCAGAAAAAACGCTACCACCGCCTGCGGGACGGCAGTCTGCTGCGGCTGGATGACAGTCTGGAAGGGCTGGACGAGCTGAACGACACGCTGGAGCTTTCCGGCGCAAAGCTGAAGGACGGCCACGCCGCTCTGCCGCTCTACCGCGCCCCCACGCTGGACTGGGCGCTTTCGGGGCAGAACGGTCTGCGGTTCGACCGGGACGATGCTTTCCGGCGCATCAGCCGCAGCTTCCACGCCGTGCGGGACAGCGAGTATACCCCGCCGCTCTCCCTGCAAAAGACCCTGCGCAAATACCAGCGGGATGGCTACCGCTGGCTGCGCACACTGGATGGCTACGGCATGGGCGGCATTCTGGCCGATGATATGGGTCTGGGCAAGACCGTGCAGGTGCTCAGCTACCTGCTGGCCATGAAGGAGGGCGGGCAGCAGCTGCCCAGCCTCATCGTCTGCCCGGCGTCGCTGGTGCTGAACTGGCAGGAAGAATGCCAGAAGTTCACCCCGCAGCTGCAAAGTGTTGCCATGGACGGCGATGCCGCCCACCGCGCCGCGCTGGTCGATGGGTGGGCGCAGGCGGATCTCGTCATCACCAGCTACGATCTGCTGCGCCGGGACGAAAAACTGTATGCCGGGCAAAGCTTTTACGCCTGCATTCTGGACGAAGCGCAGGCCATCAAAAACCACACCACCCAGAAATACAAGGCGGTGTGCCGGGTGAACAGCCGGGTGCGCTTTGCCCTGACCGGCACCCCGGTGGAGAACCGCCTGGGCGAATTGTGGAGCATCTTCTCCTTTTTGATGCCCGGGTATCTGCCCCCCTACAAGACCTTCTGCGCCCGGTTTGAAAAGCCCATCGTGCAGGACGAGGATGCCAACGCCGTGCGGCGGCTGAACCAGTTCACCGGCCCCTTCATCCTGCGGCGCATGAAGTCCGAGGTGCTGCGGGAGCTGCCGCCCAAAACGGAGAATGTGCGCCGCGTTGAGTTGGAGACCGAGCAGCGCAAGCTGTATCTGGCAGCGGTGGTGGACGCCCGGGAAAAGCTGCGGGCGGCAAAGCCGGAGGACAAGATGACCGTGTTTGCCGTGCTGATGCGGCTGCGGGAGATCTGCTGCGACCCGCGTCTTGTGGCGGACAACTGGACCGGCAGCAGCGCCAAGCTGGAGGCCTGTCTGGAGCTTGTCACCGAGGCGGTGGCGGGCGGGCACCGCATTCTGCTGTTCAGTCAGTTCACCTCCATGCTGGAGCTGCTGGCAAAGCGGCTGGACGAGGCCGGGGTGAGCCACTTCACCCTGCAAGGCTCTACCCCGAAGCCGGTGCGTGCCGAGCAGGTGCGCCGGTTCAATCAGGGCGAGGCGGACGTCTTTCTGATCTCGCTGCGGGCGGGCGGCACGGGCCTCAACCTGACCGCCGCCGATATCGTCATCCACTACGACCCGTGGTGGAACCTTGCCGCGCAGAATCAGGCCACTGACCGCGCCTACCGCATCGGTCAGCGCAACCCGGTGCAGGTGTATCGGCTGATCGCGCAGGACACCATTGAGGAAAAGATCGTGGAGCTGCAACAGGCCAAGCAGTCGCTGGCCGATACCGTTACCGGTGGGGCAGACGGCGCGATTTTGTCCATGAATCCCGAACAGCTGCTGCAGCTGCTGGGAGAAGAAGCATAAAGGAGTGTATCCATCATGAAGGTTTGGGATCTGCATTGCGATACCCTGTACGAACTGCGCCGCGCCGAAAAGGCGGGCGCACCCAAAAGCTTTTTGCACAACGATCTGCATATCGACCTTGAAAAATTGCAGCAGGGGGATTATCTGCTGCAATGCTTTGCGGCCTATGTGGATCTGGCCGACCCCGCCCCCGGGGCCGACCCGCTGGTGAGCGTGCTGGAGGAGATCGACATCTTCAAGCGGCTCATGGCAGCTTATCCGGAAAAGATCGCCCCGGTGTACACCGCCGCCGACCTTGAGCGCAACCGCGCCGAGGGCAAGTTCAGCGCTATGCTGACGGTGGAAGAGGGCGGCTGCTGCAAGGGCAGTCTGGGCGTGCTGCGGCGGCTGCAGGAACTGGGCGTGCGCATGATGACCCTGACATGGAACTACCCCAACGAGCTGGCAGCCCCCAACGCAAACCCCGGCGGGCCGCTGGTGGCCAACACCGAGACCGGCCTGACCGAGCGGGGCTTTGCCTTTTTGGAAGAGATGGAAAAGCTGCACATCACCGCAGACGTGAGCCACCTTTCCGATAAGGGCTTCTGGGACATCGCAAACCACAGCACCCGTCCCTTTGCGGCAAGCCATTCCAACTGCCGTGCCCTGTCGCCCCACAACCGCAACCTGACCGATGAGATGATCCGCGCATTGGCAGAAAAGGGCGGCATTGCAGGGCTGAACTACTGCGCTTCCTTTGTGGACGCAGACTCGGCACACCCGAAGCTCTGCCGCAGCACGGTGGAGCGGCTGGCAAAGCACGCGGCACACTTCAAGCAGGTGGGCGGCATTGAGGTCATCAGCCTTGGCAGCGATTTTGACGGCATTGGCGGTCAGCACGAGCTGGAAACGGCGGCAGATATGCCGCTGCTGGCCGAGGCACTGCGCCGCGAGGGCTTTACCGAGGACGAGGTGGAGGCCATCTACTGGCGCAACGCTTACCGCTTCTTTAAAAACAATCTGTAATATCAAGTCAAAAAATTGCAAAAATGCCCGGAGATGCCCTGCTGTGTGCGGGTATCCCGGGCTGTGTATTGCCCTGCGAGGGGAGGTTTTATATGGTCTGAGGCGCGCGTCCCCTGAAAAAGAACAAACGACTTGGAAAGATAAGAGGAATTATAACAATGGGTATCACGATCTCGCCGTGGATGATGGCGTTTCTCATGCTGATGACCGGCTTTGCAGGCTTTGTGGATTCGGCAGCCGGCGGCGGCGGGCTGATCAGCCTGCCGGCCTATCTGTTTGCCGGGCTGCCGCCCCACTACACCTATGCCACCAACAAGTTCAGCGCCGCCTGCGGCACTACCTTTGCCACGGCAAGCTTTTTCAAAAGTGGTGCCATGAACGTGAAGGTGGGTGTTCTTGCAGCCATCGGCAGCTTTGCGGGCAGTGCGCTGGGCGCGCACATCGTGCTGCTGCTCAGCGATGAGATGCTGCGCACCATGATGTTCATCATCCTGCCGGTGGCGGCGGTCATCATTCTGTGGCAGCGCAACCTGCCGGACGAGAACCGGGACGACGGCACGCTGGACCTGAAAAAGATTTTGCTGGCACTGGCCATCGGCTTTGGCATCGGCCTGTACGACGGCGTTATGGGCCCGGGCACCGGTACCTTTGCCATCATTGCCTTTACCACCCTGATGGGCTTTGACCTGCGCACTGCCAACGGCAACGGCAAGGTGCTCAATCTGGCCAGCAACTACGCCAGCCTGTTCACCTACCTGATGAACGGTCTGGTGGTGTTCCACATCGGCATCCCCTGTGCCATCAGCAACATTCTGGGCAACCTGCTGGGCTCGCACTTCGCGCTGAAAAAGGGTGCCCGCTTCATCCGCCCCATGATGCTGGTGGTGCTGGTTCTGCTGCTGGGCAAGCTGATCTCGGACGCGGTGCTGTAAGGGCAAGGCGGGACGATTTGGAATGGTCTCCGCTTTGCTCTGGCCATAATCAGCGGAAAGAATATTTTATTTGTAGTTCCGAAACGCCTGCGGGCGTTTCGAAACTACTTTTTCACGGGTAAAAATAAAGTCGGGCAGCCCGCGGGCTGTCCGACTTGTTTTTGCTAATAGGTTTTATTCCAGCGCCAGCTCTTTATCAAAGAACGCGATGCCGAATGCGCCGGGGCCGGTGTGGGTGCCAATGACGCAGCCGATTTGGCGCACCAGCGGTGCGTCCAGATGCAGGTTGTCCTGCAGGTAGGTCAGCAGCGGCTGCAGCTCCCGGTGGTTGACGGTGTAGCCCAGCAGCGGGGTGTAGCCCGGGTGGATGCCGCCCATCTCGTCGATCTTCTTGAACAGCGCCACATACACGCCGGGCAGACCGCGTGCCTTACCGGCCAGCGCCACCTTGCCCTCCATGACGGCGAGGATGGGCTTGATGCCCAGCATACCGCCCGCCACAGCTGCGGCGGCGGACAGTCTGCCGCCCTTGCGCAGATACTTCAGATCGTCCACGGCAGCTACCAGATGCAGGTGCTGCTTGGCCTTTTCCAGATCGGCGGCGATCTGGGTGATCGTCTTGCCGGCGTCCCGCAGCTGCACAGCCAGCCGCACCAGCAAGGACTGCCCCAGACAGACGTTCTCGGTGTTCACGAACACCACATTATCCACGTTGGCAAGGTCGGCAGCAAGTCTGGCGCACTGACCGGTGCCGGACAGCGCATCGGACAAAAAGATGCCCAGCACCTCGTCTCCGGCGGCAGCGGCGTCCAGATACAGCCGCTCGAACTGCTCCGGGCTGGGCTGGCTGGTGGTGGGCAGCTTGCGGCAGGCTGCCAGATGGGTATAGTATTCGCTGGGGGTCATGTCGATGCCGTCCCGCAGGACGGTGCCGTCCTCCAGCGTCACGTTCAGGGGGATCACGGTCACGCCCAGCTGCTGCGCCTCGGCGGGCAGGATGTCGCACGCGGAATCGGTGAGGATACGGATCATAATAATACCTCCGGTCTACCGGTAAAATACAGTATACGCAACGTTTTTGCTAAAAAGGTTGGAAATTATTATACCACCATTTAGGGCGATGTGTCAATGATTTGCATAAATTTGCCACGACAGAACGCCCAAACCTTGCGCACCCGGTGGCAGATATGGTACTATAACCGGGAACGAACCATAGCAGGAGGAGACCGACCATGCACAAGCTGAACCCCCGCACCGCCGCACTGCTTTCGGCCTTTGGCTGGGCGGTGGGGTATCTGCTGGCGGGCAAGGTGCTGGCGGTGTTGCTGCCCGTGCCGCCCGGCGGCGCGGCGCGTTTCTGCCGGGTCTGCCTGCTGGCTCCGCTGGCGGAGGAAGGGGTGTTCCGGGGCGCAGTGCAGCGCCGGGCGCAGCCGCTGGGCAGGGGACAGGCTATTCTTTTGCAGGCGGTGCTGTTCGCCTTGCAGCACGGCAGCGCTGCCGCCATGGCCTATGCGCTGGTGTGCGGGCTGGGTCTGGGGTGGCTGGCCGACCGCACCGGGCATCTCTGGCCGGGGGTGCTGCTGCACAGCGCAAACAATCTGCTGGTGCTGGCGATGGGATGAGAGGATGGAATACATGACCGATTTTGAACTGATGGGTCTTGCGCTGGAAGAAGCCGCCAAAGCCGCCGCCTTGGGCGAGGTGCCGGTGGGCGCGGTGGTGGCGCGGCACGGCGAGGTGATCGCCACGGCGCACAACACCCGGGAGACCGAGAAAAACGCCCTGCACCACGCGGAGCTGCTGGCCATCGACGCTGCCTGCAAGGCGCTGGGCGGCTGGCGGCTGTGGGAGTGCGAGCTGTTCGTCACCTTAGAGCCCTGCCCTATGTGCGCGGGCGGCATCATCAACAGCCGTCTGCGCCGGGTGGTGTACGGTGCTGCCGACACCAAAGCCGGGTGCTGCGGCTCGGTGACCGACCTGTTTGCGCTGCCATTCAACCACCATCCGGTGGTGGAAAAGGGGCTGCGGGAGGCCGAGGCGCAGCAGCTTTTGCAGGCATTTTTTGTTTCCCTGCGGGAAAAGCGGGCGGGCAGACCCCGCTGGAAGCCCCCGGTGCCCGAAAACAGGGGAAAATAAGGAAAAATAGTGGGAACTGCGTAAAAAATTGCAGTTCCCACTTTCTTTTTGGGCTGGATTGTGGTATATTATTCAATGGAATCTTGTCGAAACCCATCGCAACTGCAGGCAGGCACGCCAAAGCACCGGACCTTTGCCGGACACATAAACGGAACGCTGCACTGTCTGGGGATGGGCACAGGGTTTTTCCGGTTTGGGCACTGCGCCCGGCCGAGAATACCGAACAGGAGGGATACACTCTTGTACGAGGACGAGTTTGAACTGACCTTTCAGGTGCCGGAGGAAGAGAGCGCACCGGAGCCCCTTGCCGCACCGGCCGCAAAGCCGGCAGCGCCGGTGGAGCCGGTCGCGGACGAGCCTACCCGCATCATGACGCTGGGAAAAACGGCAGCGCCTGCGGTGGACGAGCCCACCCGGGTGATCACGCTGGAAAAGCCTGCAGAGCCGCCTGCGGTGGAGCTGCCCGAAGAGCCTGCGCCGGAGCCTGTAAAAGAGCGGCCTGCCCCTGCCGCACCCGCTACGGCGCGCCGGGTACTGATCTCCGGCGGCGACCGGGGCATCGGTGCTGCCGCTGCCCGCGCCTTTGCGGCAGCAGGGTATCAGGTGGCGGTGCTCTACCATCAGAGCGGCGCCGCTGCCGCTGCGCTGGAACAGCAGCTGCCCGGGTGCATCGCCATCCAGTGCGATGTAGCCAGCCGCGCCAGCTGTGAGCTGGCGTTCCATGCAGTGGAGCAGGCCATGGGCAGGGTGGATGTGCTGGTGTGCAACGCCGGCATCGCGCAGCAGAAGCTGTTTACCGACATCACCCCGGAGGAGTGGCAGCGGATGCTGGACGTGAACCTGAGCGGTGCGTTCTATTTGTGCCAGCTGGCACTGCCTGGCATGATCCGCCGCAAGCAGGGCCGCATTCTGACCGTGAGCAGTATGTGGGGCCAGACCGGCGGCAGCTGCGAGGTGCACTATTCCGCCGCGAAGGCCGGGCTCATTGGCCTGACCAAGGCACTGGCGAAGGAAGAGGGCCCCAGCGGCATTACCGTGAACTGCGTAGCGCCCGGGGTCATCGAGACTGACATGATGGCGGCTTTTACCGCCGAGGACAAGGCGGCGCTGGCCGAGGAGACCCCTGTGGGGCGACTGGGCACCCCGGAAGAAGTTGCAAAGCTGCTGGTCTTTTTGGCCGGCGAGGATGCCGGATACATCACCGGACAGGTGTTCGGGGTGAACGGCGGCCTTGTGATCTGATGCACAGGGCAATATTACAGGAAATTCCCCGGAGCGGGAAGGAGAGAAAAAATGGGCATGACTTTGAAGGAACTGTTGACTAAGGGCGAGGGCACCCTCTCTGCACAGGAGGCCAAGGCGCTGGCGGCACAATGCCGCATGGATGTAGACACCCTCTACACCCTGCTGGAGGAGCGCGGCATTAAGGTCCTGGAGGAAGAGAACGAGCCGAGTCTGGACGTGGACAGCATCATTGCTGAGGTGGAGAATGCCGAGAACAACAACGATGACATGGGCCTTGCCGATGAAAACGAAGAGGATGCCGAGGAGAACCCGGCAGACCTGAAGGCTGCCATGGACGAGCTGCTGGACGACCCGGTGAAGAACTACCTCAAGCAGATCGGTCAGATCCCGCTGCTGAGCGCCGAGCAGGAGGTGGAGCTGAGCCGCCGCATCCATGCCGGTGCCGAGGCTGCACACATTTTGCAGGCAGACCGCCAGAAGTACGGCGCACCGGAGTACATCAAGAAGAACAGCGCCCGCTTCTCCTTTGAGGAGGACGAGAACAGCCGCAGCTACACCGAGGATCTGGACGAGGACGGCGAAAAGTCTGCCGAGGATGCCGAGGAAAAGGCAGACGAGGAAAAGGCCATGGAGGCCGTGGAGAACGGCCCCCTGAGCGAGGAACGCCGTCAGGAGCTGCTCAAGACCCGCCGCGACGGCCTGAACGCCCGCCGCAGCCTGAGCGAGGCAAACCTGCGTCTGGTGGTGTCCATCGCCAAGAAGCATGTCGGCCATAATCTGGCCTTCCTTGATCTCATTCAGGAGGGCAACATCGGCCTCATCAAGGCCGCCGAGAAGTTCGACTGCGACCGCGGCTTCCGCTTCTCTACCTACGCTACCTGGTGGATCCGTCAGGCCATCACCCGCGCTATCGCGGATCAGGCCCGCACCATCCGCATCCCGGTGCACATGGTGGAGACCATCAACCGGATGCGTCAGGCCACCAACCAGCTGGTGTACCAGAACGGCCACGAGCCCACCCCGGAGGAGCTGGCAAAGGCCATGGATATGAGCGTGGAGCGCGTGCGCGAGATCCAGCGCATGGCACAGGAGCCCGCCAGCCTGGAAAGCCCCGTGGGTGAGGAAGAGGATTCCTCTCTGGGCGATTTTGTCGCCGATGAGAACGCCGAAGCACCCGGCAAGGCAGCCGACCGCGCCATGGTGGCACAGCAGATCAATCTGGCACTCAAGAGCCTGACCCCCCGCGAGGAAAAGGTCATCCGCCTGCGCTTTGGTCTGGATGATGGCCGTCCCCGCACGCTGGAAGAGGTCGGCCGCGACTTCGGCGTCACTCGTGAGCGTGTGCGCCAGATCGAAGCCAAGGCCATCCGCAAGCTGCACAGCCGCAAGTGCCTGACCCTGCTCAACGGCCTGATCGAGTAATACTAAAAAATAGAGACACCGGAGCGTCTGTGGACGCTCCGGTGTCTCTGCTTTATAAATAAAATTTCAGTACGAGCTCAGCCCAAGGCTTACGTCCAGCGCCTGATCCACCCGCTTCTGGTCGGCGGCGGTGATCTGCCCGGCGCGCTCCCGCAGACGGTGCTTATCCAGCGTGCGGATCTGTTCCAGCAGCACCACGCTGTCCTTGGCAAGGCCGGTGTCTGCCGCCCGGATGTTGATGTGGGTGGGCAGGCGGGTCTTGTCCAGCCGGGATGTAATGGCTGCCGCGATCACAGTGGGGCTGTGCCGGTTGCCGATCTCGTTCTGTACGATCAGCACCGGGCGCACACCGCCCTGCTCCGAGCCCACCACTGGCGAAAGATCGGCGTAGAAAACTTCTCCTCTGTGTACCTCCATGGAATCTCCCTCCTGTTTGTCTGGAGGATGTGCCCCGCTATGTGATGCGTCCGGCGCATCCTGTCTGCTCTCAGTATGCGCAGGCGGGGTGCGGCTTATGCAGTGCGGGGGCGATATTCCATTGTATGCACAAAGGGTGGTCAGCTTTCCTCTTCCAGCGTGCAGAAGGCCAGCGCCATGCCGCCCTCGTGGCTTAAAGAGAGCCGGGCACGCAGCCGGTGCTGCGCCACCCATGCGGCAGTCTGCCCGCTGAAACGGTAAGCCGGGGCACCGTTCTCCTGCCGGACGGCCTCGATCTCACATAGAGAAAAGGGTTCCCGCAGGCCGGTGCCCGCCGCCTTGAGAAAGGCCTCCTTGGCGGCAAAATCTGCGGCGGCGCTGGCAAGGCGGTGGGCATTCAGCGGCGCAGGGGAGGCCTCCAAAAGCCCCAGTGCCGCCTGCTCGGCCGGGCCGTATACCCGGCGCACAAAGGCCGCCGCGTGAGCAGAGGAAAGGCTTTTTTCCAGATGGGAAAGGCTGCACAGGTCGCAGCCGATGCCGTAAAGCATACAAAGGCTCCTTTCGCGGGCAGAATGCCGCCCGGACATCGTTCATCTTGCCGGAACAATGCTGGAAATTTTGTGCAGGATGTGCAAATCCAGCGTAATTATCTTGAAGTTTCGGCGCATTTCGTGTACAATGGGACTAGTTTCAACCGAAGGGGGTGTATTGCGTGGGAGACGCAACCGCGATTTTCTCCATCCACGATAAAAAGGACTATGAGATCCACGAGATCGTACAACAGGTGTATGATGCTTTGAAGGAAAAAGGCTATAACCCGGTCAATCAGCTGGTGGGCTACATTTTGTCCGAAGACCCTACCTACATTACGACCTATAAGAATGCCCGTGCCATGATCCGCAAGGTGGATCGTGACGATCTGCTGCAGGCTATGCTGCGCAGCTACCTCAACGTGTAATACGGTCCTTTTCAGCCCCGCTGTCTTGCAAGACGGCGGGCTTTTTTGTGTGACCATTTTAATCGTTTTCCACCAGCGGCAGGGTGAAGATCTGGTTCACCACCACCTCGTACTCCCACGGCTCCCGCAGCTTTTTCAGCTGCTTTTCCAGCTTTTCAGCCCCAGCAAAGCAGTGGATGAGGTAGAACCAATGCCCTTTCATCCGGCTGATGGCGCAGCCTGCGCTGCCGAACAGTTCAGTGTAGCCGTGGTACAGGTCGGTCAGGTAGCCCCGCAGATCTTCCTTTGTGGCGGGTGCACCGCCCCGCACCCTGCGGAAGAGTGCAGGGTCTGCGATGAGCCCGCGCCCTACCATGATGCCGGACAGGGCGGGAAACTCCTCTTCCAGCGCGTGGAGCTGGGCGGCGGTGGTCACATCGCCGTTATAGCACACCGGCATGGTGCACCGGGGCAGCGCAACCGCAAAGGCAGCGCGGTCGGCCTGTCCGCGATACTGCTGCCGCATCACCCGGGGGTGGATGGTCAGCTCCGAGATGGGGTAGCGGCTATAAATTTCCAGAATGGCGGCAAACTCCTCCGGTTTCTCTACCCCCAGCCGGGTCTTGACCGAGACAGGCCCCTCGGTGCGGGAGAATACGCCGTCCAGAAAGGCGTCCACCTTGGCAAGGTCCCGCAGCATTCCGGAGCCCTTGCCCTTGGCAGTTACCGTCCCGGCGGGGCAGCCCAGATTCAGGTTCACCTCGGTATAGCCCAGCGCCCGCAGCTGACCGATCATCCATACAGCCAGCTCGCCGTCCTTCGCCAGCAATTGCGGGATGACCGGCGCACCCGGGTTTGCCTCCGGGGCAAGCTCTGCCATCTTCTTTTTAATGAGCACCCGGTTCTCCGGCGGGGAGATAAACGGCGCATAATAGCGGTCGGCAGCGCCTTGTGCGCCGAACCATTTCTGATGGGTCTGCCGCCAGACCCGGTCTGTGAAGCCCTCCATGGGGGCAGCATAATAAAGCATGGGCGTTTCTCCAAACGTTTTTGTTACCGGTATTGTAGCATAAAATTGCGTGAGGGGAAAGGGGAGGGGACGGGGGATGTTCTCTTTTGACACCAAAAGAGAACCAGAAAAGTGCGTGCTCCGTGGGGAAAGTTTCTGCTTGCTTTCAGCGCGCAAAGACGCTCCGCTGGGCCAGAGGCAGGGAGGGGTGTTCCGACTCCCCCCTCCCT
>OGNZ01000926.1_pt1 | contig 15496 bp, 10 predicted proteins | sample 1573601 | NCBI WGS metagenome assembly OGNZ01 (sample SAMEA2582009, study PRJEB24529) | metagenome | biome: Human gut stool | place: China | collected 2011
CGGAAGCTGCGTACAATTTGTCATTAGTTTATTGCTGGTGTTAGGCGGTGATAAAGTTGGCATCAGCACACCGGCAGCCATGACAGCCGCATTTTTCTTAAATGCAGCATGGTGGGGACTTGTGACAATCCCACTCTTAAAAAATTACGAACAGAAATATTATGTGGAAAATCAAGGCTCCATGGTAAAGGAGTCTTTTGCCAGACTTGGAAGAAGCGTGGCGGAATTGAAAGATAACAAAAAAGTTGCCCTCTTTCTGCTCGCATTTTTCTTCTATATAGATGGTGTATACACGATTATCGAGATGGCAACTTCTTACGGAAAAGACGTTGGGATCAGTGACGCTAATCTGCTGATGGCATTGCTTCTGACGCAGGTTGTGGCATTCCCATGTGCGATTCTTTTCGGAAAAATGACACAGAAATTTGAGACAGGAAAACTAATTTCGGTCTGCATCATTGCATATTTTGCAGTCGCAGTTTATGCCCTGCAGTTAGACGCAGCATGGAAGTTCTGGATGATGGCAACTTTTGTAGGCGTATTTCAGGGTGCGATCCAGGCGCTGTCCCGTTCCTACTATGCAAAGATCATCCCGAAGGAAAAATCGTCTGAGTATTTCGGAATCTTCGATATATTCGGAAAAGGTGCATCTTTTATAGGAACTATGTTAATGGGAATCAGCACACAGATTTTTGATACATCCAAAGCAGGAGTGGTAGTGATTGCAGCCATGTTTGTGGTCGGATTCGTTTTCTTTCAGGTGCAGCGCAGGACAGAGGAGGATCAAAATGGTTTACCATCATTTTACAGACGTTTTACAAAGGGAGATATTTAGATTTTACACGCTGGCTTTAAAGTAGTCATTGTCAATGAGACAGAGACAAAAAAACAAAGATGGGAAACGCAAGATCCCATAAAGATTTGGAGGAAAATCAAAATGAAAAAGAAAGTAATCAGTTTATTCGTAACAGGAATGTTAGCAGTCAGCATGATCGCAGGATGTGGTTCTGATAATACAGCAGACACCAGTACATCCGCAGATACCACATCAGATGCTTCTACAGATGCAGCAGCAGATACCACAGCAGAGGAAGCACCGGCAGCTACAACAGACTTTGATGCAAGTGAATATGTCAATGTATTATCCCGCGAGGATGGATCCGGTACAAGAGGTGCATTCATCGAATTATTCGGAATCGAAGAAAAAGACGCAGACGGAAATAAAGTGGACAACACAACAGAGGAAGCAATCATTACAAACAGTACATCCGTAATGCTTACATCTGTAGCAAGTGATGAGTATGCGATTGGTTATGTTTCCCTTGGTTCTTTAGATGACACTGTAAAAGCAGTCAGCATTGACGGAGCAGAAGCAACAGTAGAGAACATCAAAAATGGTACATACACGATTGCAAGACCATTTAACATTGCAACAAAAGGTGAAGTAAGCGACATCGCACAGGATTTCATCAACTACATTATGAGTGCAGAAGGTCAGGCAGTCATCACAGAGAACGGATATATCGGTTCTGATGATGCGGCAGCATTCGAATCCAACGGAGCAACCGGTAAAGTGACAGTCAGCGGTTCTTCTTCTGTAACACCGGTCATGGAAAAATTAAAAGAAGCTTACACAGCCGTAAACTCCGGTGCAGAGATCGAGATTCAGGAGAGTGACTCCACAACAGGTATGACAGATGCAGCAGCAGGTACAAGTGACATCGGTATGGCTTCCCGTGAATTAAAAGATTCTGAGACAGAGCAGGGACTTACCGCAACAACAATCGCTATGGATGGTATCGCAGTGGTCGTAAATCTTGACAACCCAACAGCAAACCTTACATCCGATCAGGTAAAAGGTGTCTATGTTGGCGACATCACATCCTGGGATGAACTTGCAGAATAAGTAATCAATGAAAATATCTGGTATGAAATAAAAAAACATCAGAGATAAGAAATTAAAAAATTACTGACAGAAGGGTCGGATGGAAAACTCCTCCGGCCTTTTTTCGGAAATCAGGATATTTACATTTTGTAAAGCATTACATAATGATATGAAGCCTGCACTGTCAGGCATTCCTCAGATTTTGGAGAACATAAATATATGAATATCAATAAATTAAAAGAAATTGTAATGAAATATGTATTTCTGTTTACCGCCATTATTTCCATTGTAGCAGTTGTACTGATCTGCGTGTTCCTGTTCGCAAACGGGGTTCCGGCAATGAAAGAGATTGGATTTGCCAACTTCCTCGGAGGAACAAAATGGAAACCCGGCAACGGCTTATATGGTATCTTCCCGATGATCCTGGGAAGTATCTATGTAACAGGCGGAGCCTTGATCATCGGAGTACCGATCGGAATTCTGATGTCTATCTTCATGGCACGTTTCTGTCCGGACAGATTACATAAGGTATTAAAACCGATCGTTGATCTGCTGGCTGGAATCCCTTCTATTGTTTATGGATTCTTCGGACTGGTCGTTATGGTTCCGTTTGTCAGGGAGCATTTCAAAGGCAATGGACAGAGCATTTTGACAGCAGCCTTGTTACTTGGAATCATGATATTACCTACAATTATCAGCGTGTCCGAGTCATCCATCCGAGCAGTGTAGGAGAGCTATTATGAGGGAGCGCTCGCACTGGGAGCCACACATGAGAGAAGTGTCTTTACGGTTGTTGTTCCGGCAGCAAAATCAGGTGTGTTTGCAGCAGTTGTGCTCGGCGTAGGACGTGCGCTCGGTGAGACAATGGCAGTCATGATGGTAGTCGGCAATCAGGCGAGAGTGCCGGACAGTATTTTCAAAGGTGTGCGTACACTCACAACGAATATCGTACTCGAGATGGGATATGCCACGGATCTTCACAGGGAAGCATTGATTGCTACAGGCGTAGTTCTGTTTGTGTTTATTCTTATTATTAATATATCGTTTTCTATTTTGAAACGTAGAGGAAAGGAGTAGAGGCAGTATGGAAAAAAATATCACTCCGATCAATCAACTGTCGTGGAAAGACAGATTGAAATCTTATAAAAAACATCCGGGATCTTTTATTTTACTGCTTCTGGTGGGAACTTCGGCAGTGATCACCGTGACAGTGCTTGTTTATCTGGTGGGCTATATTTTGATCCACGGAGTTCCATATTTAAGACCAAGCCTGTTTTCACTGACTTACAATTCCGATAACGTGTCAATGATGCCGGCGATCATCAACACCATCACAATGGTATTGCTCGCACTGCTTTTTTCTGTTCCGTTTGGAATCGGAGCAGCAATTTATCTTGTGGAATATGCAAAAAAAGGAAATAAACTCGTTGAGCTGGTGCGTATTACGGCAGAGACATTGACCGGTATCCCATCCATTATCTATGGATTGTTCGGTATGTTGTTTTTCGTGACAGCGTTGCATTGGGGATATTCCATGTTAGCTGGCGCGGCAACACTTGCGATCATGGTTCTCCCGGTCATTATGAGAACGACGGAGGAAGCGCTTTTGTGTGTGCCGGATATGTACCGTGAGGGAAGCTTCGGACTTGGCGCAGGAAAGGTCCGAACCATTTTTAAAATCGTACTTCCAACGGCGATTCCGGGTATTTTGTCTGGTATCATCCTTGCAATCGGACGTATCGTAGGAGAGACAGCGGCACTGATCTATACGGCAGGAACCGTTGCGGAGGCAGCAGGTGTCATGGATTCCGGACGAACCCTTGCGATTCATATGTATTCGCTGTCGAGAGAGGGACTTCACACAAATGAAGCATACGCAACAGCAGTCGTTCTTCTGATCGTGGTGCTTCTCATCAACGGATTATCGTCCCTGATCGCAAGGAAACTGGAAGCAGCAACAAAGTAAATCCGAAAAAACATTCAGATAAAAATCTGAATATGGATCATTATAAAATAAAACGTCTGTGAACAGACAGATAAAGCAAAGGAAACAATATGAGTGAAAAATTTAAAATTTCAAACCTTGATTTATATTATGGTGATTTTCATGCGTTGAAAGATATCAATATGAGCATCCATGCAAACGAGATCACAGCTTTTATCGGACCATCCGGCTGTGGAAAATCCACCTTTTTAAAAAGTCTGAACAGAATGAATGACCTGGTGGAAGGATGTAAGATCACAGGAAATGTCCTGTTAGATGGCGAGGACATCTATAAGGGGATGGATGTCAATCTTTTACGAAAAAGAGTCGGCATGGTATTCCAGAAGCCAAATCCGTTCCCGATGAGTATTTACGACAATATTGCGTATGGACCGAGAACCCACGGTATCCGCTCCAAAGCAAAATTAGATGAGATCGTGGAAAAATCCCTGCGTGATGCGGCAATCTGGGACGAAGTGAAAGACCGTCTGAAAAAAAGCGCACTTGGCATGTCCGGTGGACAGCAGCAGAGATTATGTATCGCAAGGGCACTGGCAGTGGAACCGGAAGTCATCCTAATGGACGAACCGACTTCCGCGCTTGATCCGATCTCCACATCCAAGATCGAGGATCTTGTCATTGAACTGAAAAAACAGTACACCATCGTCATGGTCACACACAATATGCAGCAGGCTGTGCGTGTTTCGGATAAAACCGTATTCTTCTTATTAGGAGAGGTGATCGAGGCTGGCGAGACAGAAAAATTATTCTCAATTCCACAGGATAAACGTACCGAGGACTATATCACAGGACGTTTTGGTTGACATAAATAAAAAGGAGAGAATGATATGAGAAATCGATTTGACAGACAGTTATTAGAATTAAATAATGAATTGATCCAGATGGGAAGCTTGATCGAGCAGGCGATTGAGATGGGGATATCAGCACTGGTAAAACAGGATGTAGAAAAAGCAGAGCAGGCGATCAAATTTGACGTGGAAGTAGATGAGCAGGAGAAAACGATCGAAGCTCTCTGCATGAAACTACTGCTGCAACAGCAGCCGGTAGCAAAAGACTTAAGATTAATTTCTGCAGCGTTAAAAATGATCACGGACATGGAGCGTATCGGGGATCATGCAGCGGATATTTCGGAGATGACCATTTTGATGGCAGATTCCGATTATGAAAAAAGCGCCATTAATATGGAAGTGATCAAAGAGATGGCAAAAGAGACAACCGATATGGTTATCAAGAGTGTGGATGCTTTTGTCAACAAAGATCTCGAACTGGCACGCTGGGTCATCAACCGTGATGATGTGGTGGACGATCTTTTTGACAGTTTCCGGAAAGAACTCATCCAAAAAATCAATGAGAATGTAAAAAATGGTGAGATGGCAACGGATATGCTGATGGTCGCAAAATATTTTGAGCGTATCGGCGATCATGCAACCAACATTGCAGAATGGGTGATCTATTCTATCACCGGAAAACACGAAGACGAATAAATTTTAAGAAAACTTTTCCCTTACAGACATAAAAAAGGTATGCTAAAAGACTCCTGATTGCGATTTTACATAGATTTTACATAAAACCGACATAAGATTTACATGTAGTTTATAATATGGAATCGAAATGTAAACAATAACCTAGTATATGTCTATGTAAGGGAGAGATTATGAATATTTTTGGAATTCTGACAATGATCGGCGGTCTGGCAATGTTCCTGTACGGAATGAGTGTTATGGGTGGCGGTCTTGAAAAAATGTCCGGCGGAAAATTGGAGCGTATCTTAGAGAGCCTGACCTCGAATCCGTTTAAAGCGGTATTGCTCGGAGCCGGCGTGACAGCTGTGATCCAGTCATCCTCAGCTACAACGGTCATGGTTGTCGGTTTCGTAAATTCAGGCATCATGAAACTGTCGCAGGCGATCGGAATCATCATGGGTGCAAACATTGGAACGACAGTTACCTCATGGCTTTTGAGCCTGACCGGGATCGAGAGTTCCAATTTCCTGATCAGCATGTTAAAACCGTCCTCTTTTTCACCGGTTCTCGCACTGATCGGTATTATTATGTATATGTCCGGCAAGGACAAAAAGAAAGATATCGGTGAAATCTTACTTGGATTTGCAATCTTAATGTTTGGTATGGAGACAATGAGCGATGCTGTAAAGCCGCTTGCGGATGTGCCGGAGTTTACCGATATTCTGACGATGTTCAACAATCCGGTATTTGGCGTGTTAGCAGGAGCGCTGCTCACCGCAGTCATTCAGAGTTCTTCGGCTTCTGTTGGTATCCTGCAGGCATTGTCTGTCACAGGAGCATTTACTTATGGTTCGGTTATTCCGATTATCTTAGGACAGAATATCGGAACCTGTGTCACAGCGATGATCTCAGCAATCGGTGCAAACCGGGGCGCAAAGAGAACCGCATTCGTGCATTTATATTTCAACATTATCGGAACCTTATTATTCCTTACAGTATTTTATATTGGAAATGCAATCTTTCGTTTTGAATTTGTCGGGGAGACGGTAGGAGTTGCAGGGATCGCGCTGATCCACAGTATTTTTAATGTCTTTACAACTGTAGTATTATTTCCGTTTATCCGTGGGCTGGAAAAACTGGCTTACCTTACAATCCCGGAATCTGACGAGGAAAAATCTGCCAAAGAAGATGTGTTTGCCATTTTAGATGAGCGTTTTGTGAGCAGTCCTGCATTTGCGATCGAGCAATGTAAAACTTTAGTAAACCAGATGGCAGAGATCACAAAAAACAGTTTTATCGAGGCAATGGAATGTATCAAAGAGCCTTCGGATCAGAAATTTGCGGAAGTGATCGCAAAAGAAAACCGCGTAGATGTGTATGATGATAAAATCAGCGCCTATCTGACGAAATTAAACAGTGGGGATCTTTCTTATACGGACAGTCTGCGGGTGACTTCACTTTTACACTGTCTGACGGATTTTGAGAGAATTTCCGATCATGCGGTAAATGTGGTAGAATGTGTACAGCAGATGCAGAAAGAGGATGCAAAGTTTTCTAAGAAGGCGGAGGATGAGATGAACATTTACTCCAAAGCCGTGAGGGATATCTTGGAGAGAACGACCGGAGCGTTTATCAATACCGATATTCCACTTGCGCGTTCCGTGGAACCGTTAGAGGAAGTCATTGACGGTCTGAACAAAACGGTAAAAAAACATCATATGAAGCGTCTGCGCAAGGGAAAATGCACGATCGGACTTGGACTGGTACTCTCGGATCTTGCCATGAACTACGAGCGTGTTGCTGATCACTGCTCCAATATCGCAGTATATATGATGCAGTTGAATGATACCGGTCTGGAGGAACACAGTTTTACAGAGCAGATGGATGAAAAAGAGAGTGCAGAATTTACAAAACTGGAAAATGAATTTGAACAAAAATATGAGATAGATTAAATCCGGGAAGAAATTCGCAGCACAATTATTGTGTTGCGAATTTTTTGTGAATCAGGGAAAGACTTATAGAAAAAACAAAGCAGGCTGTATTATAATCTATTTATAGAGCGAACAGTGGGAGGAAATGATTATGGCAACAATCTATATTGTAGAAGATGATGTAAATATCCGCGAGATCGAGCGCTATGCGCTAAAAAACAGCGGATATCAGGTAGAAGAATTTGAGTGCGGTGCAGATCTTTTTAAAAGGTTAGAGAGCAAAGTTCCGGCCCTGATTTTATTAGATATCATGCTTCCGAATGAGGATGGACTTGATATTCTGACCAAAATCCGTGCAGATAAAAACACAGCAAAAGTGCCGATTATTATGGTGACGGCAAAAACATCCGAGCTTGACAAAGTAAAAGGGTTAGACCTCGGAGCGGACGATTACATTTCCAAGCCGTTTGGTGTGATGGAACTGATCTCCCGTGTCAAAGCGTTATTGCGCAGAACGATGAATACGCAGGAAGAATCACAGATTGCCTACGAAAATATTCTGGTGGATAATGATAAACACGCCGTTTACGTGGATGGAAAACTGTGTGAACTCACCTACAAAGAATTTGAACTTTTAAAATACCTTGTCATCAACAAGGGAATCGTGCTGTCGCGGGATAAGATCATGAACCAGGTATGGGGCTTTGATTATGAGGGTGAGAGCCGGACAGTCGATATGCATATCAAGACGCTGAGACAGAAACTTGGAGAGGCGGGAAGCCATATCAAGACAGTGCGCAATGTCGGTTACATGGTGGAGTGACGTCCGTTAAGGAGCAGGGAAAAGGCAGGACAGACGTAAGACGGTGATGGGATGAAAAAGAAAATCAACAGCAAATTTATGCTGATCTCAGCGATTGCAATTATTGTCATGGCAATCTGTGCCATGGTGCTTTTTTATGATATATTGAAAAAACAGATTTTTGACGATCTGAAGGCAAACGCCCATGTGATCTCCATGATGAACCCGGAGGATCTGCCGGATGAGATCAACTATAATCTGAATAAAGATGGGCTGCGTATCACGCTGATCAATGAGGATGGAACCGTCATCTATGACAGCATGGAAGACGAGTCGAAGATGGAAAATCACAGGGAACGACCGGAGATCGCTTCTGCATTGGCAGCCGGAGAGGGGCGTGCGATGCGGAAATCGACTACGTCCGCAAAACATACTTTTTATTATGCAATGAGAACAGATGACGGAAAAGTTCTGCGTATTGGAAAAGACAGTAACAGCATCTACAGTCTGATCATCAAGATGGTATATCTCACGTTGTCTGTGGGATTCTGCGTATTTGTACTGTGCACAGTCCTTGCACACAGGCTTACCAGGCGTCTTGTGGCACCAATCGAAAAGATGGCGGACAATATTGTACTGCTGGAAGAAAATGATGTTTATGACGAGATGAAGCCATTTGTTGCGACTATCAAGCAGCAGCATGTGGATATTTTAAAACATTCCCAGATGCGTCAGGAATTTACTGCAAATGTTTCACACGAATTAAAGACACCGCTCACTGCGATTTCCGGTTATGCAGAACTCATTGCAAGTGGAATGACAAGCGGGGAGGACACCATTCATTTTGCCACGGAAATCCACAAGAGCGCAGAACGTCTGCAATATCTGATCAATGATATCATCAAGCTTTCCGAGTTAGACAGCGACGACACAAAGATCGAGTTTGAGACGTTAGACCTCCATGAGATGGCGTTAAACTGTCAGGCAATGATGGAGATCCCGGCGGAAAAGAACGAGGTGACGGTGGAAGTACAGGGAGAAGCCACCTCGGTTCGGGGAAATCGAAATCTAATAGATGAATTAATCTATAATCTTTGCAGTAACGCAGTGCGTTACAACAAAAAAGGCGGAAAAGTCACGATTATTACACGCACGGAGGACGGACATCCGACTCTGATCGTCAAAGACACTGGTATCGGTATTCCGAAGGAGGCACAGGAACGTGTCTTTGAACGTTTTTACCGTGTTGATAAAAGCCGTTCGAAATCGACCGGAGGCACAGGTCTTGGACTTGCCATTGTCAAACACATTGTGGCACAGCATGAGGCGCAGATCTCACTGGAAAGTGAGGAGGGTGCCGGTACGGAGATTAAGGTGACGTTTTTAAAATAATTAGAAAAGATGAGCTTCTGATTTTATATCGGAGGCTTATTTTATATAAAAACGTGAAAAAATATGTGATTTAGCTGTGAAAAACGTGATAAAAACATATAAAAAGATCAAAAAAACGTGAAAATTAAAATTCAAAGAAAAAACTATAGCAGTCTTTTCCATTTTTGTGTTATTATAGAAAGACAGTCATAACGACAGTACGAATGAAAATGAAAGGACAGAGTAAGTAATTATATGTTTTCCGTATCAGACATTAAAGAGACAGTGTATCCGGCGGCGTACCGGAGAGGGAAAGAGCTGTATGAGACGGCGGGGGTTTTTGATTTTTCCTATGAGTTGTATTTAGTGGATGAGCTGCCAGTGGCAGATGTCAGGGCAAAAGTTCGTGGAATCAATCAGGAGTATTATGAAGTGACAGCCACTATCGACGAGGAGTTCGGAGACGTAACGAACTGCAACTGCGGATGTGAGGCTTTTTATAATTATGAGGGGATGTGCAAGCATTGTGTGGCAATGCTTTTGAATTATGTAAACAAGAGGACTCCGATGGAGATTCTCAGGTTAAAACGGGGACAGGGCACGGAGACACCGGAAGCAGGGGAACGTCCGGTGGGGAAGATGGAGACGGCAGCGCCGTTGAAAAATCTGCTGAGCCAGTATTCCATGCGTGCAACATCCAAATATATGTTACCGGAAACCATTTACGGAAAAGTAGAGTTAGAACCTTACTTTGAGATGGATTACGGCTATGCAAGACTAGAATTTAAGATCGGAATGGAGACAAAGTATGTGTTAAAAAACATTTCTGCGTTTTTACATTCTGTTCAGGTCAACGAGAAAGTGCATTACGGCAAAAAACTTGATTTTTATCATCACATGGAAGCTTTTTCGGAGGATGCAAAGCGTCTGATCCGGTTTATGCAGCAGCAGGATGATGATAAAAAGCGCCAGAGTAAGTTCCATGCTTATTATGCCTACACCGGCGGCTATGAGCGTACCATGGAGTTGGACGGTGTGGGGATCGACCGGTTTTTGGAAGCGGTGAAAGGAACTCCTTTTCATGCAACGATCGGTTATGATATGAATGAAAGCTACATCTATAATGGAACAAAACGCAAACCAAAACTGACGCTGAAAGGTGGAAGTGCGGGAGCGTTTCTCTGCATGGAAGATCTGCCGATGATCGAGGGCGACAAGTATTATTACTTTTATGAGGATGGGGAGATTTTCCTCGGAGAGCCATTGTTGAAAGGAAAAGTATCAGACTTCTTCCAGTTTTTACACCGCCAGGTAGGGGGAGACTGCTATATTGCAGCAGAAGAGCTCGCAATGTTCTGCAGAGATCTTCTGCCGATGGTGCGGGAGAGCTTCGATGTGATCCCGGAAGGTTTTGATGAGGCACTTTATGTTCCGCCGAAGCCGGAATTCGAGTTATATCTGGACCGCCAGGCAATGGATGTTGTCGGAGCGAAGCTGGTCGCAGTATATGGAGATAATAAATACAACGTGCTTGCCAAAGTAGAACCGGGCGAGGTGCGTGATCTGTCAGAGGAGCTGCGCATCAAGAGCCTTGTGGAACCGTATTTCAATGAGTATGACCATTCGAAGACATTTTTTGTCATTGCAAAAGACGAAGATCTGCTCTATCAGCTCGTGGCAGGTGGATTGCAGCGTTTAAGCCATTTTATGGCAATTTACACGTCGGACAAGTTCCGCAATATGAAAGTGGTCAATGCGCCGAGCGTATCCGTGGGTGTCTCCTTAAAGAGTGACCTTCTGGAATTAAAGGTACACTCCGATGAGATGTCCTCCGAGGAGCTGGCATATCTGCTTTCCAAGTACGACAGAAAGAAAAAGTATATCCGTCTGAAAAACGGGGATTTCTTAGATATCAAAGAGGATGGGATCAGTGCGCTTGCAGAAGTCAGTGAGGACTTACAGCTTACCGAGGCAAGCCTGAAAAAAGGAACGGTCGTGATCCCAAAATACCGCGCTATGTATCTGGATGCAGCACTGAAAAATAACCAGCTGCTGTCCATCGAGAAAAACAGGGAATTCAAAGGCATGGTGCGGAACATGAAAACCATCGAGGACAGCGATTATGAAGTGGTGGATTCCCTGAAAAATGTTATGAGAAACTATCAGAAAAATGGTTTCCTCTGGCTGAAAACGCTGCGGGAGAACGGTTTTGGCGGAATCCTTGCGGACGATATGGGACTTGGAAAAACGCTTCAGGTGATAAGCCTTCTTCTGGCAGAGCGTCAGGATTATGATGCAGGGGAAAAGGAGCGCCGCAGATCACTTATTGTATGTCCGGCATCTTTAGTTTATAACTGGCAGAAAGAGATTGAGCGTTTTGCGCCGGAACTTGAGACTGTGACGATCACAGGAAGTGCACCGGAACGAAAAGATATCATCCGGCACACCACGGATGGACAGATCCTCTTCTCATCGCATTATCTGTTACCGCGTGATGTGGAGTATTACAAAAATATTGTGTTTGCCGTGCAGGTCATTGACGAGGCGCAGTATATTAAAAATGCCGGAACGCAGGCGGCAAAGGGCGTCAAGAAGATCACGGCAGCCTTTAAGCTGGCGCTGACCGGTACACCGATCGAGAACCGCTTAAGCGAGCTTTGGAGTATCTTTGATTATCTGATGCCGGGATTTTTGTATACATATCAGAAGTTCCGTGAGGAGATCGAGACTCCGATCGTTGTGAACAAAGATGAGAATAAGATGGAACGTTTACAGCGCATGATTCGTCCGTTTATCCTGCGCCGGTTAAAAGGTGACGTATTAAAAGATCTTCCGGAAAAACTCGAAGAGAATGTTTATGCGAAGATGGAGGGCGAACAGCTGGCTCTTTATGATGCGCATGTACAGCAGATGAAGCAGATGTTAGACGGCAAGAGCGAGGCAGAATTTAAGTCCAACAAGATCCAGATCCTTGCAGAACTTACAAAACTGCGTCAGCTCTGCTGTGATCCGGCACTTTTATTCGAAGATTACAAGGGCGAATCCGCAAAAGTCCAGATGTGTATGGATCTGATCGGGAACGCAGTGCACGGTGGACACAAGGTGCTGTTATTCTCTCAGTTCACGACCATGTTAGACCGTCTGGCGGAACAGCTGACAAAGCTGGGCATTGATTACTATATGCTCACCGGCTCCGTCAATAAGGAAAAACGTATGCAGATGGTAGACAGCTTCAACAAAGATGATGTCCCGGTGTTCTGTATCTCCTTAAAGGCAGGCGGAACCGGATTGAACCTCACCGCAGCGGACATTGTCATCCACTATGATCCATGGTGGAATGTTGCCGTGCAGAATCAGGCAACTGACCGCGCACACCGTATCGGGCAGAAAAATATCGTGACAGTTTACAAACTCGTCTCCCAGGGTACGATCGAGGAGAAGATCATTGATATCCAGGAGAAAAAGAAAAAGCTTGCCGAGCAGGTGCTGGAGGGCGAGGGAATGGATTCCGTAGTATTCACAAAAGAGGAGATCATGGAACTTCTCGGCTGATCAAAAAAACATAAGTCATTGAATTACAATTATTACAAATGTAATCCAATGACTTTTTTGTATCAAAATCACATAATTATTAAGTTCAAATAGAAATTACTCGACTGTTCCTGTTGGGTATGTTAGTATATAAAAAATTAGTGAGTTTATTATGAAAAGTAATGCATAAAGCATGGTTATACCTGTGAGAAAGCCGAATAGATATAAACATTTCATTAAAATGGGGAAAAGAAAAATGAGAAAAAGACATACTTTAAAGAACGAGCTGACAGTATTTATGTTGCTCGAATCAGTAGTTACATTAATGCTGGTAGCCATAGCAGTTTGTTATGTCTTTTTCTCATTTTTTTTCAAAAATACGCAGGAAGATATAGAATATGTGCTTAATAATACTACTCAACAATATCAATCTCATATGCAGTTTATAGAAGATGGGGCAATTTCTATAAGGCATAACAGTTTATTGGGGGATTTTTTTCAAACAGATTCGTGTGATGCAGATATTGCAAAAGAACAATTAATGTATAGTATGGAGTTGTTTGCAGACAGAAATCAAGTAAATCAGCAGCTGCCATTTGTTACGAGTGTTTATTTATTCAATAACTGGGATCAGTGTATCAAGGAATATTACTATGCAATTACGTTAGCTTCTGAGAAGCAACAGGAAAAATCTTATACAAATATGCAACAATGGTTCAAGAAAGATAGAAATCAATATGCATGTGTAACGGATAGTGATAATCTTAATATTCTTTTTCGCATATATGATGATGATATGAAAGAAAAGGGCATTGGTATAGCCCAAATTAGTCTTGAAGCAATAGAGGGAATATTTGAAGATATAGAAGGTTATCAGGATTATTCATGGAGTATATTGTCGCACAATAATTTAATGTTAGTGTCAGGGGGAGATGCAACACAAAATGATCTATTGAAAGAAAAAGTTGTATCTTGGAGTGGAAATAAGAATGTGGAAGGAAGGAAAGTAATTGTCAGTGCTGATGCGAGTGGTTTTGGATTAAGAACGATTATCGCAGTGGGACAGAATAATATTCTGGCAATCTTACGTCCGACACTAATTATCTTTTTAGTGGGATTGGTAATTGTATTAATATTGACTTTTTTGGTATCTTATGGAATCAGTTATCGTTTTACAAAACCTGCAGCTAGAATGATCGCCAATATTCGAGCATTTGGAAGAAAGGAATTGAACGTAAGAATGGAGGATTCTTCTATACAGGAATTCCATGATATCGGACAGGTGTTCAATGAAATGGCAGATAGAATCGAATACCTGATTACGGAAGTATATGAAAAACAGTTATTGGCAACGCAATCACAGGTGAAATATTTACAGTCTCAGCTTAATCCTCATTTTCAGTTTAATATTCTTGCAATGCTCAGTTTAAAGGCAAAAATGGCTGGGAATGAGGAGTTATATGAAAGTTTGAATGCTTTTTCCAAACTAATGCAGGGAAAGATTTTCCGTGAAAAAGAAATAAGAATAAAAGTGAGAGAAGAACTGGAAATTGTTCAATTCTATTTGTTTTTGCAAAAGGAACGCTATCAAGATAAATTAACTTATGAAATCAATATAGAAGACGAGCAAATAAAAGAGAATCTGATTCCAAGACTTTTGATTGAACCGCTTGTGGAGAATGCTGTGTCGCATGGTTTGGAACCCAAAAAGGAAAGTGGAATCATAAGGGTATGCATGTATGAGGAGAATTTCATTGAAGAGAATGATGAAATAAAAAAACAAAAGAAAACTTCCAAAATACTTCATATTATTGTTGAGGATAATGGTGTTGGTATTGATTATGAAAAAATGAATGAGAAACCGACAGAAGAAGTTCAACAGCCGGAGAAGATAGATCACACTCATACAGGATTTGAAAATACTCGGAAAATGTTACAAATTTTGTATGGTGATAATTATAAATTTAACATTTGGAGTGAGAAAGGAAAAGGAACAAAAATTGAAATAATTCTTCCGGCAGAAAGAGGGGAAATACCATGTGGAAAGTAGTAGCGGCGGATGATGAAGGATATATAAGGGAAGCATTAAAAAAGTTGATAAATTGGGAGAAAATGAATTGCGATTTGGTGTCAGTTCTTGAGGACGGACAAGAGCTTATCCAATGTATAGAGAATGAATCTCCAGATATAGTGATCACAGATATTCAGATGCCGGGGGTAAACGGTTTAGAAGTGTGTAAATATTTATATGAAACTAGACCGGAAACACAGGTGATAATATTAACAGCATATTCAGATTTTGATTATGCCAAATTTGCGATCAAGTATAATGCATGTGAGTACGTTTTGAAGATATCCATTATGGATGAACTTCCAGAAGCATTAGAAAAAGCAACGGGAAAATTAACTCAATTAAAGAAAGAAATTGAGAAAGAGGAGAGTGCTGTATCAGAACAAAGAACGCTCCTTCAGCAGATCGATCAGTATGTAGAACAAAATTTTAAAAAT
>OGNZ01000964.1_pt1 | contig 14905 bp, 10 predicted proteins | sample 1573601 | NCBI WGS metagenome assembly OGNZ01 (sample SAMEA2582009, study PRJEB24529) | metagenome | biome: Human gut stool | place: China | collected 2011
TCGCTAAAAGTTTATTTCTCAATCGGTTAAGTCAAACCGAGAAAAATCTAAAATAGGATTTTCAAATATTCACCCTGTAATTTAACTCAATATGAAAATTATGTGTCAGGAGCACTACGACGAAGTAGTGCGTTATGCCGAACGAATCGGCGACGAAACATTGCAAGAACGGTTGAACGATCTGAAACGGTGGGAGCGGAATCCGAACTGTCCTTGTGAAATCGAACTGTATAAGGATTCCGCGCCTTATTCCTTTCTTTTCAAGCAGCGCTATGCCGACGGCAGTACAGGCATTGTCGGCGGACTGGTCTATCACGGTACACCCGATCGTTCGGGATGTTACTGCGAACCGAAAATCTGCGGCTGGGAAATTCATACGTGAAATGCGGATTCTGATTTGACAATGAATCTTGATTAATAAATGACGTATAAAAAACGAACCGATGAAACGAAATAAAAGTATTATAGACCGCTATTTCGACTATATGCGGGATAGCTGGTGCGAAGAAGAATGCCGCACGATCTTCGGCACACGGGCTGCGAGCGTGTGGAAAGTGTGGTGCCGAAGTATTGCACCTGACCTGTGCAGTGGAGCCCGACGATTCTATGTCGCTCTCGATAGGGGCAATCGGCGGTTGTTGATCGAGCACATTGCGTGTGCTGTTCGAGGACAAGACGAGGAATGCCCTGCTAAGGAGCCGAGTGTCCTTGTTTGCGAAAGATGCGGCTCGCGTGAGATACAGATGATGGCGTGGGTCGATCCTAATACGTTGGAGTATGTATCCTCGATAGACGCGGATGCTGACGATCAATGGTGCGACGCGTGTCAGGAGCACGTATGGTTTTGCTCGCTCGAAGAGTTCGGAGATAACCTCGATGCCTGGTGGTTGGCAGTGGACTTCCCGGAAATGGAACGGATTACGGGATTGTCTGCGGCGAATTATCCGGCGAATGACGGGGGACAAGCGTTCCTCGATGCCTGCAACACCTGGTGGAAAAACCTTGATTACGAACGAAAACAGGCTATCTGGATGGAGAACGACGAGAGTCGGACAGAACAGCACAGCGAAGACGAGAGCGAAGATTATTGATTGTAGAACCGTACCCCGAGATCGGCATAGTGGGGCAAGGGTACCACGGTCCTTTTCCGCTCCCCGAAGAAGTGCAGCAGTTGTTTCCAAGTTTTGCCGAAGGGATAGTAATCTTACGGTCAAGATCAATTCTTCTCATCGACATTTCCTTCGCTACTACACACTTACTACTATAATGATCGGTCAGGAAGTAACGTACCTCCGAATTTGTACTGTCATTACATATCTAAGAACTCTCAATTATGTGAATATCATTAAGGGGAAGTTTAATAAATCATTGAAAATGAAAATACTTCTGTCAGAATCCATTCTGACAGGGGAAAAGAGAAAACATTAAAATTGGAATTATTATACAGCCCCTTTAATTTTTGTTTTTCAAACTTGTATTCAGTTTTATTTTTTGAGTCTTTCTAATCGAAATTTCTCTTTTGATGATTTGCTCGTACGCAAGGTTGTTGGCGGCACTGCGGTTCATTTCGTAATTATAGTGGTTATCATTTTTATTACTTATGTCATAACAAATCCTTCCGACAGCAGTTTATCCAATATTTAGTCACCTATCTCGAACCTTTGATTAAAGAATGAACCATAACCCGAATTACTACCGATATTGAGTGTAATACAACAAACGCCACCGCATAAATCCCTGCGGCGGCGTTTGTGTCAATGAACACCGGAAATTGTTTAATCCTTATAGGAATATAGTATTATCTTTCTAAATACTTCTTTCTCTGGTGGTATAGGCAAATCCACTTTGTATAAATCTTGTAGCAAAATATTGTGTTGCCTGTATTTTATTTCTTTTGCTGTTATATTTATCAATTTACGGCCTTTCATTATATAACGGTACTCAGAAAATTTATCCGGATCGAGACAGAGGTTGATACTCTCTTTCTTAGATCTAAATACAGGAACATCAATGGGCTTAAATCTCAAAGAACACCACTCATTATACAGAGACCGAACCGTATCGGATGAGTTATTTTCACCCAACAGATCAAGTTCTTTCTCAATCTGTTCATCATCTAGGTTTGTATTCTCCCTAATATAATCCGTTAAGTACAAGAAAGTACTGCTATATACAAAGGGAGTCAAGACTAATGTATCTCCGTTTATCCTGCAAGCCCCGTATTCAGCGGATGAACTTCCCAAATGATTACTTTCCATGAGCACAAAGGATCTATTGAGCGTATCAAAAAAAAGGTATACAAATCCTTTGATTACGGAAGGTCCAAATTCTCGGTAATACAGAAACGCACTATGATTGTTCGTGCGCTCTTCTTTGGGGGAGCGTTTTTTTGCCATGCCATAGAGCGGAAGCAGGAATAACCCTATAACCGCATAAATCATACATCGCCTCATAAGCCAAACAATTTTATTAAAGGATTGACATTTTTGTGCCAGATATCTTTTTTACCAATTCGCTGTTGGTCGATTTTACCGGCTTGGCCCCGATGTAATATATTTCTATAATCTTCTTTATCGACTTTGCCACTCGATCCATCAATCGCACTTCCTCTTTTATGAGCTTCTACTTCATCTTCAAAATCATAATATTGTCCACCACCTAAACCGTGAGAAGCAAAAGAATATGTTTGATCTTCAAATTGAAATCCATGTTTTAATTCGTGCAACATGGTTTTGGCATCATAATCTCCGGCCAGATTAATTGTTACAGCTTTATTTTCATGATTATAAGTTGTCCAGCCATAGTATTCCATCTCTTCATCGCCTCCTTCGGGGGTTCCGGCATTGAGCTTAACATCATACAGCTGATCAGAAAATTCCATAGCTGTAATTTCTAAGATAGCAGCTTCAAGTTCTGCATTATTTTCCCGTAACCTCTCGGCGCGCCTACTATCACCTTTACCCCGTTTTTCGAAATCTGCGATCGCAGCTTCATTATTCGCAATTGTCGTATATATATCAAACATTAATTGTTGAATCAATGCTCGAAGAGCTATAGTAAAATCACATCCATTAGAATCTATTCTACTCACAGGGTTTCCTGCACAATATACATGTTGGCCGATATGATAATAATCCTCTGCCGACGGATCCTGCTGTAAAAAGATACCGGTATCTGCATCGTAAAACCGCGCACCGAAATCGGCATAATCGATCTCTTGGAATCGCAGATGTTGTTTTTCCTTACCGGAGAAGGTGTAGCGATTATCCGATGTCGGCATGTCGGGCTGCGCCCACTCCTTGCCGAAGGGATAGTAATCCTTGCGGTCGAGGTCTTCGCGGCCTGTCGGCGTCACCTTCGCCACGACACGTGTACTGCCCAGATGATCCGTCAGGAAGTAATGCGCCGCGGTCGTATTGCCTTCCGATACCAGCCGTCCGCCGCCGAAGGGCACACTGAACTCGCCGTTGCTGTAATATACCAAAGAACCGCGATATTCGTCCTGCTGACCGTCGGAATACTCATGCAGAACCTTCGTGCCATCGGCAAGGTAATGATAATAGTCCGAGTAATCGCCCCCGCCGTAAGACTCTGACGGCAAGTTAAGAAGATTATACGTAATTTCCAAACCACTCAACGCATCCGACGAAATATTACCATTCGCATCATAACCGTATGCCGAGTTGCCGTTCGTCTCCTTAACCCGCTGATTCCCATTATAGCTGAAACGGTAGCTTCGAGCGTCTTCCGACGACAAACTCGATCTGTTCAGCGTAATAATATTTCCGTTTTTGTCATAGGTGATGCCATTTTCGGTCCAATCGTCGTTCGGGCCTTCCATATCCCAATAAAATTGCTCGGCCGCTGTCAACCTCGACAGGTCATCGTAGCGGTATCCGTAAGCGTATTCTTCATCATCATTCACGTTGTTGATGAGTTTGTGCTGCCATATCCACGAAGCGATATTACCCGAATAATAGGGTTCGAGCCAGTCTCGATACGGCTCGTAATACCGCAGCTGCATGTCGAACAGTTCGCTCGATTTCTCGGTGAGCCACCCCTGCATGTTGTAATCCATTGTCTCGTGGATGGTGTGCTGGCCCGTGCCGTAGGTCTTGCCGGTAAGCTGTCCCAGCTCGTCGTAGGCGTAGGCGACCACGGCCTGCTCCCCGCCGTTGAACTGCGCGGTCTCCTTGGTCATGCGGCTGCGCGAATCGTATTCGAAGGTGCGGTCGAGCACGTCGGTCTTGCTCCCGCGGGTGTAACTCTCGCGCTGCGCCAGCATGTTTCCGATCAGATCGTAGCGGCTGGTCGTGCGCAGGACACCGCCCTGTGCATCCTTTTCGACGCGCTGGATCTCACGGCCACGGTAGTCGTAGTAGAACGCCCGCTCGTGGCTGCCGCCGATCCCGCCGTCGCTGAGCACCGCAAGCTTCTCGTAGGTCGGAAGGCCTGTCGTCAAGGTATCGAGCAGTGTTTCGGGATCGCACCCCGTCAGGTCGCAGGTCATGTCGGGAATCTCTTCAAAAGCCAAAGCCGCGGGCATCGTCGTCGGATGCCGGTCATAGACATGCTGCGTCAAGATCTGCGATGCGGGCGAAGAATAAAGTTGCGGATAAGAATTCGTGTCGAACGACATTTGCAATGCCTCGCGTGTCTGCGGTGTCTGTGCGGAATCGGTAACGAGTTTCTGTGCAGTCACACGCCCCATGTTATCATAAGTATAGATCAGCCACTGGTGTTTCTCTCGCATCAATCCGTCCTGCGTCATCATCGGCCGATCGCCCCGGTTGTAGACGACATACATCGGTTCGCGTCCCGGGAAACGTTTTTCATAGACCCGTCCCCACTCGTCGTAGAAATAGACGTAACAGTTTTGCTTTGCGAAGTCGCTCTCCGGCGAGAAACTCGATCCGGCGGAGAGCAGATCGCTGCCCTTGGGCGTTACGACCCATGCAAGGCGTCCGCAGTCGTCATAGGCATAGTAGGTGATTATGTTCTCGACGGCGCTCCCGTTGCGCAGCTGCCGGTTTTCATAGACCGTGCGGTCGTCTTTGTCCGTATACGTTATGACGACGGCGCCGTCTTCGTTCGTAGAGCGTGTGCCGGCGAGTACATTGGCGGCATAGTACCCGTCGGCTGTCAGCGAACGATCGTCGGGATCGACACGCAGACGAAGAACCGTCGATGCGGCATTCCCCATATAGGAAGTCTGCATGGAACGGGTGTCAGATTGGTATTCCGCACCGGGTTTATGTGTGCTCAATACCCGATTCAATGCCGAAGGTTCGTATTCGGTACGAACACAAGCGTGAGGATCGGTCGCCAAGCCGTATCTGGTTTTATAAAACTCCTCTTGATTGGCCAATGCTGCATCGTCACTTTGCCCATTGTTGGCATCCAGCGTATAAGGGAGGTATTGTAACTCCTCGCGGTACAATCCGTCGTAGACGAATGGTTGTATAATATCTCCCTGTCCGTCGCCGTTAGCGCAAATTTGTACGTTTTGCAATGCATATCCCAATCCGTCGTAATAGCTTACATCATAAGAGATTTGTTCCTCTTCGGTGTCCCCGTGGTTGTCGCAGTTGAAGGTTCGTGTCAGAATCCAGTTACGATCGTCATTGAGCGAGAGCATATCGGAGTTGTAGCGGATGCCTTCCAATTCGGCAGAGTCGCTCAAACCGCCCTCGGAGTAGGTAGCAACAATGCGATAGTAACCCGATGTAGCAGGAGTCGAGAGACGTAACGAACCGCCGTTTCCTGTAAGACTTTGCAGGTAGCTGTTTTCCCTATAAAGCGTATACGTTACGAATGGTTGTGTATATTCAACTATCGCAATAATTTGAGAAGTCTCTTTGTCGTATTCGTATGATACGGGAACCGTCCGAACCGATCCTCCGAAATCTTGCGAAACAGTCGCGTTCCATCCCGAAGCGTTCATTATCCCCAACGTACTTTGGATAAATTCGTCTGTCAGATTCGGAGGACAAGCGATTTCGAAGTAGGCTTGTCGAAGTTGCGTATCGTACCCGTAAGACAATCGCATACGGGGATTCCAAGATGCGATCTTGCCCGTATTGTGATCCTGCACCACTCGATCGAGAAACGACAGATCGGCAAGACTGTTGATTGCCACTTTCATACCGTTCCATTTGGAATAGGAGTCGAAATAGACCCGCATGACATCGCCCTCCGCAGGAAATGCCAACGCTCGGGTATCGAAGGAGTAATGATTTCTATAAGCTTCGGGGTAACTGACATTGAATTGACTGTTGGAGAAACTGAACCCGAAATCACCCTCCGGAAATGCTGACGTGTAAAGATAATCTCCGCCCGTGTTGCTGAAGAACGTATCGAATATGTCTATATCGTTCTCTGAATAATATTGGTATACGTCGTATGACGTTCCGGCTGATAGACCATGCAGTTGGATTGAAATTTCTTCGCCCGGCAGCACCTCGAACTTCCGATTCGCGGGCAGATCAGCGCCAAGTCCCTCGAAGTGTTCTTGATCCTGCTTTAATTGCGTAATGATAAAATAAGCACTGTAACTGTAACCCATGTGGATGGAACGAGACATGTTATCTTTGTTTTCATCCAAATCGAACCACACTTCGAAAGTTCCGTCTGCCGGATTTTCGACAGAATTCACACGGATCCACGTAATACCGGCGGCCCGGAGCTGCGCATCGAGCGCGTCCCAAATATCACCTGGGCTGCCGAACTCTTCGCCGTTGTCGACTTGAAACATATAGCTGCGTGTATCCCACGGTAGGGAGATTGCCCCTGCATAAGGTGTACCCAGATCGGGATGCCAAATAAATTGTGCAAATACAGATTGCAGGCCGGTGAACAATAGCACCAGCAACAGATATATCTTTTTCATACTATACGTCTGTTTATTGATTGTCGGTTACAATATGATAATCATAGGATTTCAATACCTTGCCTTTGTCATCGCGGATAACTTTCAATTTCCCGCTATCGTCGTATTCATAGTAGACCGAATGTCCCGAAGGATCGGTGATGCTCGTTATACCTACCAATGGTTTATAAGTATAGGTCGTAACGATAAAATTTTCCTCCTCGTCATTTCGCAACTGAGCCTCGACATCCGCAGGCAATGCTTCGGAATAGGTAGTTCCGATACCATATCCGAGCAAAATATTGTAAGTCGAATTTTCGATCTTGGCGACGATATGTCGTCCATTGTATCCCCAAAAATAACAAGTCGTCTTACCGTTTTTATCGACTACCTGACGAGGGTTTCCGTGTGTATCGTAATGACTGTATATACAATCGGGGCGATATTCAATATTCGGAGGAGTTACTCCCACTGCTCCTTTCCAAACTTTCGAAGGAGTGTAATGATCCTCAGCATTACTTTGCTGTTCATAATCAATTTTCATTGCAGAAATCACATTTCCTTTATTGGTTTTAATAATCTCCGTAGGATAAGCCGGTACACGCTCCAAATAAGAATATATTTCACGAATTTCATCTCCCTTGCTGTCTGTTCGTATCACAGAATTTACTCTGCCCAAATCATTTACAGAGTAATTATCTTCATTGCGGTAGATTAGTTCAGCATCCTTATTATAGTTTTCTTCGGTTTTTTGTTGTAGAACAATGGAATTCGGATTGTAAATGTGATTTGCTGCCATACACATGAATACTGTATTCACACCTATTTCATCGTTATCGGATTCAGAGTAGACGTATTCTTCCCGTTTTACCGGATGATCCATATCTCCCGCATATTCGGTTTTCATACGCAACTTTCCTCCCCGTAATGTCGAAGTATGCAGCATACTCGTATTGAATTCTGCACTGGGATATAACGTAACTTCAACGGTCCATCCATCCGAAGCTCGCAAATTTTCGGCTTGTTCATAAATTTCTTTCGGGGTTCCGCCGTTGTTGTCGGCGTTGGCTGAATAGAATTCGTATTCGGTGATCGACAATGGTGAACTGTCCGTTGATTTCTTACGTACCTCTTCAATGACACGCAAATATTCGAAATAGGAATCTTTCGCAAATCCCACATTGTTAAGCGAAGAGACAATCTCTCGATTAAACGACGCCCCAGCGGCAATGATTGAATATTGCCAATAATAGCATGGAATATGAATCATTGCTCCGGAACTGCGATTCGCATTCTCTTTTTGGGTGTATTTGAAGATTCGATTCTGTGTCTGATTCCCGTCTTGCGAGAAGACATCGATCTGTTTAACACGCAACCCTCCGACTTTAATATTTTGTCCTAAGTAGAAGGCTTCGTTCTGTTCATAGCCGAAATTTGAATATCCTCCCGTAGGATAGTGGATCGTCTTCAGCATACCCATGCGAGTACATGTTTCGTTTGGATCACGCCACGTACGAAGTTTTTCAGCCAACTTCTTTAAATCTGCTGGAAAGGGAGGTTTAGAGTATGCATCCTGTCCATTGTAATATCCGTGTTGATCTACTTTAAAAGTATGATTGTTCGCGAATTCCGATGTTTCATCATAATAGTCCATTGTATATTGTCCTTCTCCGGATAAAGCGACCTTTTTTAGAAAATTAACATAACCACTTCCCTTGTCATTTAAAAAATATTCAAGAGCACAACTCTTTACCGGATTCCTGTCGCGATCATTAAAAACTTTTATCGATGTCAGGTTTCCCGAAGAATAGGCGAATTCTATACGAGCTTTATTTTCGACGACAATGCTGTCGAGAAGGTATTCATTAACAAAATTACTGACTGTATATACAGGTGTCGGATCATTATCCGGATTGCGGTCGGAAAGGTAATCGATTGTGACTACCGGCGTAATTGTTTCGTAAGTATTGTATTTGACCTTGTTATAAAAGAATCTGACATTGTTGCCGTTCGGTGCCTCGATACGGGTTAATTTCCATGTGTAATTCCTGTGCGGATTATCTCCGCCACCCAGAAGATCACTTACGGTTCGGCAAGATTCTATGTGCTCGAAATAGTATTTTGTCTTATCGCCAGTTGTGATGATGAATTTACTTGTTGACGAAGGTGCATAATTTTCCATTAAGAACTCTACATGAAATTCTCCTGCAGGTTGATTCGTATTAAAGACCTTAATCTGATGATTAGGTTGGAGAATAAACGAGCCGGAGTAATTCAGAACCTTGAAATTAAAAACATCCGGTTCTGTCTCGAATCCGAGACGATTATTGGTTTCATCTTTCCAATAAGGCATGTATTCCTGTCCCGCAGCACCAGTATAAACGATATTAAGTGAATCTGTCGGCGTTGTTTTAAAATAGCTTTGTGCGTATCCGTCTATTCTAACCGAATGACCGTAGATATATGATCCTTGATTGGGGAATGTATATTTATCCCACCAAGGAATCTCATTCATCTCTTGATCGGCTTTTTCCCGCCAATCATACATTTCCTGTATTGCATCATCAGGAATACCTCTGACCTCACGCGTAATTGCTCCTCCGAAGTTCAGATACCAACCTTGACCGACTAAACCACTGGGAGAACCAGGTTGAAAACCTGACGATGCATAATCAATCGAAATAGGGATTTCAAAATTATTGTCTTTATAAGTATAAATTGGGATACTTATTCCCAAAGTGCCAGTGTAATAATCAATATTCGCATTGCCATATTTAATCATGCTCCATACATCAGGAGATTGCGGCTTGAAATAACCGTCACTGAGTACGGCGTGCATGGCAATCGAGTTTGTACTGTTAGAATCTTGTGCATAGCTGGATTGTAAAAATAAAACTCCGAACCAAAGCCACCCAATACAAGTTCGAAATAAAAGAGAAGATCTTTTCATAATAAGGTTAGTGTTTGATAGTTTATGAAAATATGATCGTGGCGGTCTGAACCGCTCGGAATGCCGAGCATATGCCGATGTAACAAAGTTAAAGCACGTATTTCGACTCCGTTTGTCCAAACGGCATAATGTATATATTACACGTTGCTTGTTAAATTTCTGATTATCAATAGAAATCAAAAATATAATCTTATCAACGGCATTTCATTTCGGAAACAAAATCGCAATCTATTGATAATAAGCGTAATAGGGGTTAAATAATAAGTAAAGCGTATAAGTGCTTAATGTATAATACAATAAATAAAAATCGATCGAAATAGCTCTTCGATCGATTTTCATAAGAATAATGAGATGTCACAATAGCGACTTATGCAAATGATTGTATAAGGCAGGAAAAAATAAAAATTCCAGCTAATAATTTGCCGGATTGTACAATAATTTCTATCTTTGAAATAGACGATAATTATTATCGGGTTTTCTCTGTCTGCTCACAACTCAAAGACCAATTTCATTAATAGCGGTAGACAGCGAGAGAATCGTGCTATGCACGGCTCTTCGCTTGCTGCTATATGGTTTGGTCTCCGGAGTTGGGGCAAACAAAGAGTCCGTGCATACTTTTTCGAGACGACAAATTGTATGCACTATGATTTTCATATTGTGTGCCATAATTATGTTGCAGGCAGGTATTCTTTACCGTTTATGGCAGCAACGACGGCAAGCCGAACTCTTGGCACGAAACAGATTGCGTTATATCGAGGAGTGGCTGGATTTGTTGTACTTATATAACAATGATCCTGTTTCATTTCATACACGTTGCAAGGAGCTTGCATCTGTTAAGCGGCTTTCGAATTATCATATCGTAAATGATTCGTTACGTTTGTCCGACTGTCGAAGACATCGCCGGAGCAACTTGACACCGGCAGAAAAGGAATTTCTATGTCTGATGGAAGCGGGATTCTCGAATCGGGCATTATGTGTTATTTTCCGGGTCGGAAAGGTCGGGTCGATCTACGTGAAACATCACCGGATAAAAGCAAAGATCGTAAATGTGAATAAATCTGTCGGCGGAGACTGAGGTATATGTCAGATTTTATCATTTTCGAATAAGGCATATCGGGTTTATCCGGCGTCAACAACCGATAAATCTTCATGTATTTCGGTTTGTTACTGGAATCGATCCTCGGAATTATAACGTGTATGGCACCGTATGCTGGCAATCGGTTTTAAGAATTTCTTTGCAGTAACGCATCAATAATCCCATACTTTCATTATGTCTTGGACCTCTATGTCGAGGTCCTTTTTCATGGTAGCTATTCCTCGAACAGTCATCATTTCCCGATGTGTTTTTTCCGAATTATGCACAGAGTGGAACAAGGTAAAAACACGTGAAAGGCGTATGTATAGATTATTTTTAATCAATATATTGATATGCAGGTATTTGCATCTTGAAATGTAAGGTTTGTTTTTCGAGAAATCAATCAAAAGCCACCTTATCTTTGTTTGCAAACGAACACCGTCTATGCAAACACTGTCTTTTTATCCGTGTCGCCGTCTCCGCGGCTTTTCACTGCCCGAACTGTTAGTCGTGCTGGTCATCATCGGTATTCTGGTGCTGATCGCGCTGCCGAATCTGATGCCGTTGATCTCGCGAGTGAAGGCCACCGAAGCGCAGCAGCAGCTTACCTACCTGCATACGTTGCAGCGGTCGAATTTCTACACTTATTCGCGCTATTCGTCATCGTTGGAGGAGCTGGGCTTCGAGCAGTCGCGGCTGGTGACCGACGGCGGTCAGGCCAACTACCTCGTCGAGATCGTCGAGGCTTCGGAGCACGGCTTCCGCGCCACGGCGACTGCCGTCGTGGATTTCGACGGCGACGGAGTTTATAATGTCTGGGAGATCGACCAGGATAAAAACCTGCGCGAGACGGTCAAGGATTGATCGAAACCTTCAGCCCCGATGTTCCCTGCTTCCTATCCCTACCTTTTGCTGTTTCTGCCTGCCGCTGTACTGGCCCGCGACGATTTCCGCACGCGACGGGTGGACGCGTCGTGGCTGGCGGTGCTGGGGACGGTCTCTGTCGGGGTGAGCTGGCCCACCCGCGGGTTGCAACTGTAGATGCTTCAAACGGCAGGCAATGCCGCGCTGCTCCTTTTATCGGGAACGGCTCTCTTCGGCTACCTCCGTCTGCGGCCGCTCGCGGTCAGACACTCCGTCGGCTCCGGCGACGTCCTCTTCCTGCTTGCCGTCGCACCCCTGTTCGCACCGACGGAGTTTCTGCGGTTTCTGATCGCCGCCTGCGTCGTCGCCCTCCTCCGGTGGGTCTGCTGCGGCCGTCGTCGTCGCACGATCCCCTTCGTCGGCGCAGCCGGCATTGTGCTCATCGGCTGGGCCGCTCTTCAATTCCTCCGCTTATGGCTGTAACCCCGACACATATCCCCACGGAGATCCTCCGCCTGCTCACGGCGCAGGAGGCCGCCGAGTACCGCCTCGTGCCGTTCGCACGCGAGGCGGGCAGGATACGCTGCTACGGCGAGACGGGACATGACTACACGGCCGCTGCCGAGGAGCTGGAGGTGCTCTACGGCTGGCAGGTCGAAGTCGTGCCGATCGCCGCCGATGACCTGCAACGGCTTTTGCTGCAACATTACCGCCCCGGAGCACAGACGGCAAGCGCCGCCGCAGGCCGCACGGCCGAGATCGGACAGGGGCGGCAGTTCCTCTTCGCGCTGGTGGGCGAGGCGCTGCGCGACAACGCCAGCGACATCCACCTCGAACCCTACGAACAGCGCTGCCGCATCCGTATGCGCATCGACGGCAAGCTCACCGAGCGTTACGTCGTCGAGCGGGCGCAGTACATGCCGCTTGTAAACCAGATCAAGATCCTCGCCTCGCTCGACATCTCCGAGAAACGGCTGCCGCAGGACGGGCGCATCGGCTACGACCGCGACGGCGAGAAGTTCGACGTGCGCGTCTCGACGCTGCCGACGATCTACGGAGAGAAGGTCGTGCTGCGACTGCTGACCCGCCGCGTCGAGCTGCTGGAACTGCGCAACCTCGGCTTCTCCGCAAGGCAGTACGAGGACTACTGCCGCGCCATCGCGCGGCCCTTCGGCATGGTGCTGATCTGCGGCCCTACGGGCTCGGGTAAGAGCACAACGCTCTACGCCACGCTGCGGCGGCTGAACGCCCTGACGGACAACATCCTCACGATCGAGGATCCGATCGAGTACACGCTCGAAGGGGTCAACCAGGTGCAGCTCAAGGAGGAGATCGGCCTTACGTTCACCGCCGCACTGCGTACCTTCCTACGGCAGGACCCCGACATCATCATGCTAGGTGAGATCCGCGACGGGGCGACGGCCGAGATGGCCGTGCGGTCGTCGCTGACGGGACACCTGCTCTTCTCGACGATCCACACCAACACGGCCTGGGGCGCCGTAGCCCGTCTGTCGGATATGGGCGTACACCCGTACCTGGTGGCCGATACGTTGGTAATGACCGTCGCGCAGCGTCTCGCGCGCCTGCTCTGTCCCCACTGCAAACGCCGGGCGGAGGCGACCGATGAAGTGCGGCGCCTGCTGTCCGACATAGCGATCGACCGCTATTGCGAACCCGTGGGTTGCGAACGTTGTTTCTACACGGGCTATGCAGGCCGGCGGGCCGTCTACGAGGTGATCCCGATGGACGACGAGCTGGCGGCTGCCGTACGCTCCGGCCGCACCGACGTCGCACCGCTGCTCTTCGAACGCGGCATACCGTCGCTGCGCGATGCCGTCGTCGACCTCTTCCGACGCGGCGAGACCTCTCTCGACGAAGTGATACCCCTGTTGAACTACTGATCCAAGCCTATGAAACGACGATACACGCTTGCGTTTTTACTTCTTTGCATCCTGCCTGTGCTCTGTCCGGCACAGCGAACCGAAATACCCGCTGGTGTGAACCCGTCTTCGGATTCGCTCCATCGGACGGTTGCACCGAATCCGCCGTCCGACCCCGACTCTTTGCGTCTGTCGCGTATCGACTCGGAATTGGCGGCACTCGTCGGGCGCGACTCGACGTTCCGGCGGGAGGTGGACGTCACGTCGGGTCGGTTGTCGCTGTCGGAGCTGCTGCGCAATATCGCGCGCGCCAGCGGCGTGAACGTGTCGGTGCGCGGCGTGGAGAACATCCCCGTGTCGTGCAACTTCCGCCGGGCCCGTGTGGACGATCTGGTGCGGTTCCTCTGCCGTGAGTATCGGCTGGACGCGGCCGCGTCGGGCAACATCCTCTCGAGCTTTCCGGCGGCAGCGCCGACGGCTCCGGCGCCCGATCCCGACGTCGCCTATGCGGCCGCCGACACGACGCTCACGTACGACCTGCGCGGCGAACGTCTGATCGACGTAGCGAAGAAGATCGCACGTCGCTCTGCGCGCAACGTCATCGTCCCCGAACCTTTGTACGACTGCAAGGTCTCGGGCTACGTGCGTCGCATGCCCTTCGACGAGGCGCTGCGGACGCTCGCCGCGGTCAACGGCCTGCTTGCCGAACGGGATGCGCAGGACGTGTGGACGCTGTGGCGCGAGGAGCCGGCCGCGCAGGGCGGCAAGATGTCCGCAGGCCCCGCCTATATGCGCCGGCGGCAGTTCACGCCCAACGAACTGCGTGTGGACTAGCTGGGGCGCATCACGGCCCGCATCGCGCGGGGCAACGTGCAGGACGTGATTCTCGACCTGTGCGACGAGTTGGAGCTGAACTACTACTTCCAGTCGCCGGTGAACCTCACGGCGGGCGTCTGGGTGGACGGGACGGATTTCGAGACGCTGCTCTCGGTGCTGCTCAAAGGTTCGCCGTACAGCTATTACACCGAACGGGGCATCTGGATCTTCGGAGCGGCCGCGTCGGACGGTCTCTCGTCGTCGGCGGTCCTTCCGCTCGTCTACCGCTCCGTGTCGAAGGTCGAGGAGATCATCCCCGAAGCGCTGAAACAGAACGTCGCGGTGAAGACCTTCCCCGATCTGAACGCCCTGATCCTGTCGGGCGACCGGCGCGACGTGGCGCGTGTGGAGACCTTCCTGCGCTCGGTGGACAAACCCGTTCCGATGGTGAC
>OGNZ01000981.1_pt1 | contig 14575 bp, 13 predicted proteins | sample 1573601 | NCBI WGS metagenome assembly OGNZ01 (sample SAMEA2582009, study PRJEB24529) | metagenome | biome: Human gut stool | place: China | collected 2011
ACCCTGTATCGGCATCTTGAGGATTTGAAACTGTCCGCTCTTCTTATCCTTACCTAACGAGGCTCGGATTTCGTGAGGCATATCAATGATGTGGTATTCCACCCTGTGTTTGTACAGGACTGAAACACCTGTCTCTGGAGGAACGTTCCCAGGAGCAAATCTCAAGCAATACGGGTTCTCGGGAACTATCTCATAGACTGATGGGTCTAACTTGATTAACGGGGACTCGGAGTCCTTAAAGGTGTACACTGCCACGATACCATCCTCTATTGGGGCATAAGAGAGAAAAACAGCAACCTCGTCACCTATCATCTCCCTCGCCACCAACATTTCCGTAAACGAAGCATATTCATCCTCTACCGTCACTCTATCAAAGTAGGAAAGGAAGTCTTTATCTTCATCCCGAACGGTTATCGCAGCCGTACCCATCAATTCCGGAGCCCATTGAACGTACTGTGTATTCCTGTTCAGACCTGTTACAAGTGCTTTGGTTCTCCTCGGATTTACGAAGAAGTATCCAAAGCCGTGACAGTTCTGACAATCAGGTAACGGACTGCCCGAGTTTCCCTGACACGGACAGCGTATCGCCTTTTCACAGATTATATCATAACCGTGCGCCCAAATAACCGAGTTAAAGTCATTCGGGCGAAAACTCACTTGAGGCTGTCCATATAAGGACTGCTCGGGAGCCTCTGATATAGGTCTTTGTCCTGCCATTATACGTATCTCCTTTCATTATTAAAACGCTCATTCTGTGAGCGACTCATCTTTAACCGTGTTTCCGCAGAATGTTTTCTTCCAAGAAAAGGCTTTCGACCTTTTCTGGCTTCGGACATCTTCCTACGAGTTTCCTCAGAATGTTTCTTACCAACATGAGCAGCAAGTAACTTCTCCCTGATATATTCCGGCATCGGAACCCCTTTATTCCACGGAGTTTTCCCTTTGTGAATTTTCGACATTTTCTGCCTAAACTCTTCTGTCACTTCTTTACCAGTGCCGTCACCGCCTGGAGTTGAATTGTACCCGTTTTTATACGAGTCAAAGTGTTCAATACAGGCTTTCTCAAACAAAGGTAATCTTTCAATAGGAACATCGTCAAGCAAGCATTCCATGTGAAAATGTTCTTCGCCATATTTTCTAATCGCTGAATGAAATTGAAACTTATCTTTGTGATTCAACGACGCATATACGTGTTCATGAAATCTTCTCGAAAGTCTTCTTGAAGTTATTCCCACATATACTTTATCGTTTATGTCATTCCAGATAATATACAATTTCCCACCTCTTAGCATACCACGAATTTTATTTCATCATAAATTAACTTTATTCGCTTCACGGTCTCCGCAATCTCTTTCTGATATTGGATGATGCGTGCCCCATACCCTGCGTTGGTTGCTGATGATGTTGAACTAATTGATTGACTCAACCCGTCAACACCTATCGACTGGGCAGCGATACCCGCACCCAATATCAAGTCACCAGCAATTCCAAGTGGTCCGAACGTAGCCAATTTCCCCGTCAGATTGATTAAGTCCATAGGCATATGGTCGAGGTCAAAGCCTGTAATATACTGGAAGTCCCAATAATCCGGAATCATCCTGAAGTGCTGGCTTCCCAATTGGGTTGTCAGACCACTCAAGATGACCTCAGCATTGGCAGTAGCAACAGCCGAACCCGTGGGAACGATTGAAACTCTTCGCTTATATAGACCATAACTGTTCTGGTGAGTTGTCAGCCATTGTGTCGGATAGGAAATTTGCTCAAGATTGTTGAACCGTCCCGTCAACGATATCGGTTTGTTGACGGGATAGTTCGTGAACAGAATAGGGAAACTCTGCCAATAGTCGGCTCGGTAAAATGTCAACTTCTCTTGGTCAATGAACTGGCGCATCAGTTTCAGGTTGAAGAAGTTCTCAACCTCTCTTTGAGCAGCCTGTATATAGAACCGCATACTTTCACTGCTGAAAGAAGTCCCGTCGCCTCCCTGTATGGTTATCCCGTACAGGTACAAAGAAAAAATCTCCGTTGGATTAAATATCATCCCCGTGTTCTTTCTATACTTCATTGTCAAAACAAGTTGTCCCATCTCGCATTACTCTTTAGAAGCGTTTACCAAAAATTCGATGATTTCGGCTTTGGTTTTTTCAGCAACAGCGGTCATGTCAATACCACCCTCCTGACCGAAAGCAATCAGTTCATCTTTCTTCATTATACCCAATTCCTTGCGTAGAGCAGCCTCTTCCTCTTCAGGAGTAGGGGTTCCCTCGCCACCTGTTACTTCGGGGTCAGCGTCTCCCTGAGTTTCCTCGCCTGTACCCTCTGTTGGGTTCTCTACGATAGCTTCAGGTGCAGGGGGTGTAACTGTCTCGGCTGGGGGAACGGTTCCCGCAGCGAGTTGAATACGAGCCTCGTGTTCACGATTGTATTCGTTCTTCCAGTTTCCAACCTCTTGCTCGAGTTCCTCAATCTTCTTTTTGTTCGCTGTATTGATATTTGTCAGGCGAGCAATTTCTTTCTTGTACCACTCTTCACGGTCTTTGAAGTCTGACTTCATCTGAACCTCTTTCGGGGTTTCGAATACAGGCTGTTTGCCGTGTTCGTACAGGTCGGGGATTCCTAACTTGAGGACTTCCTTACCAAAGTCGTCTTCAACCTCAGCAACACAATTCACAAACTTCACGTTCTTACCATTGTAATTGATGGTTTTGTTTCCCGCTTTTCTGTTAAACAGTTTCATAATTCTTTGAATTTTATTTATGATTATAAAATTAATGGGGATGGGACATACACCCCATCCCCATCATTATAACGTAATTGTCCTCATTATTAGGTAGTCGGCAAACCAATCTTACCGATGTTGATAATACGGGCAATCTTTCCAGGCATATACTCTACCGGAGTTCCGTAGTTCAATACAGAGAATGAACGTCTCGGACCAACAATAGCGTAATCCAGTTTCATGGTTCCACCCAGTTCCAGATACTCAATCATTTCACTTCCGTTGAAGTAAACGAGAGCAGACTTGGTTCCGGCAATCCAACGGTTACGGTCATGAACCTCTCCCGGATTAGCACCGTCCCAACCAGCAGCAAGTTCAGTCTTGCTAACTTCGAAGATAGGATAGAAATCAGCGATGCCTTTGTCGACCGGATTTGCTTCGGTACGATAGATGACATAACAGGTTTCAGGATAAGCCGAAGAGTTTGCACCAGCAAACTTCAGAGTCACAGACTGAGTTGCGCCAACAGCCTGTTCAGCGTCGTTCAGCAAAACGGGTTCAGACTCTCCGTAACGGTTCTTCGCTGTAACAGCATAGAAGTAGTTACCAGCGTGAACAGAACCGAACATTCCCTTTGCGTCAACGGCAACAGCGACAGGAGTCGTAACATCCTTAATAGGAGCGTTCGGAGCCTTGTCAGAAGTCTTACCACGACCCAACTTAATCGGCTGGTTGAAGTCGAAGTATTTGTCCGCTTTGATGTTCACCTTACCAAACTGAGTGGTGATGTCGTTTACCGACTGACCCATAGTTGCGCCCACAACGCCACCAGCCATACCAACGATAACACGTTTAGACTCGTGGAAGAGTTTCACGTAGTTGTTGAATACGACAGGGGAAGAAACGATACGGTCGATGATACCGTTTCGGTCGTTTACAACTGCCTGAGCAGCGTCCTCAACCAAAGCGTCATTCAGAACAGAACCGTTTGCGTTCAATACGGCAGGGTCTCCGAAGTAAGCGTCAAGCACCTGTTCAGAAGTTTTACCCAGCAAGCCACCTGTGATATCGTTGATACCAGCGATGTGCTGTGCAAATACACCGTCGAACTCTTCAGGAACTTTTGCCGAGTCAGCGTCAATCACTTTCTTGTCAAGGATAGTCTGAAGCAAGATGGTCTTGTTTTCAACTTCCTTGGTGTACAGTGAACCAACGACAGTCTTGACAATCATACCCGGATGAGTAACCTGTCCAGTCACACCTGTGAACTTGACAACGATTGACTTCCGACGATATACAGAGTCGGTCTCAGTAGGAGTTTCGCCTTCCTGATTGAAGATGCCCACTTCCTGACCATACTTGTACAACTGATTGTACTGATGAACAGTATTGTCAATCTTCTGACGGTTCAACTCATTCCAGAACACCAACTGGTCCAAACGGTTTTCAAGGTTCTTCAGCACAGAATCCAAGGATTCAGGTTTCAGACCTCCACCGTTATTCAATTGGTCGTTGTACTGCATACCAGTCAACAGACCTGCTTCCATCGCCTTCAAGATTTCATCCGAAGACATACTTTCCAACGGATTTGTAGCCTCCGTTCCATTGTAATTGAATAAATCCATTTTCGTATATTATTTAAAGTTTCGTACGAAATTATTTCACGAGGCGAACGTTCTTCTTGTTATACATATACAAGGCTGCGTCTTTACCTATGTCCCCACCAATCGGGTCAAGCAAATAGGCAGTTGTATTGTCGCGCAAAGACTTCTGTATTTCGGGGTCGGCTTCCTCGTCAATCGATTTAGCAATCAACTCACGAACAACCGCACGGTCTCTCGAAATGCTCAGAACTGTTTTGTTGTCCTCATCCTTAGCACCGCCACCCTGTTCAATGCTTTTCTCGATGATAGCCTTGCTCAGACCAGCACTCTTGAATTCAGGAGCCGAATTTCCGAAAGCAATAATCGCCTGTCGCATACCGTCCAAAGATTTTTCAATCTTGTCAGTAATCGGCTCAAGAGCCTTTTCTACGATAGCCGGAATAGACTTCAGCAGGTCATCCTGAGACTGATTAAACTTGCCAAACAGGCTGTCCTCAATACTCTTGATGATGTCGTCAGAAAGTGACTTCGCAATGTCGTCATTTTTCTTGTCGCCATCGCCACAGCCGTTACCCTTTTCGAGGTCGGAGTCGCCATCGCCTTCTCCCTCTTTCTTGTCCTTGTCTTTTTCCTTCTTCTCGTGATTTCCATCACCGTCGCCTTCGCCATGGTCATCCGGACCACTTTGAACCGACTTTTCCAATTTGATTGAGCCGGATTCAATCCAACCAGCAATCACCTCTTCTGTAAACCCACTGCCAAGCAATGATTTTACGAGGTCGTCATTTTTTTGTTCATCAGTTAATTGTGCCATACTACTTTAATTTTTCGGATTAAAAATATTACAAAATTTCTTTTCCCTAAAATGAGTCATCAAATGCCCTCTTGGATAATACGGAATTTTGAATCGATGACAATCCTCTTATTCCCTATCACCTGTTCGAACATGACATCACGCTTGAGTTGGCTCTTGAGTAAATCACCAGTAGGAATGAAATCCTGAGATTGAATACCTTTCACGAAATCGATATACGAATTGAAGTTTACAGGAGTAAACGTCAGCGCAATATTATTGATAATTGCCTTCGTGATATGTTTTTCGTTCTTCGGGTCTCGCTCCAAGGCTTTTCCCTCAATAGACATTCCAGGCTTTCTGGTTGAACCGCTTTCGCGCATTTCAATACACTTGTCCCAAAAGGCTCTTGCCTCGGGAGACTCGCTCCATAACTTTCCTTTCACCCAAAATTTGTTATCGACTATCTTCCCGTCAAGCGGTTCACCAATCCAAAACCTACTTTTCAATTCTTTTGCTCGAACTGTTAAGTGGTCAAGATTGAACAAACCATGCTTGAGGAAGTAGTCTATAACGAACCCATTGGGCTCCATTGAGTCACCCTGATAATCTTTGCTGTCGTCACTCGCGATACCCTCAAATATCATATTCTCGTAGCGACGGTCATCACCACGAGGATACTCAGTAGCGTCAGACTTCATGAAGTCTATCGGCAACCAGAAATTAAAATCATTTGGGGTTCTCTTCTTCATACTTCCACTTTATAAATTTGTGACAAAGTTACAAATCATTTTAGAAAGTTACAAATATCGGGTCTCCAACATAATCGGTTCCACGCTCATTCGCTGCCATAAATTCTTCTTGAGGAGTCCGGACTTTCATGGGTCCAGTCATCAACGAATATTTCATTTCCTCGAGAATACGCATCATGTCGTTGTCGTCGCCTGTGAACACTATCTCAACCTCTGTTAAGCGGTTGGTCGACGGGTCTTCACGGTAACGAGTGTCATGGATGATTAGAGGCTTCACAAATTTGAGATGACCGTTTGTCCCAACTGTTACTTCCTCCGCTCCGCTGATACCTTTCATGATGGTTTCAACACACTTCATCGGGTCTCGTACAGGTACAGAAACTTTTCGTTTGTCCCCGTCCATAGATTCCGGTTCAAGCGGTTTCACGGCTTCGATGTCCAAAGCCTTTTTCAGGATTGATGTAAATCCCGGAACGAATGCTTCGGGAGTGATACGTCCTTCCGATAAGGCTTTCATCAGAGGTTTGGTTTCCTCTATTTGATGTGGCTTCATCAGCATGTCAAGAACTATCTCTCCTTGGTCGAAGATAAACGGCTTCAAAGGAATCTGTCCCAAGTCAATGAATTCAGCGAAACAATGTTCCGATGCATCAACTGTTACAGGCTGCAAGCAATCCACCCAAACTTGGAAATACTTGATATGCGCATCCTCTGTCTTGTGCTCTCCGAGGTACACAATTCCCCTCCCCTCAATTGGGTCAAGATTTGTTTCCTCTTTAAGTTCCCGAAGCGCAGCCGTCTCAAAGTCCTCTCCTGGGTCGACATGACCTCCAGGGATACATACCTTACCAGTAGGAACAAAGTTCTCAACACGATGTAAAACGAGGACTCTACCATCCTTGTCAAAAGCAACCACGTCAGCGTACTTTGTCGGCTCGCCTGTAATTGACTTCACGATATCGAAATACACCTGTTTAGACAGTTTGCCACCACGATAAGCCTCTTCAGCCTGTTCGAGAGCGTCAATACCTTTACAGATGTCACCAACGTCGGGGTCGTTACGGTATGCCTCGAGCGATTTCAATATCTTGTTTCTTTCATTCACGGCTGACGAAACTTCCTTCTGGTGCTCTTTTAGGAATCCTCTGTACTTTTCAAATACTTCGGATTTCTTCTCCTCAGGTAAACCATCCACACCGTCAATGACAGACTTCTGAATTGAAAACTTGTCGGACAATTCCTGACCCAAAGTTTCAAGGTTCGCCAACTGACCTTTCAACTTCCGATAGTCCTCAACCTTTTCTTGGGTTGATTGAATTCCTAAAAATTTCTTCAAGTTCATAATTATCATCTTTTAGACTGTATATTCTTTATTTCCAATTGTTATCTTCGCTCGACTCTTCCGTTCAACCTTTCTTTCATAATTCTTAGGAGGCTCGAACTGATGTGTGTCAGGGTTCCATACATATCCCTTCGGAACATAACGCAAGTCGCACCGACAGAACGGGTGAACAGGGTGTATCGTCGCTTTCCAATCTTTCGACTTTACACCATAGTTCGTACCGTTCGCCATGAGTTCCGAAAGCCTGAACACCCGTGGCTGGCTCCCGATACCCCCTGTTAGGTACAGTCGTATGCAATGACGACAGGCTCCAGGGAAGACATCGAAGTAAACCAACGGGTCGGGGTCTTCTTCCATCATGATTTCGGCTCTTCCGAGATTGTATATATCTTGACTTTCCGTCTCAACGATACGCCCCCAATCCCGCTGCCAATCATTCATCTGGTTAGCGAGGTTTGAAGTAATCTTCTTGACGGAACGCTTCTCGAACGTGCCTTCGAGCATCTCCTTCCGTAAAGTCGCATCAGCCTTTGCCTGCTCTTGAGCCTGTAAGTAACTGAGTTCCTCTGCGGAAATTGACGCTCGGACATCGTTCTTGATGCGGTCGGCAAATCCTTTGATATGAGTATAAGTTTTGTTGGCGGCAACCTTGTAGAACGCCATTTCCCTCGCTGTGGGCTCAAATAAGCCCATTTTAGACAGAAACGCAGTAAACTCGGGGTAAGTCATCTGAGCGGTGGCTTTCGTCCCAACAGCAGCCGAAACACGACCAAAAAGAAACGCTTGATAATGGGAAGGGAATTTAGGAATCAGTTTCACCAAGTCAACCCCTTTCTTCTTCAGGAGCGCAAGGTCTTCAGTTGTTAGGTAGTCTTTCCCCAACACCTGTGCAACCATCTTCACTACTGCGAGGTCGATGTTTGCCAAAATCTTCTTTATTTCATCTTCCGTGAATAACATTATCTTTTCTTCTTTTGTATTTCAACCATAGTTTCAACAACGTCTCCGAACAGTTTAACAGCGTTGAACGCATTCTTTCCTTTACCCTCGTATTCCTTTTGAACCTTTGGATATCTCATCGGGTCGACGTGATGATGAATTCGGGGTGATGCTGGTGCTTTCATTTTCTTATTCCTAATTGTGAATCAATGAACTCCAAAGCCTTTCCGAGAATAGGATTCTCCATAGACTTTTCGACCATCATCGCCTGTATAGCCTCTTCCGCTGTTTTAGGTGAGTTGTTCCCTTCTTCGCCATCGACTATTTCGTTCATACCCTCACCACCCATCATTTTGTTGCTCTGAGCCGACTGATACACCGTGTTAAGGATAGTGTCCTTATTCGGGTCGAACTTTCTACCTGAATACTTTTCAAACATATCCTCAAGCGATACAAAGCCAGCCTCGGACTTCTTCTTATCCAGTTCAACCTGTGCTGCCTCGTCCTCGATTTCAATACCTGTAAACACGAGTTCCAAGCGGTCGTCAATTTCGCTGATGATATACTTATTCAGGATATTCTGATAGAACACTAACAGCGGAGTCAGACCTTTCTGTTTAGAGTGGTCAAGACGTTCCTTCTGTCCTTCCTGTCCAAATATACGGGCAGCGTCCTGGAATTGAAAGCCCAACTCCGATGGGTCCATACGGTACACGGCACACGCAATCACCAATAGGAATTTAATCCATTCAGTGAACTCCATGTCTCGGTTCGTCTGCTGTAAATCAATCCACTCAAGGTCTATCCCCTGAATGACGGGTATCTTGTGAGAATTGTACACGGTACTCATCGTCTGTTTCCAATCCTGACGAAACTCGTTCAGGGTTCCTTGGTCGACGTTTCCGTTCTTCACATTGATAAAGCCTTTCGGCTGACTACCTTGTTTGAAGAAGTTACCATTGTACTGCATTCCCCACAAAATCCATGTCACGATTTCAATCAGCGTTTCCAACTCCGAACAGCCGTATCCATTACGCAACACGTTGGTCGTCTTGTTACGGATACCATAACCCAACTCCCACGGATAGAAAACTACATACTCATCTGATACAGGGTGGCGGATAATCTGCCCATCCCATACCATAGCATAGCGAGGCAAATAACCATGCCAGCGGAAGTTCTCGAACATCTGTCTGTATCGTGGGTCGTTTGTGTCTAACTGTCGTATCAGGGCAGCGTCAACAGCACGATACTTCTTGAGGTTCATGTTCCTTGCACGAACGAGTTCAAATGTCATCTGGTCAAGCACAAGGGAGTCCCTCAATACTTTACGGGTAAACTCTTGAAAGTTGTCCTCGCATTCCCATTTGTCATTCTCTCCACCGTCTTCAAGGAAACGAACTATGTAATCGACAATCTTCTTGTCTTTTGCTGACAGTTCCTTTTCGTCAGAACCCTGATATTCCCAGCAAGCCACGTAGAAGTAGTTTTCATCGTCACGCTTGGCTTCGCCTTCTTCAGTCTGATATTCTTCACGGAAGTGACCACCGCAGCTTTCGTTACGGTTCAGTGCATCGTAAGCAACCAGCTCGCCCATAGTGATGAAGTCGTACAGACGGATAGCCTTGTCGAGTTCTACATTCATACCTTCCTTGTCGCCCGGGATGAACAGTTCTTTCTCGAACTCCTTGCGGACTTCTTTCAGCTTCTTCAGACCTTCCTTCAAGCCTTCAGCCGTACGTCCCATGCCTACATATTCCCACATGATGTGGCCCAGTTCCTTGTGGATAGAGTCTACAGACTTCTTACCCTTAATATTCATCATCCAGTCAATCTTGTCCTGAACAGCCTTTTCTGCAGCTGCAAATTCGGGCAGGTCGGTAGAGAAACGGGGAACTGTAATCTGGTCGGCCAGGTAATTCTGGATAGTGTAAGGCAATACGAAGTAACCGTCGGCCAGACCTTGCATCAGCGCAGAAGCACCGAGGCGGTTTGCACCGTGGTCGGAGAAGTTACATTCACCAATAGCGAACAGACCCTTGATGGAGGTCATCAGTTCATAGTCAACCCAGATACCGCCCATGGTATAGTGGATAGCCGGATAAATCATCATCGGGTTTTCGTATGGGCTGACATCAGTGATTTCTTCATACATATCGAAGAGGTTGCCGTAACGTTGTGCAACGACATCTTTACCCAGACGGTTGATAGCTTCGGAGAAGTCAAGGAATACGGCAAGGCCGGTGTTGTTCACGCCATAACCCTTGTCGCAGCGTTCTTTGGCTGCGCGGCTGGCAACGTCACGCGGAACGAGGTTACCGAATGCCGGATAACGGCGTTCCAGGTAGTAGTCGCGGTCTTCCTCGGGAATATCTTTTCCTTGCAGTGTACCTTCCTGCAGTTTCTTGGCATCTTCCAGCTTCTTCGGAACCCAGATACGACCATCGTTACGCAGAGATTCGGACATCAAAGTCAGCTTAGACTGCTTGTCACCGTGAACCGGGATACAAGTGGGGTGAATCTGTACGTAAGCAGGGTTGGCAAACCAGGCACCTTTACGGTAGCAAGCCATTGCTGCAGAGCAGTTACATGCCATTGCATTGGTAGAAAGGAAGTAGGCATTGCCGTAACCACCGGTAGCGATTACCACAGCGTGGGCGGCAAAACGTTCCAATTTACCGGTAACGAGGTTCTTTGCAATGATACCGCGGGCACGTCCGTCAATGAGGACAACGTCTTCCATTTCGTAGCGGGTATACAGTTTCACAGTGCCTACGTTCACCTGGCGGCTCAATGCAGAGTATGCACCCAGCAACAGCTGCTGTCCGGTCTGACCCTTGGCATAGAAAGTACGGGATACCTGAGCACCACCGAAAGAACGGTTGTCCAGTGTACCGCCGTATTCGCGGGCGAAAGGAACACCTTGTGCAACGCATTGGTCGATAATATTGTTGGATACTTCAGCCAGACGGTAAACGTTAGCTTCGCGGGCACGGTAGTCGCCACCCTTTACTGTATCGTAGAACAGACGGTATACAGAGTCACCGTCGTTTTGGTAATTCTTAGCAGCATTGATACCACCTTGTGCAGCGATGGAGTGTGCACGGCGCGGAGAGTCCTGGATGCAGAAGTTGAATACTCTGAAACCCATTTCGCCCAGAGAGGCGGCAGCACTGGCACCGGCAAGTCCGGTTCCTACTACGATGATGTCCAGACGACGCTTGTTGGCAGGGTTCACTAATTTTTGGTGAGCTTTATAATTGGTCCATTTCTCAGCCACCGGTCCTTCCGGTATTTTAGAATCTATCTTAGTCATAATGCAATTTACAATTTAGTCATTTACAATTTGAATTTAGCAAGCGCCGCACAATGATTTTGCAAAGAATACGACAACTACCAGAGCGAAGCAGAGGACAACGATAGTAGAATAGATGTTGGAGATACATTTCCAACGGTTAATCCATACTTTGTTGTTCCAGCCCAAAGACTGCATGGAGCTCCAGAAACCGTGAGTGAGGTGGAACCACAATGCGCCCAGCCAAACGAGGTAAAGCACTACGAATACCGGATTGCTGAAGGTGTTTTGAATGTGATAGACACCGTTGGCTGCATATGCCAGCGTGAGGGTGTCGGCATGCATGCCCATGTTGTGCATCAACTCGGGAAGCTGCATTTTAGCCCAGAAGTTTACCAGGTGCAGGCCCAAACCCACGATTACGATGATACCCAGTACGAGCATGTTCTGAGAAGCCCATTCCACAGTCTTGGGCTTTTCCGTAACGGCATAACGTTCGCTACCACGTGCCTTACGGTTCTGCATAGTCAGCCAGAAAGCGTAGATGATGTGGATGATGAATAAGGCAGCCAGACCTACCGTAGCCACCAATGCGTACCAGTTTGCTCCCAGGAACTCACAAACCATGTTGTAGCCATTAGCCGAGACTAATGCAACCAGGTTCATCGCCATGTGAAATGTCAGAAACAGGACAAGGGCGATACCGGTAACGCTCATCACCACTTTCCTTCCTACAGATGAATTACTTAACCACATAAATGATTGAATTTAAGTTATTTAATAGTTTGAAAATTTGTTCTATCAGGATACTTCTGTAAATGTTTCGCAAAAATAGGAGAAATCCAGCGATAAAGCAAGCGATTAAAGAAATAATTCCGTAATCCGGCAGAATGCGAAGTTTACGGACAAGTAAAAGGTTTACTCGTCCTCCTGGTCTTTGCCTTGCTCTTTGCAGATAATGGAAATCTTTTCTCCGTTTGCTGAACGTTTTCTCAGGGCGCGGGGCGTGTCTCCGAAAGAGTCTTTGCAGAAGTGGGCAAAGTGGGATAGGGAATCAAAGCCATAGCGGGCGCTGATGACTGAAATGCGTTGTTTGGTGTATTGCAGGTCGTTCAGAATTCCTTCACGTTTCTTGTCCAGAATCCATTCATAGACCGGGACCCCATACATATTTTTAAACAGACGGCGGAATGTGGTGGTGGTATATCCACCGAGGTGGGCAAACTCTTCCACATTCTTCACCTTGTCGTAGTTCTGCATGACGAAATATTGGAAGCTTTCCGTATAAGTGCTGATGGGGTAGAAGAATGTACTGATTTGGTGTAGCGGATAGTAGCATGTCAATATGTATACCAATTCCTGGCATTTCATTTCAATGTATTTGCTGCACGCATAGGGTTGCTCGTTGAGGTAGCAGGCAAGGCTTTTCAGGAGCCCTTCGAGCATGGAAATCGCGGTAAGCGGGGTATAAGTCAAGGGGGCTTCCGAGCGTTTCAGTATCTCCTTGTAGCGCTCTTCGCAAATCAGAGGAAGCTCGGTGAACCAATAGACAATATATTCCACTTCGGTCAAAGCCAGGAGTTCTACTTTGGAGCCGATGGCTTGCAAGATGAGCTGGCGGCTTTGGAGAGTGGTGCCCGGATATTCGTCACTGTTTACAAGTAATTCACCTTTCAGCATAAATATCATGCAGTTCTGTGTGCACTTTTCAGCAGAGAAATGTTGTCCCTTGGGGTAGTGGCGGTAAACCAATACTCCTTCTGATTTTTGGGGACATACCATACAATCAATCTGTCGGTTGCAGCAAGTTTCCAGTCTCATGAAATGATTAGCGAATTATTATAAATGTGGCAACAAAGATAGAATTTTTTTGTGAAAACTCTATCTATTTGTCCTATCTTTGCGTCAAACTAATATAAAGGACTTATGAAAAAGGCTATTTTTTTTGTATATTTTATCTGCCTTGTTGTATCCGGTCTTTCGGCACAGAATTGGGATATTAACACTTTGCATCGGGTTAACAGTTGGGATGGCAAGTTTGTCCGTAACTATAATAAGATAATTTCACGTTCGGAGCCCTATGTTGCTGTCGGTGTTCCGGTGGCGATGGCGGTTGCCGCTTGGATAAAACATGATAAGGGTTTGCTGAAAGATGCGGTCTACGTAGGTACAAGTGTAGCGGGGGCTTTTGTTGTGACTTATGGAATGAAATATCTGGTGGACCGTGAGCGTCCTTATGATAAATATCCCGACAGAGTGCATGCATATAGCCATGAAGGCAGCCCGTCTTTTCCTTCCGGACATACGGCGACGGCTTTTGCCCTTGCCACCTCGCTCAGTGTAAAGTATCCTAAATGGTATGTGATAGCTCCGTCTGCCCTGTGGGCTTGTTCCGTGGGAGTTTCCCGTATGAACGAGGGAGTGCATTATCCGTCGGATGTGTTGGCGGGGGCTGCAATCGGTGCTGGATGTGCTGTGGTCAACATCTACGTCAACAAGTGGCTGAATAAGTGGCTGTTCGGAGAATGATTTTAGGCGCGAATTACGCGGAATACGCGGAGTTAGATAAACTAAATCCGCATAATCCGCGCCTAAGTAGAAAAGCTGCATGATCCGCTTTGCCCATTGTGATCCGGCAGGAATTGTTTTTCATCCGAACTTTTTTGTATTGTTTAACGGCTTGACAGAAGATTGGTTTCGCGAAGGGATGCAATTGCCCTGGGAAGATATGTCAACAAAAAATGTTCTGATTCCGGTCGTTTCGGTGCAATCGGACTTTTTTAAACCGTTTCATATTGGTGATGTTGGTGAACTTCGTTTATGGGTTAGTCACATTGGCAACAGTTCTTTTACTGTAGAAATCGAGTTTTATAAAGGTGATGCTCTGCATGTGAAGTGTCGTGAAGTGATGGTTTGTATCGATTCCGAAAATCGAAAGTCCACGCCAATTCCATCTACCCTTCGCGAGAAGATGCAGGAATTTCTAATCGAACCTTAATTCATTCCTAATTCTTCAAAAGGCGTGGGTTGCCCCCAAAGTCGGCAAGCCACGCTTTTTCTTTGCTCATTGAGCTTACTGACATAAAAGCGTTCATGCCCCGTTCCCTGAGTATTTAGACGGCCGATTTTTC
>OGNZ01001000.1_pt1 | contig 14374 bp, 13 predicted proteins | sample 1573601 | NCBI WGS metagenome assembly OGNZ01 (sample SAMEA2582009, study PRJEB24529) | metagenome | biome: Human gut stool | place: China | collected 2011
ATATCTGTGCCTCTTTTCTGCTATATTGCGGTAGCCTTAACATCTCCGTCGATCCGTTCAAATCTACAGTACTGGTAAGTATTTTTCACCTGCATGGAGGAATCCCCGATAATGATCGTAGTCCCCGGATACACCTCTCCCTTGACGATGACAGCGGCCTTTTCCTGTGGATTGAACTCCATCTGCAATTCCTGCATGCGCGCGTTTTTCTCCGCCAGGCTCTTTTTCTGTGTCTCCATCGTTGCTGCGGAATTCCGGATATAATTCAGCTGGTCCGGAGTAAAACACACTCCTCTGTTTTTTTTCTCTGTGAAACTGGCAAGAATTGGCTGAATACTCCGAATATTTTTAACGATCTCCGAAATTTCTTTCTGGAGTTTCATATATTCTGCTTTTTTCTCCGGGTCCACTCCGACCTCTACCACGGTCGGTGCCCCCAGTGTCGCTCCCAGAGTCTTCACTTCGATTCTCTGACCGGCACGTACATGTCCCCCAGTGATAAAGCCTCTCTTACCGGTTACCTGGATCTCCGTAGATGCCGTCACATTGCTATGCAGAATCGACTCCGTATTCACGTAACCACCGGCACTGACCGTCGCATTTTCGAGGAATTTGGTAACGATATTGCCACCGGCCTTCAGGATGCCTTTTGCCATACCGTTCATACCGCGGGCAATGATAATGTTTCCTCCGGCCTCGATGCAGGCACCCTCTACCACACCGCTTATGATCACATTGCCACCGGCCCTGATCTCAAAATTAGAAGAAACATTGCCACGCACCTGCACGCTTCCTTCAAATTCAATATTTCCGGTGGATAGATCTACATTCTCTACTTCATAAACATCGGATACAAATACTTTGCCCTCTACCAGTGACACGTGACCGTCCACCAGAGAAGTAAGCTTTTTTCTGTCCTCTGAGATTTCAATATTATGTCCGAATTCCAGATGTGCTTTCTTCACCTGTCTGGGGCGGATTTTGGCTCCCTGCACCGTTATTCCGTATTCTCCTTCATCTTCCGGAATGATTTCCGCCAGGAGTTGTCCCTTTCTGCAGGGGTTGATCATATTCAGGTGGAAATAATCCACGGTGCCGTCATCTTTTAATGTAGGCTGTGCATGAACATCCGTATTAAAATAATACCTGACAGACGCATCCGTACCATGCCTCGGTTCTTTTCCTTTGGCCACGATCAGATCTGTACCATAGATCCCATCCGACATAAAATGATCCTGCAGAACGTTCATCTGTATTCCGTAGACAACGTTCCGGTATCTGAGATCCCGGATCACACTGTCCATGGTTGTTCTTTTCCCGCTTTGTGATGCCGGATAGAATCGAAGAATCACCTGCATATTATCCTGGCTGACCTCGATACTGTAGGTTTCTTCCAGTGCCGGGCAATCCTTTCTCTCCAGAAAGCATACCGTATCTTCCCCCGACAAAATTGCTTTTTTAATTGCCATAGGATCATACGGCACAGATTCCCGTTCAAGATAATTCAACACCTCCTGGAGATTCACGTCCGCTCCTCCGTCCTTTGGTTGAAATATCTGTAGCCCATAACCTCCCGGTGCATTTACGAGCTGAAAATAGCCATTCTGCATGCATTTTCTCCTCTTACCCAATCTGCGGGTCAACCATTTTTATAAAAGTCCCATATAATTTCCCATTTTTGTCTTCATTTTCTGCAGAGCTCTCGTATGCAGCTGGGAGACTCTGGATTCCGACACTTCCAATATATTACTGATCTCTTTTAGCGTAAGATCTTCGTAATAATACAGCGTAACTACTTTCTTCTCTTTCTCTGTCAAAAGTTCCAATGCTTCTCCAAGTACTTTTGTCAGTTCTTCCTTCTCAACGCTCTCTTCCGGACCGTCAAATCTGGCCGTGGTATGTCTGCTATAATCCTGCGAGACATCGCTTCCCTGATCCATATATTCATTCAGTGACACCAGTCCCGTAATTTTCATCTGCGACTGCCAGTCCAGATATTCCTCCGCGGATATTCCCAGACCCATAGCAATATCTTCATCTGTTGCGCTGCGTCCCGTAGTCTGTTCCACTTCCTTGATGACAGCGTCAATCTTCTTCTGTCTCTGGCGAATCGTCCGAGGTATCCAGTCCATTTTACGAATCTGATCCAGAATGGCTCCACGGATACGCAGACTGGCATAGGTCTCGAATTTTACTTCTTTGAGGCAATCAAATTTGTCAATTGCATCAATCAAGCCAAAGATCCCGTAGCTGACCAGATCCTCATAGTCTACGTTGTATCCCAGATACATGCTCAGTCTTCCGGCCACCACTTTCACCAGGGGGGCATACTCCAGTATCAGCTGCTCCCTGGTCTCCGGTCGCTTATTAGCAGCATATTCTTCTAATAACCTTTTCTTACCGGCTTCATCCATTTGACTCGCTTACACCCTTCTGTTGTGCATCTTCCGATACAGCATCTTCTTGTTCCGCCTTCTCTTCCTGTTCCTGTTTTGCCTTTTCCTCGTTCTGCCTGTCAAAGCGATCCAGCAGAAGCCGGACACCGTTTCCCAGACAGTAAAACAAAAGCATCACAGCAAACAGTGCCACCAAACTTGCCAATACCGAGTAAGCCTGTACCATCGTAACAATACAGGTACAGGCGCCGGCTGTCAGCATCAGGATCAATGGCATATTCTTTCTGTTCATAATTTTCTTCCATTCCAATATTTGTCAGATGACTGATTCATCTCTTCCTACCGCACGGATATAAAATTCTCCGGTCTCCGGATAAAATGTAACGGTTCTTCCGTAGTTTTTGCCTGTATCCTCTGCTAAAATAGGGATATTGATTTCCTTCAATTTCTTCTTAACAGCCTGCACATTGCGCTCCCCCACCTGCATCATGTCGTTACGACCCTGAAATGTAAACATGGTAGCGCCACCGGCAATCTTAGCAACCATTCTTGCCTTTCTCGCACCAAGTTTTTCCATCTGGCGTACCAGTTCATCAATTCCCGTATCCGCAAATTTTGCAATATTCTGGCTACTGTTACGTATCGTAGTGCTGTCCGGCAGCATAATATGCGCCAGACCGCCTATTTTCGTCACCGGATCGCGGATTGCAATTCCCACACAAGATCCCAATCCCAAAGTCGTCACTCCGTCGGGACTTACGCAGGTCTTCAGATCCGCCATTCCTACCTTAATAATCTCGCTCATTCTGCTCCCCTTCTTCTACCTCTTAGCACCTTATGCAACAGATATTCCCAAAGACGATAATATCTTGGGATAGGATTCAATATCGGGAACCAGAATGAAATAACCGTCAATCTCCACCTCATCGTAAAACTGAGACTGGATCAATAAAATCTTATCTCCCAAAGTTCCAAATTCAATTGCCGGAACGCTTAGGATCGCTCCCGCCATATCCAGCGTCAGAGAAGGCGGGGTAGGGATAATCGTCAGGTTCGTAAGAGACGACAGGGAATTCAGATAGGCTCCCGTGATAATGTTGCCGATCTCCTGCATTGCAGAAAATTCAATCTCTGAAAAACCTTCCGGCTGTACCATATCTCCAAGGATCTTATGGAGAAGATGTTTTGCGCTGTTCTGTTCCACCAGGAACATCATGCTTCCGGTAATGTCTCCTTCCACCCCCAGGAAAACACCGATCATCACCTGTTCCTCTCCTCCCATCAGTGCTCCGACTTCATTAAAATCCAAAAGCTTTACCTGCGGTACTTTCATATCCACCTTGCAGTTTAACATCTGGGAGAGTGCTGTCATAGCGTTGCCTGCACCTATGTTTCCAATTTCTTTTAAAACATCCAGATATGTTTCCGAAACTTTCTCTAAACTCAGATCTCCCATGGATCCATCTCCTTTATGCGTTTTCCTCCAGTGTAATGGAATTCAGATCCAGAAGAGAGATCAGTTCCCCATTGTGTTTTCCTACACCTGTAATAAAACTCTTTTTATTCTCACCGGCATTCTGAGACATTTTTTCAATCTCGCTGGTACCGAGAGTGACAACTTCCTTCACTTCGTCCACAATTATGCCGACACTGCCCTGCTGTTCCAGTTTCAGAATGATAATTCTGGTAGCACGGGTCAATTCGTCTGCCTCCAGTCCCATTTTCAGTCGGAGGCTCATTACCGGCAGTACTTCTCCACGCAGATTAATAACACCTTTCAGATATGCGGGTACCTTGGGTACTCTGGTAATGTGCTGCATTCTGACAATGTTGTCTATGTAACGGATATCAATGCCGTACTGCTCATCACCGAGGCGGATCACAATATACTGGAAAAATTCCTCCTCAATTTTACGCTCATCTCCGGCTTTTAACGTATTTTTCATGCTAAGTTCTTCCATAATCGTCATCTCCCTCCTTACAGTAATGCATTTGCATCCAGGATCAGTGCCACTTCACCGTCACCCAAAATCGTTGCACCGCTGATAAATTTACACTGCTTGATATATTTGCCAAGAGATTTGATAACGATCTCCTGCTGACCGATCAGTTCATCGATCACAAGACCTGCCATTTTGTCTCCCTTCTTGACGATTACCACAATCAGGTTATCCTCGGTAGATCTGGTACTTTCCACATCCAGTACTTCCGTCAGACGGATCAGGGGAATTACCGTTCCTCTTAAGTTGATCACTTCTTTGTTTTCTACCAGTTTGATATCCTTCGGTGAGATATCTTCGATGGTCTGAATGGATCCCAGGGAGATCGCATATTTTTCTCCACCTACGACTACCATCAGTGCCTGAATGATTGCAAGGGTCAGAGGCAGACGGATCGTCCAGGTACTTCCCTCTCCCCATTTTGATTTCACTTCTACTTCACCGCTTAAGGATTCGATCTTGGACTTCACGACATCCAGTCCCACGCCTCTTCCCGATACATCGGTTACTTTTTCGGAAGTGGAGAAACCGGGCTGGAACAGCAGATTGATAATATCCTTCTCCGACATATTTGCTGCCTGTTCTACGGTTACCAGATTACGTTCGATTGCTTTATTCTTAACAGCTTCCACATCAATACCGTTACCATCATCTCTTACCTCGATGACTACGTTATTGCCATCCTGATAAGCATCCAGGAAAATAGATCCCTGCTCGGGCTTGCCGCGCTGTGCACGAACTTCTGCGGATTCCAGACCGTGGTCAGCGGAGTTACGGAGTAAATGCTGTAATGGATCACCGATCTGGTCGACTACAGTTCTGTCTAACTCTGTATCTTCACCAGTCATATACAATTCCATTTTCTTTCCTAACTTACGGGAAAGATCACGGATCATACGTGGGAACTTATTCACAACGCTCTCGATAGGTACCATTCGAACTTTCATAACGGACTCATGAAGGTTTGTTGTGATACGCTCTAAGTATTCGATCTGCTCATGGAAAGACTGGTTCTGATATTCACCGCTCTCATTGGAGCTGATGGAAACCAGACTGTTCTTTGCAATGATAAGCTCTGATACCTGATTCATCAGGGCATCCAGTTTTTCAATATCCACACGGACAGTTCTTCCGGTTACCGGTTTTGCATTCGTCTGTTTCTTTGCTGCGGCAGCCGGTGCTTTTTTCTCAGCAGCTTTCGGAACTTCTGCCGGTGCTTCCTTCTGTTCCGTTGCAGCTTCTTTTGCCTGCTGTTCTTCCTGTGCGGCTGCTTCTTTCAAATATTCCTCAAGATGGATTTCTTCTGCATCTACTTTTTCAATCTCAGAAACCGCTTTTGCTGCAGCTACGATCTTGTCTGTTTCCTCTTCGGAAGCAAGGAAAAAGCTGAAATCAAATTCAAACTTCTCGTCCTCGATATCCTGTGAGCTTGGACGGTATACTAAAATCTGTCCAAAATCTTCTACAGCCTTAAATACAAGGAATGCACGGGCTGCTTTTAAAAGACAGTCTTTCTGGATATGAACTGTCATGGCATAAATATGCTGACCATTCGATTCAGCTTCACGGATTGCTTTTTTCTCTTCCTCCGTGAGTTCGATTTTTTCCTGTCCCTCTTTTTCTTCCTGAGTTGCTGCCGGTGTTGCTTCTTTTACTTCAGAAACCTCTTTATTCTCTGCTTCTGCCTCACCGTCTGCCTTTGCAATAAAGTCATTTAATTCTTTGATGATAACTTGATTATCCTCAGTTCCTTCATCGGAAGTGCCCTTAATATTATCAAGATATCCCTCAAGGGCATCCAGACATTTGAATAAGAGATCGATCATTCCACTTGTAACTTTGACACGGTCACTTCGTACTTCCTGAAATACGTTTTCCATATCGTGTGTCAAATGCTGCATTCTCTTAAAGCCCATGGTACCTGCCATACCCTTTAAAGAGTGTGCGGCACGGAACACTTCATTGATCGTATCTTTATTGTCCGGCTCCTTTTCAAGAACCATGATACAATCGCTTAATGTCTGCAGATGTTCTTCTGATTCATCAATAAATATTTCCAGATACTGGCTTACATCCATGTTATTTTACCCCCACATTCTTTGTGATTGAATTTGCTACTTCTGTTAGCGGGACAACTTCATTTACAAGTCCCGTCTCCGCGATTGCTTTCGGCATGCCATAGACAACACATGTCTTCGCATCCTGCGCAATCGTATAAATTGGTTTAACTTTTGATAATTCCAGGATTCCATTGGTTCCGTCAGCACCCATTCCTGTAAGCACGACGCACACTACCTGATCATATCCACATGTCCTCAAAGAATCATATGTGATATTTGCGCATGGTTTCAGTCCGCCGATCGGTGGCATATCGTTAAATACGATCTTATGCGAGCCATCCGGACACTTCTTTACTTCCATGTGTTTTCCACCCGGCGCAATGTAAACAGTTCCTTTTTTCAGAATCTCTCCATTCTCGGCTTCCTTTACATGGATCTTGCTGATCTCATCCAGACGATTCGCCATGGAATTGGTAAACCCGGCCGGCATATGCTGCACAAGAACCATTGGAGCATCCAGATTTGCAGGCAGATAAGGAATTACACTCTGTAAAGCTTTTGGTCCACCGGTAGAACATGCAAGTGCAACAATTTTATTTTTAAATTTCGTTCCACCAGATATATCACGTCTCTGCACGGCAGTGACAGGCGCCACAGCAGGTTTGCGTTCTGTTAGGCTTATCCGCTCAGTCTTTAAAACTGCGTTTAAAATCCCTAAAACTTCTTTTCGGAACGCATCCCCTTTTGCCTCAATAATATTCGTTGGTTTTGTGACAAAATCAACTGCTCCACGCTCCATTGCAAGAATCGTTACATCCGCATCCCGTGTCGTCATGGTACTGACCATGATCACATTCGTCTTAATGTGATCCTTCTGCAGACGTTCCAAAAGTTCAAGACCGTCCATTCTTGGCATATTCACATCAAGAATCACACCATCATAACGATTCACTTTCAACTTTTCATATGCTTCCAGTCCATCCCGACATACATCTGTTGCCTGAAATGTATCATCTGAATTGATTATATCACATATAACCCTTCTCATGAGTGCAGAGTCATCAACAACAAGAATATTTTTTTTCATAATCGCTACCTTTTATCCTTTTGACGTGTTAATCGTTCCTCTTCAAAAATATATCGAATAATATCCTCTCGTACTCTGTCGTCTTTGATCATAAACTTGACGCGGGAAACATATTTCTTTTCCGTTACCTGCTCCTTCTTCTCGCAGGAAATAACAGAACCAACAATATGGAATTCCTGATTCATTCTTTCATTTGCGAGATGTGCTACCGCAAGGATATGATCTCCACTCTTTAACTCCGTATCTGAATTAAAGCGGATGCCTCCACCGCTGATGTCAACGATCGTACCTGTCCTTATCTTGTCATTAAAATGTTCATCGCGCAATTGGGCAAAAATCTCTTCCACTGTTGCAAGATCTGCCTGCTCTTCCGTCAGTTCAAAAAACTTAAAATCAATGGAACACTCATATCGGTAAAATTCCCTGCGCTGGAACTTTTCCAGACGTGTTTTAAGTTCTACTTCCAGTGTATAAATATTATCCCGCTTGAAGCGCTCTACGATCTGTCCGATACTTTTATATAAGAATCCTCCGGAATAAAAAACAAATTCCAAACGTACATCCAGAGGAAGAAGAATCAGTTTTGTTCCCTCTGTAGGCATTGAAATCTCAAGATTGCCACGCTTATTTATATCAAGAACCTGGCTTTTGTAAACTTTAACCGTATCGCCAGTCCGCTCCTCATTTTCAACCTGTTGTAATAACCTGATATCGATCTTGTCACCAGGCTTTATCAAATCTGTAAATGCCATATAGCTCCTCTCCTTATGAAAGGTTAAATAATTTTGTCAGAAATTGTCTGAAAGCATTTTGTTCCGAAGAATCCTGCTTTCCGCCAGACACTAAATACTGTGCCAGTTCCTCAAACCGTTTTGAAGACCTTGCATTCGGTGACACGATGGAAACCGGTTTTTGTATCCGCACCGCTTTCTCTAACATCGCATCCTGTGGAATGATCCCAATATAATGGACAGAGCCATCCAGAAACTGTTTTACAACCGATTCCAGTTTGTCAAAAACCATCTTTCCCTCACCAAAGGAAGCAGCACGGTTCGTCAGTACATGGATTACCGATTCATTCTTATCGTATTTCGGATTGCGATAAAGCATTTTCAATAACGAATATGCATCGGTAAGTGAACTTGGTTCCGGTGTAGTCACAAGTAAAATCTCCGGACTGGACGCAACAAACTCCATGACACTGTCTGAAATTCCTGCGCCTGTATCAACGATCACAACATCTGCAATCGTAGAAAGCTTTTCCACTGACTTTACCAGATAACTGATCTGATCCAGTGTCAGATTACTCAGCCCCATAATACCGGAGCCGCCGGAAATAAAGCCAACCCCCTCCGGTCCATCCGTAATGATGTCCTCAATCTCTTTGTCATGATAGATCAGATCGTTCAGGCTATACTGGGGAATTGTTCCAAACATCACTTCCACGTTTGCAAGTCCGATATCTGCATCGAAAATGATCGTTTTCAATCCCATCCGCTGAAACTGGACTGCAAGATTTACGGCAATGTTGGATTTTCCCACACCGCCCTTTCCACTTGTGACAGTGATGATCCTGGCGGGCTTCTTTGTTCTCTGATTCTGTTTTTTGATCACATTGCGAAGTTCTTCTGCCTGATCCATCTGTTACTTTCCTCCAAGCAGTTGTTTTACCACCATCTGGGTATTAAATACTTCCAGATCATCCGGAACGCTCTGTCCATTTGTCATATAAGACAGATCTGCCCCTGAATATAAGCGGATATTTAAAATATTACCAAATGAAGTGGTTTCATCTAATTTTGTAAAAATAATCTTATATTCTGCAATTTCCTTATAAATATCAACAATCTCCATAAGATCTTTATACTTCGTTGTTGCACTTAAAACAAGGTAAACTTCCTTCTCATATTTTGGTTCAAGACCATCAATCAGTTTCTTAATATCTTCACGCTGTTCCTCATTCTTATGGGAAAAACCTGCGGTATCCACAAATACAAGGTCGTATTCAGCCAGTGTCTCCAAAGCCTGATTGAGTTCTTCCGCAGAATAAATGATCTTCACCGGTGCATCTAAAATATTGGCGTAAATCTTTAACTGTTCTGCCGCTGCAATCCGGTAAGTATCTGCTGTCAGCATAGCTACTTTTTTCTCATGCTCCACCTTATACTTTGCTGCGATTTTGGCAATCGTGGTTGTTTTACCTACGCCTGTAGGTCCTACAAAGAATATAACACGTGGCTTCTTTCCTGACAAGTCAATACAGTTTGGCTCCCCAAGTTTTAAAATCATTTTCTGGTAAACATTAGAAAGAATAATATCAACATTGCTTCCGCTGTTAGTAACTTTCTCAGCCTCATCCAAAATCTGATTGACATACTTTTCATTTACATCATTATTCAACATGGTACGGTAAAGCATCTTCATAAACTTGAAATTTTCAAGATTTTTTGGAGATGTCTTAGGTGCTACCGGTATTTCTGCTTCTCTGGCTCCGTCTTCACTGAGCTTTTTTTCCAAAATATTAGAAAGATTCTCTAATTTTTTTTCAATATCGCTTCCGCTTTTATTCAAGGCAGCTTCTTTCTCTGTTGTTACCGGACGCTGATATGCCGATGCTGTCTCAACCGTTTTTTCTGTCTGAAGCGGAATCTGAATCTTCTCATCTGCAGCAAGATTAATATTTTCAATCTTCTTCTGTTGCATTGCTGCCATCTGGACAGCATTTAAAAACTGTTCCTTTTCCTCAATCGCTGCAGTGACTTCAAAGGTAGAGCCCTTAAAGAAATTAAAAAGTCCCTTTGGTTTGATTTCTTTTACATTCATCACAACAGCTCCAGCACCAAGTTCCTGTCTTGCCTTCTCTGTTGCCTCTTCCTGTGTTTTTCCCTGGAATTTTTTTATTGTCATTTATGCTGTCACCATCCCTACTGATTGTAATTCAATATTCGATTCCACTTCATTGTATGAAACAACGATCAGATCTTTGAAATAATCTTCTGTCAGTTTCTTAAAATACATACGGACAATCGGCGAAGTGATAACGATCGGAGTTTTTCCCATATTTTCAAGCTTTGCAGCCTCCTGCTCCAAAGATGCCATAATAGCCTTGGTACGTTCAGGATCTAAGGTTAAATACGCTCCCTGCTCTGTCTGTTTGACTGACGACATAATCTCCTGCTCGATCTTCGGATCTAACGTGATCACACTGGTCGTCTCATTTGCCGGGAAGAATTTATTTGAGATCGCCCTCTTCAGACTCTGACGGACATATTCTGTCAGGACATCCGTGTCTCTTGTCACAGCGGCATGATCTGCAAGTGTTTCAAAAATAGTTAAAAGATCACGGATGGAAATTCCCTCGCTCAATAAATTCTGTAATACTTTCTGTACTTCACCAAGACCAAGCAATTTTGGTATCAGTTCGTCCACAAGAACCGGATTGCTCTCTTTCAGATTGTTGACCAGATTCTGTACATCCTGTCTTGTCAAAAGTTCTGCAATATGGCTTCGGATCACCTCTGTCAGGTGTGTAGCAATAATGGATGGCGGATCGACAACGGTATATCCGAGGCTTTCCGCTCTCTCCCGCTGGCTCTCTGTGATCCAGATCGCAGGCAGATGGAAGGATGGCTCAAAGGTCGGAATACCCGTGATCTCTTCCTCTACATACCCGGGATTCATGGCCATATAATGGTCAAACAGTATCTCTCCCTCACTGACCTGAATTCCCTTGATTTTAATAATATACTGATTCGGGTTCAACTGAATATTATCCCGCAGTCGGATAATAGGTACCACCGTACCAAGTTCCAATGCTATCTGTCTTCGGATCATCACGACACGATCCAGCAGGTCACCACCTTGGTTCACATCCGCCAAAGGGATAATTCCGTAACCGAATTCCAATTCGATCGGATCCACCTGCAGCAGGCTGTTGACATTTTCCGGCTGTCGTATCTCCTCCGCAGCTGCTTCCTCACTGTCTACTTCCTGTTCAATCTTTGCCGTCTCAATCGTGCCCTCAATATTTCTCGCCACAATGATAAATACCAGGCCAAGACCCACGAACAGGATCGTGTTCAGTTGTGTCACAAATCCTAAAACAGCCAGCATTGCCCCTACCAGGTACAGTGCTTTCGGCACACCGAACAGCTGGCTTACCAACGTAGTGCCAAAGTCAGCATCCTTGCTTCCTTTGGTCACAAGAATACCGGTGGAAAGTGAAATCAGCAGGGAGGGGATCTGGCTTACCAGACCGTCACCAATGGTCAGGATTGCATATTTGTTCAGGGCCGCTGTAATATCCATTCCCTGCCTGGTCATTCCCATAATAATACCCCCCACGATATTGATCGTGGTGATCAGAAGACCCGCTACCGCATCTCCCTTTACGTATTTTACAGCACCATCCATGGAACCGAAAAAGTTTGCCTCTTCCTGGATCTTCTCTCTGCGTCTCTTGGCTTCCGCATCCGTGATGGCTCCGGTATTCAGATCTGCATCAATTGCCATCTGCTTACCGGGCATTGCATCCAAAGTAAATCTTGCGGTTACTTCAGACACTCGCTCGGAACCTTTATTGATTACCATGAACTGGATCAATATCAGAATAATAAAGATGATAACGCCGATGACCAGGTCTCCGCCGCCTACAAATTCGCCGAAAGTCTCCACGACATTACCGGCATTACCGTCCCGCAGGATCAGTCTGGTGGAGGAGGTGTTCAGTGCTATTCGGAAAATTGTTGTAAACAACAGCATGGTGGGGAAGAACGACATATCCAGCACTTCCTTGCTGAACATGGTAGCGAACAGAACCGTCAACGCAATGGAAATATTGACAGCCAGCAATATATCCAGAAGCCAGGCCGGAATCGGTACAATAAACATGATAATGGCAGCCATGATATAAATTGCTACACCCACATCCGCTTTTTTCATTTTCATATGCACCTGACCTCCTTTCTGTCTTTTTTGTAAATTCTTCTTAAGTTATATCTTCCCCTGCAGATGATATACAAATGCCAGCACTTCCGCCACTGCCTGATAAAGCTCCGGAGGGACTGCCTGTCCCACATCCACATTGGCATACAGCATTCTGGCCAGGGGTTTATTCTCTACGATTTCTATCTGATGGTCTCTGGCGATCTCTTTGATCTTAGCCGCCAGATAATCTTCTCCTTTAGCGATCACAATGGGAGCATCCGCCACCTCCGGATCGTATTTTATGGCAACCGCATAATGCGTGGGGTTCGTAATAACCACATCTGCCTGGGGGAGATTCTGCATCATTCTGCGCTGGGAGGCTTCCCGCATTCTCTGCCGGATACGGCCTTTGATCTGCGGATCTCCTTCCTGCTGCTTATATTCTTCTTTTACTTCCTGCTTGGTCATTCTCATGTCCCTGCTGAATTTTACCTTCTGATAGATAAAATCAGCTGCCGCAATGATCATGTAGATCAGTGATATTCTGATTCCGAGATCCGTCACCGTATTCCCGATCAGTCCGATCGCCTGCATCAGATCCAGATCATATAGCTGATACAACAGGGGCCATTTATTCTTCAGATAATTATAGCATATGTAAACGATCAGTCCAATCTTCAGGAGGGATTTGATCAGTTCTACCACTGAGTTGACTGAAAATATTCTCTTAAATCCGGACACCGGACTCATTTTGGAAAACTTCGGCTGCAATGTTTTTCCGGTGGGATGCCATCCTACCTGGACCACATCACTTAAAAAAGCAATCAGGAAACCGATCAGCAGAAGCGGTGCCATGATCACTACGGCTTCCAGCATCATTTTTCGGAATACCAGTGTGGTATCCTGTTGCGGCATATTGCCATGCCAGAACGTTACCACCTCGGGAATCTTCTCATAAATAACCGTAAAAACATTCATGAACTGATATCCCATATTTCCTACCCATAGTTTCAGTACCAGGAACACCGCCAGTAATCCAAGCCCATTAGCAACCTCACGGCTTTTGGCAACCTGTCCTTCTTTTCTGGCATCTGTTAATTTTTTCTCGGTAGCAGGTTCTGTCTTCTCCCCGCCCTGGCCTTCTGCGGCAAAGAATTGCAGATTATATTCTAAGCTCACATCATACCTCCGATAAAAGATACTACCATCTTCTTCATTTCCTGATACACAAAATCCGCTGCCCCTGGCAACATTCCGGCCGTAAGGAACAGGGCAGACAATCCCGCCAGCACCTTCAGCTGAATTCCCACCGCAAACATATTCATCTGCGGTGACACCTTGGCCAGCACACCTAAAATGGCATTTAACAGCAATGTCACACAAAAAATCGGCAATACAATGCGAAAGCCGATCAGAATATAATCATTCATAAATTCTATCATGGAGTTCAGCAGACTGTCCGCATGAAAAGTCACACCGTTTATGGGGATCAGCGTAAAGCTGTCCGCCAGCGCTCCAAACAGATAGCGGTACATTCCGGAAGCGATCAGCATCAACATAAAAGAATACTGATATAACGCACCGGTGATACTGGTACTCTCTCTGGTAGCCGGATCCATCAGGGTTGCCATGGACAGGCCGGTCTCCATATCCGCAATGGATCCGGCGAAATTCACGATCGCCATGCAGATATTCGCGCCGAATCCGATCAGAAGTCCGGCAATTGCCTCTTTCATGACGATCACGGCATACTCCATCACCGTATCAAATACAACCGCATCTGCCGGTGTCAGTGTTTCATACAGCAGGATCGATGTAAAAAAACTGATACCGATCCGGATCCTGGCAGGAGTATCGTTCATTCCAAAATACGGTGCTATGTATACAAAACAGGATACCCTGACA
>OGNZ01001009.1_pt1 | contig 14141 bp, 14 predicted proteins | sample 1573601 | NCBI WGS metagenome assembly OGNZ01 (sample SAMEA2582009, study PRJEB24529) | metagenome | biome: Human gut stool | place: China | collected 2011
ACGGAGGGCGGCAGACTGCACCTGCGCCGGGCGGTCTGCTTTCTTGACGCCTTTCAGTTCGGCGGCAAAGTCGAGGTACTCGGCCACCGTCATCTCCGGGTAAAGGGGCGGCTGTTCCGGCAGATAGCCCACGCAGGCCTTGGCGGCGTCGGCTTCCTCGGGCAGCGGATGGCCCGCCACCGTCACCTGCCCCTCCGTGGCAGCAAGATAACCGGTGAGGATGTTCATGATGGTGGACTTGCCGGCGCCGTTTGGCCCCAGCAGGCCGTAGATGACGCCGTCCTCCACCGTGAAAGAGATGTCGTCCACTGCAAGGCGGCTGCCGTATTTCCTGGTGAGGTGGGATACTTCTATCACAAAAAACGCTCCTTCTCTGCGGGTGTCCCCGGGAATATCTGCATCATTTTAGCCCGAAAATGTGTCAGAAATAAGATAAACCTGTGTGCGTTTCCAAATATTGTTTCTTTTGCGCTGGTGCGGCAGTTTTCGCGGCTGGACGCAAAAAGAGCGCCGCTCCCCGCAAAGGGAACGACGCTCTTGGAAGCCTTGTAATTGTTGCAATTACTTACGGCCGAAACGCTTGTTGAAGCGCTCAACACGTCCGCCGGTGTCAACCAGCTTCTGCTTGCCAGTGTAGAAAGGATGGCACTTGGAGCAAACTTCGACGTGGATCTCGGGCTTGGTGGAACGAGTCTTGATGACGTTGCCGCATGCGCAGGTGATGGTGCAGTCAACGTAGTTCGGATGGATACCCTGTTTCATTCTTTTCACCTCATTTCTGGTTCTGACTTATTGGGGCCATATTTAATGTATGTGCCCATCACAACCTTCAATATCGGCTACCCCGTCGAGCGGCCTTGGAAACGATTGCCCTATTATTATAGCACGAATCGGCCAGAATGCAAGAGGGAAATTTAAGTTTTTTACAGCTTTTGCAGCGTCCAGCCTTTTTTTGCTGCCAGTTGCTCCAGCTCCCGGTAAGAAAGCCTCAGCTGCGCAATGTTGAAGCCCGGCAGCTCCGCAAGGCATCTGCCGTCCTGTACCCGGTGCAGCAGTTTGCGCACCGGCAGTTCCGGTTCGCCGTCCAGCGTATCCAGCCCGGCCACATATTCTCCGCACCGGGGCAGTGGCTGCTGCCAGTCGATAGTTTTGCAGACCCTTGCAAGCGTAAGGTGGTTGCAGGTCACCGTCTGCCGGAATTCCAGTTTCATGATGCTCTCCCCTTTTGCGCCGGAGATTCACAGCTGTTCCCGGCGCGATACTATGATATAACATTTTGTTTTATATGTCAATATAACATTTCGTTATGCCTATACTTTACCTTAAATAAAGCCTTTGAGGTAAATACCATGTATCAACGTATCCGGGATCTGCGGGAGGATCGTGATCTGCTGCAAAAGGATGTTGCGGCGTATCTGAAATGCACACAGGTCTGCTACTCCAATTACGAGACCGGCAAGCGGGATATCCCCACCGAGGTGCTGATCCAGCTTGCCGGTCTCTACCATACCAGTACCGATTATATTCTTGGCCTTACGGACGATAGCGCCCCGCCCATCCCCCGCAAAGCGTAAAACTGCCCCCAAAGTAGCTCGCATCAAATCGCGCTACTTTGGGGGCAGTCTGTTTGATATAAAAATATTTCACTATGGCCCCGCATGGAAAGGTTCTTGTAAACGCGTCCATACGGCATCGTCTATGCAAGAATGATTTCTCTCACCTCTCCAAAGCTTCCAGAAAGCAGAGCAAAAAGAAAGTCCGACAATCATTCGAATCAACGAACAATTCTGAGATTTTCAATGTCTCCAGCGGGGGCAACCCCATACTCTGTCTTCAGAAAAGGATTTTAAGTCCCTCGTGTCTGCCAGCCTTCGGCAAAGTCATTTTTCATTCGTTGTATCGTTTGATTTCCCATTGCGAGAGAGATTTTTCCTTCGCGAGCGAGGGGGATTCGCACTTTTTTGATAAGACGATATTACCACATTTTTCGTCCCATGTCAATCATGTAAAATTGTTTCATCTTGTCGTGCTTGATCTTCGGAGCGTCCGGGACCCGGGGCGTTTGCCCTGCCCAGATGCGCTCCTCAGGGTGGGTGATGACGGGTTGAATAGTGCTTTGATGGGTGTATTGATGGATGCACTTGAATGACACACTTTTTCTGATTCTGATTTTTAAAGAATAACTTTTGAAGCGATTGAAGCCGTTTTTGATGTGCAGATTACCTTGATAGCTTCTTGTCTGTGATGTTTCTTTGCTGTTTATTTGCTCAGTCCCTACTTTGCCTGTGCTCTCCCCTGCTGTTCTTTTGCTAAAATTTCACCGGAAGTGATTTTGAGAATGAAGTGAGAAACGGATGCATTTGTTCGATATAAAACAATTGTTCTATTATAAAACCGTATGGATGAGATTTTGTAGCCACACCCACACGGTTTGAGGTCTGAAAAGTTTATTTCAGCTTTGCGAGGATCTCGTCTGCGCTTACACCGCTTGCAAGTAGCTTCTTAACCACACTCTCGGCTTCAGTTTTCTTTGCTTTTTCAGCGGCCTTCGCTTCGGCGGCAGCCTTCTTGGCCTCCAGCTTTGCGATTTCTTTTTCGGTCTGCTTGATCTCCGCTTTCTGCGGCTTTAAACTTTCACGCAGAGACTTGATGTCGGTCTTCAGCTCTTCAATGTGGGCGACAGTCTTGGAAAAACCTTCTTCGAGCATCGCCTTGTCTTTCTGCAATTTTGCGATCTGAGCATCGAAGTCAGTAGATGCGGCAATGCGGTTCTTGCTACCTTTGGTTCTGGCCATAGGATGATGTCTCCGATAAGATTATGTAAGATTTGATGTTAGTGTAGCACTGTGGGAATGAGATAGCAACTCTGCGAGCTAGTCGCTTTTAACGCTCATCACGCTTTTCTCTGCCCGCATTTGTAATCGCATACACCGGCTCATTAAAAGCATTTCTTCGGATTTCAACAAGATATCCATTATCAAGACACTCGTCAATCAGCTCCCCTGAGAAGTGTTTTAACAGACTCGGACGACTTGCAGTATTACCACCCGTAGAAATCCAGTTTAAAATCTGATAGAACCTATTCATATTCTTTCTCCTTTTTCCATAGCTAAAAGAACTCACATTTCAGCTGCAACACTATCAATTAGCAATAGGCTTAGACCAGCAGAGCTGTTGCCAAAAGATTAGTGCCCACAGCCTGTAAAATAAACAGAACATCGGCGGTAACTGCGGCAGAAACTTTTATCATTTTAGCTTTCATAGACTTTTCCTCCTTGTATTTGACGGCGACACTTGTTAGGTATCTCTGAAAAGGGCAAGACAGTACACAGACTATGAACACTAAAACTATGGCAAACAAATTCAGCGGCCCCAGTTCGACTGGTCTAAACCTATTATTCTCTGCATCTTAGCCACAGCACCCATGCTGTGTTGCCTGCCGCCCACCACGTAGAGGTGTACAAAGTTTCGAGCAGCAAAGCTGTGAGAGATTCCCCACAGCTTAATATTATACTAAAAACTAGTGTTTTTCAAGGATAGCAAGCAAATATACAACACCGCCGTCAAATAATCATCTATGCTTAAATACAGAGGTGATTATAATGAAAGCATTGCTCAAGAAATCTGCTATCCTTAAAACTATTTCCTCGAAAATCAGCACTTATCTGCATGCGATTGATGCTGACCCACAAGAGGATGATTCAGATTTTGACGATGAGGAATGGATGGAGTGTCCAACAAAACCAACTCTTGCCCACATCGTCCTTGATCTGTTGCTCTCCCCTACATACCGTCTACCCAAAACTGTAACCGCAGTACGCATCTATCGAGATGAAAACATTTTCTCCGTCTGTCCAGGGTGCGATGTCTGCATAGAGCGAGAATACCAAGGGTACTGCCATCGATGCGGGCAATACCTTGATTGGTCAAAATTAGAGGAGGCAGAAGAAATCTTCATAGGTTGGAGTGGCGTTGAGGATGATGACTAAAGTCTAACCACGGTTTTATTGAGCGCTTACCGTCTTTTATTCTTTTTCGAGCAACTGGAGTGGCGAGGGCTTCACGCCATTTGTCGACTAAGTCGTCTGTTATCGTTCTTTCGTGTTTTATCATCATATCTTTTTCGCGGCTCTCCTCCTCGTTCCCTGTTCATCTCGTTATTATCCAAGTCAAGTGGCGAAACGAGGTAAGTTATCAGGAAGATGATGGACATAGGGTGTTGAGAAGGATGGTTGATTGTGTGGGTTGATTAGTTACCCTGCTCTGCGGCTGCGCCGATGGACACAGGAGATTACTCCGCTTCCAGCAACTTCTTATCCATGACGCAATCCATAACTTCTTTCAGGTTGTCTGGTCTAATAACTTTAGACCGAAGCTGTTCAGGAATTTCAAATCTAAATTCCCCTACAAACGCCGGACAGTTAAGCTCCTGCGCCAGAAGACATGCACTATGAACTTCCATGAAATTATAGCTGGGATTCCGAACCGTCAACTGCTGTTCCAATGTGGGCGACAACAATTTAACATTGCCTTCTCGCTGCAAATGAATCAGTACTCTTCTTATATCGTCATCGTTCACCTGATTTATTTCTTGTAACGCCATGGAAACGGTATCATATGTGATATAAATCGTTTTGAAGTGACTCATCACTTCTTGTGCCTGAACTTTTACAAAGAAATACAGTGTCCAGAGGTCAACAACAATCGCCTTATTCTCTGAAGTGCAGCTTTCAAAAAGGATGTCCTTCGGATTGCGTAACCACTTCTCTTTCTTATATACATCGAACATTTGAGACGCTATCCATTGCTGCATACTGTTCCAGTGCGTGTTGGGCATTACTTGTGCTCCTTTCCACACTAAAAGCATCCTTTCATACTTACTGCTAAGCAACGGATGCATTCCATGTGCCCATCCAGCATACTGTTCTGCCTGCACTGGGCGGCAATTTAACATGTTAATGATAAGACACTTTTCATTATAATCCGCTTCAGTATATAGCCCTTCATCCAGGAGAATCTTTACATCATCAAGCATTTGATCTGGATCATTGAATGTGCATGTAGCAAATTTCAAGTCCATCTCAAAAGACATGTATATAAAGACATCCTTGAATTCATCGCTGTGCTCAACAAAACATCTAAGAGCTGGTGTCAAATCAAACTGGTGAGCCAAGGTGAAATCAATATATGACCGATAGAAGTACTCAGGCTGATCTTCAATCAGATATTTCCGTTCATCAAATACACTATCGTATAGTTCCTTCGTCTTCAGATATTCTCCATGTCGAATATAGAAGTGACACCATTCTTCAAACGAGATAATATCATCATATTTTTCGAAGAAAGCCTTGTATCTATTCTCTATCGCCTTGAAATCATAAGTCTCAAGTTCGTCAATATAAATCTGGAAGGACTCTATCCCTGTAGGATTCTTAATGCTCTCACAATGCCGCTTAACTTCAGAGATGGCGTGCCATTGAAAGCGCATGATTCCATTGCCATAAAGATTAGCAAAAGATGTGTGCACCCCATCAAAGCCAAGCCTGTCGTCCGTCTGCGTTTCTATTAACTCTTGAAGCCGTTTTTCCCCATCTGTAAGGACATTAAGAAGTTCTTTCTCCGATATCGGAGCTTGTATGTCAAGGCCAACATTAAACAAGCGCATCGGAGCTTCAAGCAATATGGCAAGCTCATAAAACTTTTTATCATGATCTGTTAGAGCATCATAATCATCTATATTGACTGGCTCTTTTCTTATCGCCACATCAAGATAACAGAGCTGTATATCTCTTTTAGTTTCCCCATCTGGGAAGTCAAAATATTTCATTACATCATGATAATGCTTATAGATTCGGAAATTGTCATGCATGAAATAGAAGCATTTAAATATTTGTAATCCGGCTCTTCCGAATGTTCCCTTAAGCCACATTTCATCTGCAGCTGAAAATACTCGAAGAAGTGCGTCCCGAGCTTTTTCTATTGCGTCTGTATGAATCCTTGCTGGATCTATCTTGTCGCTTCCTTCTTCAATAAAAGCATCTCGGATAGAATGCTGATAATATGTCAACGCCAAGGTTTCCAAAATAATAAAGTTACCGCTGATCTGATATGCTCTATTAAGGCAGCGCAATGCTCTTGTCGTCTCTTTGAAATAGTTTGAAAGGACAAATCCAAGTGTCTGGTATAGAAATTCTTCTTCTCGCTCATCCTTTGGTTTAATCAAGAGCTGATCACGACTACCTAGAAACTCAGAAACAGCGGATATATCGCAATCTCTCTTAGCCGCTCGAATTGCCATTGCTAAAACACGTTCTTCATTACCAGCGGGATTCTTAGAAAGAGCCTTCTTAATAAACTCATCGGCTTTATCCAGTTCCTGTGCTTCATAATACCTGACGGCTTCCGTCAAATCGTCACGAGGACTGGTTAATCCGGCTTTCCTCATCTCCTCACTTATTTGATCGTAAATATCAAAGTCTCTGGCAAGCCTATATGCTTCATGAAGAACTCCATAGATAGATATTTTCTGCTCATCCGAACATTTTGAGAATTCAGAATTATCGATTGTCAGGCGAGTAGACTCTACAGCCTTTAATAGCTGCAATGTATCTACATATGTCTGGGCTTTTCGCCTTTCATTTTCAATCCAACCAGCTCTGACCATCAACTGATCTGGAGACTCCTCAGGCTCTTCGTAGCCTGGTGCAATCTCACTGTCATCTACCATAGGAAGACCTGATTCAATGGTCACACCAAATTCATCTCTCATAAGAGTTTGTAACAGACGAGCATTCATGACATTAACCCGGCCTCTGTTAATGTTGCTTCCAACTCCAATAGCTATCAATCCGCCAAATAGAAGCGTATGATCTCCAAGGCTTTCTTCGTCCCACACCGGCGATCCCGAGAATCCCTTTAACTCGGCTTCTCTGTCGGCCGAATTTAGAAATGCTTCATCAACACGGATGATAAAATAATCCTGTTCATCCTGATTTTTCAGAACTTTAGCTGTCAGTTCATCTTGCTGATAATATACCGGACTATCTGAACCTTTTGGATAGCCTACTGCAACTATCCGTTCCCCACTGGTCATCGGATACAGTGCATACCGAGTGGGCGTAAGTTGAAGATTGCCTTTCGCGCATTCTATGATAGCAATATCACAGGTATGAGTGCTATCATCGCCTATAACAGTCGCCTTATCAATTGGAGAGAATCTAAAATGATCACGACTAACAACTATAGATTCTTCCTTTGGGCCACCCGCAGCAGGAATCAAAATCTGAATGTTTATCTGATGAGACGTATAGATCACATGTGCACATGTCAGGACATAGAAGGACGCAGCGTTTTCTGCGTAAAACAGTGTGCCGGTTCCCCTTTTCCCTTTTTCATCCGTGATAAGCACGGAATATGCCTCATACTGTCTCATATGTACCTCTTATATAATAAACAGCTTCAAATTGCCATTCTTTATGTACTTCATATCATCTGTCATGAGGAATCCATTCATCCACCACGAATAATTACTGTAGATAGAGATGTTTCCGTATTGCTGTAGTAACTTTGCAATTGTCTGTTTATTCGGGTGCGATGTCCCATCCGCACAGATAAGAAATGTATCTGCCTGGATTCTTGAGAGCAGAGCATCCGATATATTCCTGATACTACCGTGGTGAGGAAGTTTCACAAGATCATACTTCCCGCCCGGAATGTTCTCGGCCCACGCATCTCCACAGAACAGGTTTCGGATTCCTGCATACTCAAATGTAAAAACGATACTCGACTGATTCGCAATAGAAGTATCTGAGCTTGGATACGGTTTAGCCATCAGATCATCAAGTGAACAAGTCCAATCAAACACAGATGCGAGCTGGGCATTTGCTTCCTCCATCTTTGCCATTGCTCTGCTCAGCATCTCTGGCTTCGGTGCATGAACAATAATCCTCGCCCCATCAATCGCGATTTCATCTCCAGCCAACACGCTTGAATGGATCTTTGATCTATCAAGACTGTGAAATAGCCGCTGATTTTGCGTAGCTGACAGATTCTCCGTTTCTGTGGCCTCTGCATACGCATTGAAATAGATCTCAGTAAAGCCAGGGTCGCAAGCCTTAAGAATTCCTCCAATGTGGTCATCATCGTAATGAGTGATTATCAGGGCATCCAAGGTTTCGCCAGAGCGAATTATACTGGTCAAGAGATTTCTGAACTCACCAGCTGATGAAGTTGGACCAGAATCAACAATAATATTATGCGGTTGACCGGAACTCCCAATAAAACAAATATGTACACAATCGCCCTTGCCGGATCTAATGGTCGAGATTGTCAGGTTGTCAGTCAGTTGTATCATTTCTTCTCTGTCCTTCCTATGGTTTCCGGAGTAAGCGCTCAATAAAACCGTGGCAGGTCAGAAGACTGGCGGTCAATCCATACGGAATGCCGCCTGCATCTCTTGACTCCAAGGCTGGAACTTATTCAAGTCCAGCAGATTCTTGGGTGTTCGATATATCGTATTCATCTTTTAAATTTATTTGCAACTTTTCTTCATATATAGCTATAAAACTATTTTTATAGTACTCTGGTAAGTTTTTCCACATTATCAGCCAGTTCACCAAAATCAACGCTGACAAAACAAACAAAGTAACATAATAAACGAGAGCCACAATAAAGTTGTCGAATGTAAGCCCCCACAGAATCCCTAATAGCACTTCAACTATGATATACAGAAGTACCGCCGCTGCTCCTTTTAGAAGATTGATATTAAAATAACCTGCTGTACGTTTATTTTGAAAGGATTGGATTTGTTCCATAACGCAGGATTCCCATACAAAGATTTTCTTATCCAAGTAATGATTCAAAATTCTTTCAAGAACCATTATCTTCTCGCTATAAAGAATAAGGTAATATGAGTTCCCCATTATTACTAAGAACACATATATGTAAGCAAATGCCAAAAACAGTATCATACCCCCAATAATAATCTTTTGATTTAATATAACAGCTAAATTGGTAAGTTCCAACTGATCGTTGTTGGTTTCAGCTATTTTATATATTGCGCCAATCACTACAGAGAACACTGCGAAATAGACTCCATATACAGTGTCCTGCTTATTAAACTCCTGCGTGTAATATTCACACTCATGCTTTGCTAAGTCATACTCACTTTTCAACAACTCTTGCAATACATCGTTTTTCTCCAGAGTCTGTTCATCCATAGCCATACTCTCCATTTATCATGCAACTGCATTTTCTATACTTGTTAAACTCACACAACACTTTCAAGTTGTCAAGTTCTATTCCTCACTTTATATTTTAGCCGATTATGTTCGTACAGACAACCGTTGTGTTTCGCTCACCACGTAGAGGTGTGCAAAGTTTTGAGCGACAAAGCCGTGAGAAATCTCCCACGGTTCAAATATAACCCTTTAAAAACTAGTTTTCAAGGGCGCAGGTGAAATATACATCAACCTGTATTGTGCAGTATCAAGGCTACATTCAGACAGCGTAACCCCGACTCTTGATGACTTCCACAACCTGAGACACATACTTCTGGCAGGTGTCGTGGTCGGGGGCTTCCACCATCACACGCACGACCGGTTCCGTGCCAGACTCACGCACGAGAATACGGCCAGTGTCGCCCAGCGCTTCTGCCACAGCCTTGACTGCCTCCTGCACCGCCGGGTCGTTCTGTGCAGCCTTTTTGTCGGTCACACGGACATTCTCCAGCACCTGCGGATAGATCTTCAGCGGCTCAGCCAGCTTGCTCATGGGCATCTTCTTCGCCAGCATAACTTCCATCATTTTCAGGCTGGTCAGGATGCCGTCGCCGGTGCTGGCGTACTTGGAGAAGATGATATGACCGCTCTGCTCGCCACCAATACGACAGCCGTTCTTAGCCATGTACTCGTAGACGTACTTGTCGCCTACGGAGGTCTTTGCGTAGTCGATTCCCTGCTCATCAAAAGCCTTGTACAGGCCGAAGTTGGACATGACCGTGGTGACCACGGTGTTGTTCATCAGTTCGCCGTGCTCCTTCATGTAGCAGCCGTAGATGTACAAAATGTGGTCACCGGTGACGACATTGCCCTTCTCATCCACGCACAGGCAGCGGTCAGCATCGCCATCGAAAGCAAAACCGACATCCAGACCGTTCTCCACCACAAACTTCTGCAGGCCCTCGATATGAGTAGAGCCAGCATTGTTGTTAATGTTCAGACCGTTGGGCTTGTTGTTGATGACGTAGGTGTCTGCGCCCAGAGCATCGAACACAGACTTGGCGATATTCCAGCTTGCACCGTTGGCACAGTCCAGACCGACCTTCACGCCCCTGAAGGAATAGATGCCCAGAGAGATCAGGTAGCCCATATAACGGTTACGACCTGCCACATAGTCCACCGTGCAGCCGATGTGCTCACGGTGTGCGAAGGGCAGTTCCGGCCAGTCCTTATCAAAGACGTGGAGTTTGCCGTCGATGTAGTCCTCCACCAGCAGCAGAGTTTCCTCGGGCATCTTCTCACCGTAGCAGTCGATCAGCTTGATACCGTTATCATAGTACGGGTTGTGGCTGGCAGAGATCATGATGCCGCAATCAAAGTCATCCACGCGAGCAATGTAAGCCACGGAAGGCGTAGTAGTGACATGCAGCAGGTAAGCATCTGCGCCGGAAGCAGTCAAACCAGCGACCAGACTATACTCGAACATATAAGAGCTACGGCGGGTATCCTTGCCAATGACAATGCGTGCAGGCTCGTTGTTGCCATTGCGCTCGCGGAGCATATTGTAATACCAGCCCAAAAAGCGACCAACCTTGTAGGCATGGTCGGCAGTCAAATCAATACCAGCTTCACCACGGAAGCCATCGGTTCCAAAATACTTTCCCATTATAGCTTTTCCTCATCCAAAGAGTGAATTGACGAATAGAAATGTGCCTTTAGCCGGATAATTATCCGTCGCCTGCTGCTCACCACGGAGAGGTAGCACACTTGAGCAGCACAGCCATGTGGCTGAACACATGGCTGCGATAAGTATTAGTCTCTGCGGAACAGATCGCGTGTATAAACCTTGTTCTGCACGTCATCCAAGCAGCTGTCATAGCGATTTGCAATAATGGCCTGACTATTCTTCTTGAACTCTTCCAAGTCATTTACGACTTCGCTACCAAAGAAGGTAGAACCATTCTCCAGCGTCGGCTCGTAGATGATAACCGTTGCGCCCTTGGCTTTAATGCGCTTCATGACGCCCTGAATGGAGGACTGCCGGAAGTTGTCAGAGTTAGACTTCATGGTCAGTCGGTATACGCCAACAACTACGTTGTGCTCCTTGCTGGGATCATAAGCCTCGTTAGCTTCGTATGCGCCCGCAATTTCCAGCACACGATCGGCAATGTAATCCTTTCGGGTACGGTTAGATTCCACGATTGCTTCGATGAGGTTCTCCGGAACATCCGCATAGTTTGCAAGAAGCTGCTTGGTGTCCTTGGGCAAGCAGTAGCCGCCATATCCAAAGCTGGGGTTGTTGTACTGATCACCAATACGAGGATCTAGGCAAACACCTTTAATAATTTGCTGAGTGTTCAAGCCCTTCATCTCGGCATAGGTATCCAACTCGTTGAAATAGCTAACACGCAGAGCCAGATAGGTGTTGGCGAACAACTTGACAGCCTCTGCTTCAGTAAAGCCCATAATCAAAGTGTCGATGTTCTCTTTGATAGCACCTTCCTGAAGCAAACCGGCAAAAGTATTGGCGGCTTTCACCAGACGTGCATTATCCACATCAGTGCCTACAATGATACGACTCGGGTACAGATTGTCGTACAGAGCCTTTGACTCACGCAGAAATTCCGGGCTAAAGATGATATTGTCACAGTGGTACTTCTCACGCACAGAAGCTGTAAAGCCAACCGGAATCGTGGACTTGATGACCATAATGGCATCCGGATTATACTGAATGACCAGCTTGATAACTGCTTCCACTGCAGAAGTATCAAAAAAGTTCTTCTTGCTGTCGTAGTTAGTAGGTGCAGCGATCACAACGAAATCCGCATCCTTGTAGGCTGTCTCGGCATCAAGTGTAGCAGTCAGATTTAAGTCCTTTTCTGCCAGATACTTTTCAATGTACTCGTCCTGAATCGGGGACTTCTTGTGATTGATGAGGTCAACCTTCTCCGGGATAATATCCACCGCCATGACCTCATGATGCTGTGACAGCAACGTGGCGATGGACAGACCGACATAACCGGTACCTGCAACTGCAATTTTCATTTGCTCTTTCCCCTCTCTTTTTATGCCATATAGAACGCTTTGTACCATTCAGCAAACTTTCGCAGACCCTCGCGCAGCGGTGTGTGGGGCTTAAAACCGAAATCACGCTCCAGTGGCTCAGTGTCTGCAAAGGTCACAGGCACATCACCGGGTTGCATGGGTACCAATTCCTTGTGCGCCTCGAAGTCATAGTCCGCAGGCAGCACGCCAGCACGCACCAACTCTTCCGACAGGATCTGCACAAAGTCCAGCAGGTTCTCCGGATTGGAATTGCCGATGTTGTAAACCGCATAGGGAGGAATGGGCAAGCCATCTTCGCCATTCTTCTTTTCTGGTGCCCTTGCCATCACACGGATAACGCCTTCCACGATGTCATCCACATAAGTAAAGTCCCGCTTGCAGTTGCCGTAGTTGAAAATCTTGATAGTTTCGCCGTTCACCAACTTATTGGTGAAGCCAAAGTAGGCCATATCCGGACGACCAGCAGGGCCATACACGGTGAAGAACCGCAAACCGGTGGATGGAATATTGTAGAGTTTAGAGTAGGCGTGTGCCATCAGCTCGTTGGACTTCTTGGTAGCAGCATACAGGGATACCGGGTTATCCACTTTGTCATCGGTGGAGTAGGGCACCTTCTTGTTGCTGCCGTAGACAGAACTAGAAGAAGCGTACACCAGGTGTTCCACCGGATGATGACGGCAGGCTTCCAGAATATTATAGAAGCCAATCATGTTGCTCTCGATGTAGGCATCCGGGTTTGTGATGGAGTAGCGAACACCAGCCTGAGCACCCAGATTGACCACAATATCCGGATGGTACTGCTCAAAAATGCTGTTGATAAGTGCCTTGTCCGCAAGGTTACCCTTAATAAAGGTGTAGTTCTCGAACTTCTGAAGCTCCGCGAGGCGAGCCTCTTTGATACGAACATCATAGTAATCGTTCATGTTGTCCAAACCAATGACCTTGGTATCCGGCTCGGTAGTCAGGATACGCTTGGCAAGGTTAGAACCGATAAAACCGGATGAACCGGTGATGAATACTGTTTTACCCATCTTTTTCACACTTACCCTTTTCTCCACACCATCTTATTAACGACATTTACATAACCCTGAATGATGCGAACCACCTTCATGGACACAGTCTCGTCCACATAATCAGGACAGGGTTTGCCCAAAACGCCCTTCTGCTTCATCTTAATGGCCATATCGGTGGCGTTGAGCAGTTCCCGGGTAGTGATGCCAGCCAGGATGAAATCACCGGCCTCCAGCGCCTCAGGGCGTTCCGTACTGGTGCGGATGCACACAGCGGCAATGGGATGACCGATGGACAGATAGAAGCTGCTCTCCTCCGGCAGAGTACCGGAGTCGGAGACGATTGCCAGCGCGTTCATTTGCAGCTTGTTGTAGTCGTTGAAGCCCAGCGGCTCATTGACGCGAACACGAGGATCCAGTTTGAATCCGCTCTTTTCCAGACGGTGCTTGCTTCTGGGATGGCAGGAGTACAAGATGGGCATATCGTACTTTTCTGCCAGAGCGTTAATTGCAGTGAACAGGCTCAGGAAGTTCTTTTCGGAGTCGATGTTCTCCTCCCGGTGGGCGGATAGCAGAATGTACTTGTCCTTTTCCAATCCCAGACGCTCCAGTACATCGCTTTTCTGGATCTTCTCCAGATTCATGTGCAGCACTTCTGCCATGGGAGAGCCGGTCTGGTAGGTGCGCTCCTTGGGCAAACCGGTATCTGCCAGATACTTCCGGGCGAATTCGGAGTAGCACATATTCACATCGGAGATCACGTCCACGATGCGGCGGTTGGTCTCCTCGGGCAGGCACTCATCCTTGCAGCGGGTGCCTGCCTCCATGTGAAACAGAGGAATGTGCA
>OGNZ01001010.1_pt1 | contig 14135 bp, 9 predicted proteins | sample 1573601 | NCBI WGS metagenome assembly OGNZ01 (sample SAMEA2582009, study PRJEB24529) | metagenome | biome: Human gut stool | place: China | collected 2011
AATGCGGAGGGCAATGAGTTTTTTGCATATTCGATATACAGGAAAAGCAGGATTAAGCTGTTTGAACAGCTCGGCAAAAATGAGCTTATAGAGCATGAGAGAATACTTTTAGATGCACACAATAAAAGAATGCATGAAATAGCAGAAGCAGCTCCGCTTGAAATGTTAAAAAATATCAACTTAGAGTCACTGAGTGAAGGCTTTATCAATGAAAGACAGATTGATCTGCTTGTAAAGCAGCAGGGACTTGCTAAGGACTATCAGAGCTCAAAGCGCCAGATAGAGTTTATTTCATTATGGCAGACTATTGTAGATGTAAATGACCAGAAGAAGGAGACTATGATTGAAAATGCCATGAGCAATTTCATAAATCATTTCAGTCTGGACTGTGCGCTGATTATAGATCTGCACGCGAAGGAGCCGCAGGTGCTTTATAATGATACAGAATGTGATATGACAGATGAGGTTATAAAGGGTATATGTGATATCATGATAGACTATCCGGAGGGGGTTGCCACATCAAAGCTTGGAGAGGACTTCTACGAGCATGAAAATATCATCTCGTACTTTGGCGTGGATGATGTATGTTCATTTGCTGCGGTGCCTTTTATCAAGAATGATGCGCTTTCAAGTGTTCTCATAGCATATGTGCGCATGAAGGAGAATTGGCATGGCTCCATAGAGCGATACATGCTCAACGAGGATGATTTGAGCATTTTCAAGCTATTATTCAGAGAGCTTGAGTATTCCATTGCCCGTATTGAGGCCAATGAGAAGGCTAATGAGATGAACAGGAGACTCAAGCAGGCCGCAGTTACCGATATGCTGACAGGCATATACAACAGAGCAGGCATGTATCAGGAGATTGAAAAGCTTGAGAAGCGTATAAGTGTGACATCTGGTGGTATGGATGTGGGGCTTATGTTTATTGACCTGGACAACTTCAAGCATTATAATGATACGTATGGTCATGATGTAGGAGATCTGATACTTAAGGAGATGGCCTTTATATTCAGGGAAGTGGCAAAGGACAGAGGCTTTGTGAGCAGATATGGCGGTGATGAGTTCATCATAGTCATTGAGTCATGTGCCAGATACGAGCTTGAGAATATTGCAAAGGATATCTATGCGAGGATTGCAGATGCAGATGGCTTCAGCAGGCAGATAAAGAAATACCTGAATCATGAAGTAGAGTTTAATGAGGAGAAGAATATCACCTGTTCCATTGGTATTTCATATGAGAGAAATGTTACCAGTGAGAGCCAGATTACTGAGCTCATTAAGAAGGCGGATGATCTGATGTATACAGTAAAGACAGGTGAGAAAGGACACTATGCATTCTTTTAAATCAGATGAATTTAAGATAAGAGTATTGACAAAGGACGATGCGGAGGAATACAATGCACTGCTTCGTTATGCTTTTCAGGTAACAGAGGCAGATCTTGCCGAGACCGGTTGGAAGGATGATGAAATCAAGCAGTCGAAGTTTCCGGTGCTTGAGAGAGCTGATGTGCTTGGCTGTTTCAATATCATAGACAACAAAGAGGAGCTTGTGGCTCAGTTTGCGGTATATCCGCTTGATATGAATATATATGGTGAGCGCTACGAGGTAGGTTTTGTCACAAGTGTGTGCACGTATCCTGAGTACACAGGTCATGGTCTCATGAAAAAGCTTATGAGAAAGAGTCTTACGAGGATGCGCGATAGCAACAAGTCGTTTGCCCTTTTGTATCCATACTCCATACCTCTTTACAGAGGGCTTGGCTGGGAGATTATCTCAAACAAGATGACATATGTGATAAAGGACAGACAGATTCCTACAAAGCTTAAGGAGCCGGGCTATGTGCGCCGTGTGCAGTGGGATGACGAGCAGTTTAAGATGCTTCATACTCACTTTGCCGAGAAGACTCACGGCTGTCTGTACAGAAACAATCTGGCTTGGGAGGAGTACTTCCGCTGGGATGAGGACGATACGATGGTCGCCATCTACTATAACGAGGATGATGAACCGTGTGGCTATATGGTGTATCTTATCAGCTCCGATGTCATGCACATCAAGGAGCTCATCTACTTAAACCGTGAGGCGCAGCTTGGTCTGTGGGAGTACATTCATGCGCATGATTCCATGATTGATGAGGTCAGAGGCAACAACTATTACAGCGAGCCCATCGCTTTTGAGCTCGATGACAGTGATATAAAGGAGACAATAAGACCATATGCCATGGGCAGAATCATCGACGTGGCGCAGTTTATTTCACAGTACAACTGTGACCCTGATGGTCCGGGCGGCTGCTTTAGCTTCGAGATAGAAGATGAGCTTCTGCCGTGGAACAATGGCACATTTGTCATTGATTTTGAGAAAGGGCACTGTGCTCTCACCGACAAAAAGCCACAGCATCACCTAAGCATGTCTATTGGCACGTTTACCACACTGCTTTTAGGCTACAAGAGTGCTGAGAAGCTTTTGCAGATGGGCAAAATACAGGCTACGTATGATGCTGTTGCAAAGCTTGACGATATTTTATATCATGAGATACCATATGTATCTGACTACATATAATGATAAAAGGTCAAAAGGTAAAGGAAAATAATATGTCAAATTATGTGATTAGCTGCTGTTCAACAGCAGATCTTACCAGGGAGCATATGCTCGAGAGAAATATTAAGTACGCATGCTTTCACTATGAGCTTGACGGTAAAGAGTATATGGATGATTTAGGACAGTCCATGCCACTGCCTGATTTCTACAAGGCAATGGAGGCAGGTGCCATGACAAAGACCTCGCAGATCAATCAGGGGGAGTACATGGAGTACTTCAGGCAGTTTCTGGATGAGGGATATGATGTGCTTCACTGTACACTAAGCTCAGGTATATCAGGTACAGTCAACTCGGCAAGGCTTGCAAAGGAGGCTCTTAAGGAGGAATACCCTGACAGAAAGATATATGTGATTGATTCGCTGGCAGCATCGTCAGGCTTTGGTCTTTTGATGGATAAGCTCGCTGACCTCAGGGATAGCGGCATGGATATTGATACACTGGCTGATTGGACCATGGAGCACAGACTTGAGGTGAATCACTGGTTCTTCTCATCAGACCTTACATTTTTTATCAGGGGCGGCCGTATCTCAAAGACCGCGGGATTTGTGGGAAATGTGCTTAATATCTGTCCTTTCATGAATGTGAGCAATGAGGGAAAGCTTATTGTGCGTGAGAAAATCCGCACTAAAAAGAAGGCAATAAAGGAGATGCTTGTGAAGATGCAGGCGCTCTGCAAGGACGGTGCCGATTATTCAGATAAGGTCTATATATCGAATTCCGCATGCTATGAGGATGCTAAAGCCGTAGCTGATCTGATAGAGGCTGCCTTCCCTAAGATGAAGGGCAAAGTAGAGATAAATGATATCGGTACGACTATAGGAAGCCACACAGGTCCGGGAACAGTTGCATTGTTTTTCTGGGGTAATAAGAGAGAGGATTAGCCGGATATTTTAGCCTAAATATCTGATTAGAATAATCAAAATCAATAAAGTTGATTATATTTTTATAAAAAATTAAATTACATCAACCAAAGTGATTAAATATAATCATTCCAATAACCGCGCTTATGTGTTACAATTATATCAGTTCAAACGAAAAGAGGTTTTAAGATGAAAGGATATGAAAAATACGAGCGCAGTTATTTTCTGCCTCCTGAATGTACTTATGACTGGGTTAAGAAGGATTATATAGATAAAGCACCACTGTGGTGTTCGGTTGATTTACGTGATGGCAACCAGGCTCTAATCGAGCCGATGAGTCTTGAGGAGAAGCTTGACTTCTTTAAGATGCTTGTAGATATAGGCTTTAAGGAAATCGAGGTAGGTTTCCCGGCAGCCTCTGAGACAGAGTTCAATTTCACGAGAGCCCTTATTGAGAGGGATATGATTCCTGATGATGTCACTATACATGTGCTGACACAGGCCAGAGAGCATATCATCAAGAAGACCTTCAAGGCACTTGAGGGAGCACCGAGAGCAGTTGTACATCTGTACAATTCCACATCTGTTGCACAGCGTGAGCAGGTGTTTAAGAAGTCAAAGGAAGAGATAAAGCAGCTTGCAGTTGACGGAGCTATTTTACTGAGAGACCTTGCAGCAGAGACTGACGGTAATTTCCGTTTCCAGTATTCACCGGAGAGCTTTTCGGGCACTGAGGTGGATTATGCGGTTGATGTGTGCAACGCTGTGCTTGATGTATGGCAGCCAAAGGCTGATAATAAGGCTATCATCAATATTCCTACCACAGTAGAGAATGCTATGCCACATGTTTTTGCCACACAGATAGAGTATATCAACAAGCACCTCAAGTACAGAGACGGAGTAGTGCTTTGCTTACATCCTCATAATGACAGAGGCTGCGGTGTTGCCACATCAGAGCTTGGTGTGCTTGCAGGAGCTGAGGAGATAGAGGGTACGCTGTTTGGAAACGGTGAGAGAACAGGAAATGTAGATATCGTGACACTTGCCATGAATCTTTACTCACACGGAGTGGATCCACAGCTTGATTTTTCAAATCTGCCTGAGATCAGGGAGAAGTATGAGACATTTACCAGAATGAAGGTAGGCGAGAGACAGCCATATGCGGGAGACCTTGTTTTTTCTGCTTTTTCAGGCTCACATCAGGATGCAATCTCAAAGGGCATGGCATGGAGAGAGGAAAAGAAGCTTGATAAGTGGACGGTTCCATATCTGCCTATAGATCCAAAGGATGTCGGCAGGACATACGAGGCTGATGTTATCCGTATCAACAGCCAGTCAGGAAAGGGCGGAGTGGCATATATCCTTAAGCAGAGCTTCGGTATCAATGTGCCACAGCAGATGAGAGAGCAGGTCGGATACATGGTCAAGCAGGTATCGGACGAGGAGCACAAGGAGCTTTCACCTGAGTGGGTACACAGTATCTTTACAGACAATTATGTGGATTTTCATCCATATTTCACTATACCGGAGTGCCACTTTAAGCAGGTAAACGGCATTTTCGCAGAGGCAGTTATTTTACACAATGACAGCACCAGAAAGGTAGATGCCAATGGAAACGGCCGTCTCGATGCAGTCAGCAATATAATTAAGCAGTATTTTGATATCAGCTTTGAGCTCACTGTATACGAGGAGCATGCGCTTTCACACGGATCTTCATCAAAGGCTATGGCATATGTGGGTATCACAGTTGACGGCAGTATGTTCTGGGGCGCAGGTGTGGATGAGGATATCATCAAGGCATCAATCGGAGCGCTTGTTGTTGCGGTAAACCATTACCTTGCCACCAAGGCTGACAGTCACGTGAAGGATGAGCGCTATATTGCCATGCTCAACTTCATCCAGGCCAACTACAAGACAGTATCGCTTGCAGACATGGCTGCACAGTTCAACCTGACAGAGCCGTATATCTCCAAGTACATAAAGGAGAAGTCAGGCAAGACTTTCGGGGAGCTGGTCACCAATGCCAAGATGAAGAAGGCACGCACACTGCTGAGAAACAGCATCACAACTGTTGAGAATATCGCAATTGAGGCGGGATATCAGAACGTGGAGCATTTTAACAGACAGTTCAAGAAGCTGTATGGAATGACACCGCTTGAGTACAGAAATTCAAGCACAAAATAAGCGGATGCAGCATTTTAATATAACCGGATCAATATGCTAAATGACAATTCATTCAGCTGTATTGGTCCGGTTTGTTTTTTAGTATTGCGCTTTTTATGTGAAAATCTGCATTATAATTGTATAAAAATGGGAACAATGGGCTATTGATTGTATTTTATCAAGTAATTTGTTGTTTTTACAACGGATTATATGTACAATGCGGGTATAATATATATATAAAATAATTATTCAGAACTACTGATAACAAAGCAGATATTGAGAATTTGTGTTTGGGATGAATAGTTATAATAAAAAGCAACTATTTGAATTATAGTATAAGAAAGAGAGGAACGTACATGAGCAATAAAACTAACGCAGTTGTTAAGACAAACCCAAGAAAGGCTGTCATGATCGGATGTGGATTCGTTGGTTCGGCATCAGTTTTTGCACTTATGCAGAGCGGTCTTTTTTCTGAGATAGTTCTCATTGACGCTGATAAGGACAAGGCTGAGGGAGAGGCGATGGATATAAGCCACGGTATTCCTTTTGCCAGACCTATGAAGATATATGCAGGTGGTTATGATGATGTGGCAGATGCTGCTATCATTGTTGTTTCTGCAGGTGCAGGCCAAAAACCGGGCGAGACAAGACTTGATCTGGTAAATAAAAATGTTGCAATCTTCAAGAGCATCATTCCGGAGATCGCAAAGAGAAATTTCGGTGGAATCTTACTTATCGTTGCAAACCCTGTAGATATTTTAACACAGGTGGCACAGAAGCTTTCAGGACTTCCGCAGGAGCGTGTCATCGGTTCAGGTACCGTGCTTGACAGTGCAAGACTTAAGTATGCGCTCGGAGAACACCTTGGGGTGGATAGCCGAAGCGTACATGCATTTATAGTAGGTGAGCACGGAGACAGTGAGGTGGTTGCATGGTCATCAGCCAATGTTTCCGGAGTGGAGCTTCACAAGATGTGCGAGATGAGAGGTCACTACAAGCATAAGGAGAATACAGAGGAAATCGCTGCAAACGTAAAGAACAGTGCCTACGAGATAATCAACAGAAAGCATGCGACATATTATGGTATCGCTATGTCGGTCAGACGTATCTGCGAGGTAATTATGCGTGATGAGAAGTCTATTCTTCCTGTTTCACACATGATGCACGGACAGTACGGCATCGACGGTGTGGTTCTCTCAATGCCTGCAATCGTTGGAGCAAACGGAGTGGAGAGCGATATCCCAATCGAGTTAAACGGTGAGGAAGCTTTAAAGCTCAAGGAGTCTGCTGATGCACTTAAGAGCATACTTGACGGGCTTGAGCTGTAAATATCAGGCTCTTAATATTAATTTTGTAATATTAAACTTATATAAAATACTATAAATTCAGTAGGGTTTGGGGTATAATGATAACTGTCGGGCTGCATATATTATGTGCTCGGCGGTTATTTGATTTTATGGCAGATAATTATTTAGAATTACCGGGAAAAAGGAGTATATATAATGAGCGAAAGAAAACAAATCCATCAGGAGTTTCTGACAGGCGAAAGAGCCCTGTTTGCAAGCAACGACCTGGATATATATGATACAATTTTTGATGACGGAGAGTCACCTCTTAAGGAGAGCCATGGCATTAGCCTGACAGGCTGTTTTTTTAGATGGAAATATCCGCTATGGTACTGTAGTGACATAGCTGTAAAGGACTGTACATGGTTTGACATGGCGCGTGCGGGTGTCTGGTATACAGACAATATCTCTGTTACTGATTCAATAGTTGAGGCACCTAAGAACTTCAGGCGCTGCAATAACCTAAAGCTTAAAAATGTGACATTTCCAAATGCCCAGGAGACTCTCTGGAGCTGTGATCATGTCGATATAGAGAATGTCTCGGCAAAGGGAGATTATTTTGGCATGAATACAAATAATCTTATCATGAAGAATTTCCAGCTGGTCGGCAACTATTCGTTTGACGGCTCAAGAAATGTAGAGGTGCACGATTCAAAGCTTATCTCAAAGGATGCCTTCTGGAATACGGAAAATGTCACAGTCTATGATTCATTTATTACAGGTGAATACCTTGGCTGGAACGCAAAGAATCTGACACTTATAAACTGCACAATCGAGAGCTTGCAGGGGCTTTGCTACATCGACAACCTTGTTATGAAAAACTGTAAGCTCATAAACACTACATTGGCATTTGAGTATTCTTCGGTAGATGCAGAGATTTGCAGTAAGGTGGACAGTGTTTTAAATCCGACAAGCGGAGTGATAAGGGCAAAGGAGATTGGCACACTGACTATCGAAAAGGACAGAGTTGACCCATCAAAGACTAAGATAATATGTGAGGGAAAATAATCTATGTATGATTTTGATACCGTTGTAGACAGAAGAAATACAGGCTCACTAAAGTGGGATGTGGCAGAAAATGAGCTCCCAATGTGGGTAGCAGATATGGATTTTAAGACAGCTCCACAGATAATAGATGCAATATCGGAGCGTGTTTCTCACGGAGTGTTTGGCTATTCCATCATTCCGGATGAGTGGAATGATGCGTATATTTCGTGGTGGGACAGACGCCATGGGCTTAAAATCGAAAGAGACAGCCTGATTTTCTGTACAGGAGTCGTACCGGCCATATCATCTACAGTGCGAAAGCTCACAACACCCGGTGAGAATGTGCTTATCATGACACCTGTATACAATATTTTTTTCAATTCCATATTCAATAACGGAGTAAATGTGCAGGAAAGCCCGCTTGGGTACGAAAACGGCAGATATTTCGTAGACTATGACAGGCTGGAGCATGACCTTTCCAACCCACAGACCACGCTTATGATATTTTGCAACCCTCACAATCCGTGCGGTATCATCTGGACAAAGGATGAGCTTGCGAAAATAGGTGCACTTTGCAGGAAGTACAATGTGACGGTCATATCAGACGAGATACACTGTGACATCACAGCACCGGGAAAATCATATGTGCCGTTTGCGGCAGCATCGGAGGACTGCGCCGATATAAGCATCACCTGTATTGCTCCGACGAAGTGCTTTAATATGGCTGGCTTACAGACTGCGGCAGTGATGGTGCCAAATAAATTTTTGCGCCACAAAGTATGGCGCGCATTAAATACAGACGAGGTGGCGGAGCCAAACGCATTTGCCATCACGGCAGCGGTTGCGGCATTCACAAAGGGTGAGCCGTGGCTTGAGGAGCTCAGGAAATATCTTTGGAAAAATCGCAAAACAGTCTGTGACTTCGTGGCAGAAAACCTGCCGCAGATACATGTAGTGGATGCCGATGCGACATACCTCATGTGGCTTGACTGCAGTGCACTCACAGATGATTCTGTGGCATTTACTCAGATGATTCGTGAAAAGACAGGCCTTTATCTGTCGGAGGGGGCTGAGTTTGGCGGCAACGGCAGGTATTTTGTGCGATTAAATATCGCATGCCCCGGGGCAGTGCTTATGGAGGGGCTTCAAAGGTTAAAAAGAGCTCTCGTTTAAGCTGAATATTTACATTTTTTAAAATAAATAAGACCGGTGATCGGCCGGTCTTATCTGATATAATTAAACATTTATGGCATACAAGATTTAAAATATATCATGCATACGTTTGTTTTCTGATTCGATAGTTAGTATACACTAACATAAATTAGAAGTCAATAACAAATATGGCTTTATGTAATTTTTTCGGTTTTTTATAAATCAACGTATAAATCAAAAAAGAAAAGTTTTGCAAACAATAAAATGTATGTTATAATAATATAACTGAATTAAAACGAACGAAAATAAACTCACGGGGGTATTCGAAATGCGAAACAATGAATCATCAGAAAACTATTTAGAGACCATACTTATTCTCAGCAAGAAGCTTCCTGTGGTACGCTCAGTTGATATAGCAAATGAGCTTGGATATAAGAAATCCAGCGTGAGTATAGCAATGAAAAACCTTAGAGAGAAGAACAATATCACAGTTAGTGATGCAGGCTTTATCACACTTACAGAGTCAGGAAGACAGATAGCAGAGATGATATACGAAAGACATGAGCTTTTGTCAGAGTGTCTTGAGAAGCTTGGTGTAGATAAGGAGATTGCCGCAGAGGACGCATGCCGTATAGAGCATGTCATCAGTCCTGAAAGCTTTGAAGCAATCAAGAAGCATATACATAAGAGCTGATGTATGAAACCAGTACCGCAGGGTACTGGTTTTTTAGTGTATCGTTTTTCTTGTATATATGAGAAAAATCATCTATAATAGTGAAGCTGTAATCGTTGCTGGTCATACAGAGACGTAAACAGTAACAAAAATCTGGAAGGGGAAAAGATGAAACAGATATTAAAGTATTTGAAGGAGTACAAAAAGGAATGCATCTGTGCTCCGCTATTTAAGCTGCTCGAGGCATCTTTCGAGCTTATAGTACCGCTTGTCATGGCAGCAATCATTGATAACGGAATCGCGGCTTCGGACAAGCCATATATATGGAAGATGGGAGGTGTGCTGGTGCTGCTTGCGGCAGTCGGCTTGATAAGCTCGGTCACAGCTCAGTATTTTGCGGCCAAGGCGGCAGTCGGCTTTTCAACAAAGCTTCGCCATATATTGTTTGAAAAGATAGAGTCACTGTCATTCTCAAAGATGGATACAGTGGGCACATCGACACTTATCACGAGGATGACAAGCGATATAAACCAGGTGCAGTCAGGAGTCAATCTGGTACTTCGACTCTTCCTTCGCTCGCCATTTATTGTATTCGGAGCTATGGCGATGGCTTTTACAGTAAATGTAAGAGCGGCAATGGTTTTTGTAGTTACTATACCTCTGCTTTCAATAGTGGTATTCTCAGTTATGGCTGCAAGCCTTCCGCTTTACAAAAAGGTGCAGAGCTCTCTTGACACAGTGCTTTCACATACCAGGGAGAATTTAGAGGGAACCAGGGTTATAAGAGCTTTCAATAAGCAAAATGATGAGATTGACAGCTTCAACAGGGACAACGAGCTTTTAACCAATATGCAGCAGGTTGTAGGACGAATCTCAGCACTCACCAATCCTCTGACTTTTATCATTATAAATATCGCAACAATTGCAGTTATCGTATCAGGCGGCAAGCAGGTATACGCAGGAATCCTCACACAGGGTGAGGTTGTGGCACTTGTAAACTACATGTCACAGATACTTGTCGAGCTGATAAAGCTTGCAAACCTCATCGTACAGGTGACCAAGGCAGTGGCGTGCGGTAATCGTATAGCGGATGTGCTTTCTATTCCATCAAAGCTTCCTGAGAAAAATCCTAAGCTCATTGGTGCAAAGGATGGCGCACCTGAGGTTGAGTTTGATCATGTCTGCATGACATATGAGGGAGCGGCCGATGAGACACTCACAGATATAAGCTTTACAGTGCAAAAGGGGCAGACAATCGGAATCATCGGTGGTACAGGTTCAGGAAAATCAAGCCTTGTAAACCTTATCCCGAGGTTTTATGATGCCACAAAGGGTACTATAAGGATTCAGGGAAATGATATAAATGACTACGATGCAGTGCAGCTTCGAGACAAAATCGGTGTTGTAATGCAAAAGGCAGTGCTTTTTGCAGGAACGATAGCCGACAACCTGCGCTGGGGCAAAAATGATGCCATAGAGGAGGAAATGTGGAAGGCGCTCGATATAGCACAGGCGACAGAGGTTGTAAAGGGCAAAGAGGGAGGCCTTGACTACATGATAGAGCAGGGCGGCAAGAACTTATCAGGCGGTCAGAAGCAGCGTCTTACAATTGCCAGAGCGGTTGTAAAGGATCCTGACATACTGATACTTGACGACAGTGCATCGGCACTTGATTTTGCTACAGATGCGAGTCTTCGCGCGGCCTTAAAGGGCATGCATGGTGACAAGACAATATTTATCGTGTCACAGCGTACCTCATCTATCCAGTTTGCGGACAATATCATAGTACTCGACGACGGACAGATGGTTGGCTTCGGACCTCATGAAAAGCTGCTTGAGACATGCGAGACCTACAAAGAGATATATGATTCACAGTTTAAAAAAGAGTCGGATATGACCAGACAAAAGGAGGTGTAGAGTATGGCTATGGATAATGCGAAGATGAATAAAGCAGGCACAATCCGCAAGGTATTAAGCTACATGAAGAGATATATTCCTTTGCTTGTAATTTCACTTGCTCTGTCTGTTGTTACAGTGGCGCTTACGCTCTATTTTCCAATTCTCACAGGACGCGCAATTGATTTGATTGTAGGAAAAGGAAAGGTTGATTTTACGGCTATGACAGCCATCCTCACGAGAGCAGCAATAATAGTCGTCATAGCGGCAGCAGCCCAGTGGCTTACAAATATCTGCAACAACAGGATGACCTACAACATAGTGAGGGATATAAGACGTGATGCATTTTTGAATATTGAGAAAATGCCGTTATCATATATTGACAGTCACTCACATGGTGATATGGTCAGCCGTATCATCGCCGATGTAGATACATTTTCAGAGGGACTTCTGATGGGCTTCACACAGCTCTTTACAGGAATTGCAACAATAGCAGGCACGCTTATTTTCATGCTCACAATAGATGTGAAGATATCATGCATTGTAGTGCTCATCACACCTTTGTCACTTTTTGTGGCAAGCTTTATCACTAAAAAGACTTATTCCATGTTCCAGCTACAGACAAGAACAAGGGGAGAGCAGACATCACTCATCGATGAGATAGTAGGAAATGAAAAGGTCGTACAGGCCTTCAACCATGAGGATGAAGCGCTTGAACAGTTTGACGAGATAAATGACAGATTACAGAAATGCTCACTGAGGGCAACATTTTTCTCAAGTCTTACAAATCCGTGTACACGTTTTGTCAACAGTCTTGTGTATGCCGGAGTCGGAATTTTTGGTGCCATGAGTGCACTCACCGGCGGAATAACAGTAGGACAGCTTTCATGCTTTTTATCATACGCAAACCAGTACACCAAGCCGTTCAACGAGATATCGGGTGTCATCACAGAGCTTCAGAACGCACTTGCCTGTGCTGCTCGTATCTTCGAGCTGATTGAGGAGAAAAAGGAGATACCGGATGCTTCGGATGCGGTAACACTTGAAGAGGCTGACGGACGTGTGGACATAGAGGATGTTTATTTCTCATATGTGCCGGATAAAAAGCTTATCGAGGATTTCAATCTCCATGTAAAGTCTGGACAGCGCGTGGCTATCGTAGGTCCGACAGGCTGTGGAAAGACGACTATTATCAATCTGCTTATGAGATTTTATGATGTAAACAGTGGAACAATTAAGGTGAGCGGACATGATATCAGAAAAATCACGCGCGAGAGTCTTCGTGACAACTATGGTATGGTGCTTCAGGAGACATGGCTCAAGAAGGGCACAATCCGTGACAATATCATAATGGGAAAGCCTGATGCCACAGATGAGGAAATCATTGCAGCAGCAAAGGCATCCCATGCCCACAGCTTTATCAGACGTCTGCCGAAGGGCTATGACACTGAAATCGGTGAGGACGGCGGCAGCCTGTCACAGGGACAGAAGCAGCTATTATGCATCACAAGAGTCATGCTCTGCTTACCGCCTATGCTGATATTGGATGAGGCTACATCATCGATTGATACACGTACAGAGATTAAGATTCAAAAAGCGTTCCTTACCATGATGCAGGGCAGGACAAGCTTTATAGTGGCTCATCGTCTGTCCACCATCAGGGAAGCGGATATTATCCTTGTTATGAAAGACGGAAGTATCATTGAGCAGGGTACTCATGATGAGCTGATTGCAAAAGGTGGATTTTACCATACTTTATATAACAGCCAGTTTGCAAAAGTTTCTGAATAAAACAAGCCAGATAATAAATCAAAAAGGACCAGCTGTCCATCACGGCTGTTCCTCTTTTTGATTTTGGAAAATGTTTTTTATTTTTATCAGATTGCCCGGGTAGCATCTTTCAGCCATTCTTTTTCTTCTTCGTTCAAATACGGAGAAATCTTCTCATATACCTGTGCATGGTAATCATTGAGAAGGTTACGTTCCCGGACACTCATCAGTTCCGGCACCACTCCATCCAGGTCAAAAGGTACCATAGTCAGAAATTCAAAGCACATAAACTGACCATACTCTGTTTTTTCAGCTTTTTTGCAGACCATCAGATTTTCATGACGGATTCCAAATCCATCCTCTCTGTAATATCCCGGCTCATCAGAGGTGATCATTCCCTCCTCCAGCACTGCATTTCCACCCGGAACAGTTTTCCATCGGAAACTATTGGGTCCTTCATGGACATTCAGAAGATATCCTACTCCATGACCGGTTCCATGTTTAAAATCCTCTCCCATTTCCCACAGCGGCTGTCTCGCCAGAATATCCAGATTTACACCGGTACAGCCATGAAGAAATCTGGCAGCTCCCAGATTCAGAGTTCCCCGCAAAACTGCTGTGAAGTACTTTTTCTCTTCCTCAGTAGTCGGTCCCATGACAACAGTACGGGTAATATCAGTGGTTCCCTC